>PJEL010001689.1_pt1 | contig 21559 bp, 15 predicted proteins | sample 1853271 | NCBI WGS metagenome assembly PJEL01 (sample SAMN08108733, study PRJNA415343) | Invertebrate metagenome, whole genome shotgun sequencing project. | host: Globobulimina | place: Sweden: Gullmar Fjord | collected 2015-08
TGAGCCTGTTCGTCGTGCATTCCACTCTGCCTTTTTGCACCACGCTTGCAAGGCAGGCATGGATATGGGTATTGTGAATGCCAAGCAGGTACAGGATGATGTATATGAGAAAATTGACAAGGAGCTCTTGGAGCTTGTAGAGGATGTGCTGTTGAATCGTTGCGAGAATTCCACAGAAAGGCTTCTCGAATATGCGGCCTGCCTGGATCCAAAGAGCACACCAACAAATGTGAGGAGGAAAGGTGAGAGTGGGTCGGGAGGAGACAAGAAAGATTCTGGAGAGTCGTGGAGAGACCTACCTGTTGAGAAGAGGATAGAGCATGCTTTGATCAAGGGAATTGATGCCCATGTTGTGGCTGATACTGAGGAAGCTCGAGTAAGTGGGCGTTATCCTGAACCTCTTAACGTGATCGAGGGCCCGCTCATGGACGGCATGAACGTTGTTGGTGATTTGTTTGGAGCAGGAAAGATGTTCTTGCCTCAAGTGATCAAGTCAGCTCGTGTGATGAAGAAAGCTGTTGGTCATCTCATTCCATTCATTGAGGAGGCGAAGAAAATTTCTGGAAACACTTCAGACAATGCTGGTGTGATTGTAATGGCCACAGTGAAGGGAGATGTTCACGATATTGGAAAGAATATTGTGTCTGTCGTCCTTGGTTGCAACAATTTCAAGGTCATTGATGTTGGTGTCATGTGCCCTTGGGAAAAGATACTAAATGCAGCAGAAGAGCACAATGCTGATGTAATCGGTCTTTCTGGACTGATCACACCCTCATTAGATGAGATGGTCACAGTAGCAAAGAGAATGGAAGAGAGGGGATTGAAAATTCCTCTTTTAATTGGTGGAGCAACCACGTCTAAAATGCACACCGCTGTGAAAATCGCACCACAATATTCCGGGGCAGTTGTTTATGTATTGGATGCTTCTAGGTCTGTTCCGGTTGTTCAATCTCTTCTGGATCCAAACTCTCATCAAGATTTCCAAGATGATGTCAAGGAGCAATATGATCAATTGAGAGAAGAATTCTATGCTGGCCTGGAAGACAGAACGTATTTGGATCTGAAAGCTTGCCAGTCAAAGAAGATGCAGATTGACTGGTCATTGCCGGAATACCAGCCAGTCAAGCCAAATATTCTGGGAACAAAGGTTTTTAAAGACTATCCTTTAGAGGATGTGATTCCTTATATTGATTGGAATCCCTTCTTCCAGGTGTGGCAATTACGTGGAAGGTATCCAAATAGGGGATACCCTAAGATTTTCAAGGATGAGACGGTCGGCAAGGAAGCCAAGAAACTCTTTGACGAGGCCCAGGTGATGTTGAAGAAAATGGTGGATGAGAAATTGCTTCAACTTGTCGGTATTGTCGGATTGTATCCCGCAAATTCAGTTGGAGATGATATCGAGGTGTATTCTGACGAAAGCCGCTCAGAAATTTTGGCTAAATTCCATGGTCTCAGGCAGCAAGTAGAAAAAGAGAACGATGATCCATATGCTTGCATTTCAGACTTTATTGCTCCAAGAGATACTGGCATTGTTGATTACGTTGGTGCTTTTGCCAACTCAGCTCTTGGGGTAGAAAAGATGACTGAGGAATTCAAAAAGAATGGAGATGATTACAACTATATCATGGCTGAGTCTCTTGCAGATCGTCTTGCCGAAGCTTTTGCGGAGAAACTTCACGAAATTGTTCGCCAGGATACTTGGGGATACTCAAAGGATGAGGATCTCAATGTAGATGATCTGTTGAAGGTGAAATATCAAGGCATCCGACCTGCTGCGGGATATCCATCCCAACCTGATCATACTGAAAAGGATACAATGTGGAAACTCATGAATATCAAGGAACAGATTGGAATGGACCTGACAGAATCAATGGCTATGTTGCCAGCAGCATCAGTGTCTGGTCTTTATTTTGCTGGACCACATTCGCATTACTTTGCCGTCGGAAAGATTACACAGGAACAAGTGGTTGATTATGCAGAAAGGAAGAAAATGCCACTTGAGGATGCAGAGAGGTGGTTGAGGCCAATGTTGAGTTATGAACCATAATTATGGAGATAATAATCTCATTCATTAGCCAATTTGAACAATACTGTGAGTGCTTTCATTTTGTAAAGTTTCGATTTAACCATTTTGTGTTACAAGAAGAATCCACAGATTATACTTGGTACTCTTTTGAACATTCATTCTCCCAAACAAATCTCCAGTTGGTCCACAAGTAATTGGTTACATTTCATCATCGAATTCAATCTCCTCCTCGGCAGTAGCATCTTGATATTGTTGGTATTCGGAAACAAGGTCGTTCATGTTACTTTCAGCCTCAGTGAATTCCATTTCATCCATACCCTCGCCCGTGTACCAGTGCAAGAAAGCCTTTCTCCTGAACATGGCAGTGAACTGGTCACTGACTCTGTGGAACATTTCTTGCACAGCAGTGGAGTTGCCGATAAAGGTGGCTGACATTCTCAAACCTTTAGGTGGGATGTCACAAACAGATGACTTGACGTTGTTTGGAATCCATTCGACAAAGTAGCTGCTATTCTTATTCTGCACGTTCAACATTTGTTCATCAACCTCCTTTGTTGACATTCTTCCTCTGAACAATGCAGATGCCGTCAAGTAGCGGCCATGTCTTGGATCAGCAGCGCACATCATGTTCTTTGCATCCCACATTTGCTGGGAGAGTTCTGGGACAGAGAGATTTCTGTACTGCTGACTGCCACGAGATGTCAATGGGCAAAAACCAACCATGAAAAAGTGCAACCTTGGGAATGGTATCAAGTTCGTTGCCAACTTTCTCAGATCAGCATTTAGCTGTCCAGGGAATCTCAGGCAGCATGTAATACCTGACATCACGGCTGAGATCAAATGATTGAGGTCTCCAAAGGTGGGTGTTGTCAATTTGAGAGTTCTGAAGCAAATGTCATAGAGTGCTTCATTATCCAAAATCATGCACTCGTCGGCATTCTCGACCAGCTGATGGACGGATAATGTAGCATTATATGGCTCAACCACAGTATCAGATACCTTTGGAGAAGGTACGACTGAGAATGTCATCATCATTCGATCTGGATACTCTTCTCTCATTTTACTGATAAGCAATGTACCCATTCCGGATCCTGTGCCCCCTCCAAGTGAGTGGCACAACTGGAAGCCCTGAAGGCAGTCACAGCTCTCAGCCTCTTTTCTGATAACATCGAGAACAGAATCGACCAACTCTGCGCCCTCGGTGTAATGTCCCTTGGCCCAGTTGTTTCCAGCCCCTGTTTGACCAAACACAAAGTTATCTGGCCTGAAGATTTGACCATATGGACCTGCCCTGACAGAATCCATGGTTCCAGGTTCCTAAACAAAAACACAAGTCATAAAATTTCGTGACTGTAGAATGGGGGCAAACATCAACGATTACGCGTACCAAATCAACTAGGACAGCTCTTGGGACATAACGTCCCCCAGTTGCTTCATTGTAGTACACATTGATTCTCTCGAGCTGTAACTCGCTCTCACCACAATATTCTCCGGTTGGATCAACACCATGCTCATCTGAGACAACCTATATAACCAAAGAAACGATCCCATTGCTAACCTACTCAGGACGAATCCAGTGATATGTCAACGCACCTCCCAGAATTTGGCACCAATCTGGTTACCACATTGACCAGCCTGCGAAACAAAAGCAATGGTGTGGATGAATAATGAAGATGTTATGTGTATACGACCGAACTTGAGATCGATTCATATTGTCTTTTAGGGATTTATGGTCTCACCTGTACATGGACGATTTCTCTCATTCTTCTCAGGTGAAAGCTTTGCTTTGCTATCAATCAGAGTTCAGGATCTGTTGCTGAAATGACAACGGAACGAAATGTTCAATCTTTTATTCCTTTCTGAATGTGTTCTCGGTCACAGTAGGTATAAATGACGCCGAGGAGAGACCTGGAAATCTCCGGTGATCAAACCCAAGGGAATGGCTGTTGACTCTAGGCATGGCCCTTGCTGACCGGCCACAGATGAAAGTAAAAATGTTAAAGGGAAAACAAAAACATAGCATGCATTCTTAGAAACAAAATAGCAATTGAAAAGGAAGAATACACCAAGAGTTACGGTCTTCCATATGTATAAACCATGCAGTTGATATATTATATTATTACTGTAGACAGCTATGTACTGTACTTTTTGTTGCCAGCAGCTTGCACTTTCCGGCCTCTCTCCCGCTCCAACTCTCTTCTCTGGAATCGCATTCCAGAGGTACAAATCGAAAAATATATCGCCTCACATTCATTACGAGTCTTGGGTTCTCAGTAGCCATTGGGTTCATTTCTCCCTGCTTCAGACGCCCGGCTCTTCAAGCTATAATTTGCCAAAGCTGCCGGACCTATTGGGAAAGGTTCAACATCTCCATTCATGCTGAACAAAACTGGTCGACATTTTTTGTCTTCATGTAGCAGTGAAGAATTCTGAAAATGCTGGATCAGGGAAAGCTTCCCTTGAATGCGACCATAGGCAATTTGACAGACCTTTTCAGAATTGAACTTTGGCCATCTTCGTCCATGAAACTCCTCTACCAAAGCTGGGATTGCAAGCGGCGTCGTCATGTTGATAAATGCATATCCTACATTGCATCTATTCTTGAAATCTATCGGTAGATAGAAGAAATCAAATGGGAATGGGTGTGTTCCAGCAAACCTCTCCTCCAACAATGCCAACAACATCTTTTGTGTATACTTGTTGGGGATATTTTTTATCATCAATGTCGTACGCTTATCTTCTCCCATCAATATATTGTTCATATTCAAGCCATACATTCGGTCCTGCTGGGCTTTGCGCTCAGCTTCTGCAACCGGGTTCATCTTGCTTCGAGCTAATCGACCACCAAATCCAGGATCTGATTGGTTCCTTCTAGCAACCTGACCTCTTGGTATCATAGGACGATACGAATGATCGCTTACCATAGATTTATGCAAGGCAGCTTGCATGGCGGTGTTTTGAGCCTGCAAATGCAGAGATGCCCTTTGCTGTGCCTGTAATGCAGCCAATACTTCATTTGAGGACAGCCATTGAGACCCACCAGAAGGAGGGCTTCCAGCCAACAAACCAGATGTCTCTCCATAGGAATTATTCCTCCATATAGTATCCTGGGATGGTGCAAAAGCCGTACGTCCATTCAACTTATCAGAAGAGTCATTTGCTCCATCTCCCAGCATTGGTGGTGACAATCCTTGGTATTGACTCTCCAATGAAATTTCAGACAGATTCTTTGTCATGTCTGAAAGAGACGTGTGGTACGACGTCTGGTACGGGTGTTTAGATGGCTGGAGCGATGACATGTCATCAAATCCTGAAATCTCCTTGACTGACGCATCCAATACCAACAGCGTATCTGCCAGACCATGGACAAGCTTCAATTCTGAAAATGCAGCAGCAGCATGTCTACTATCAAAATACTCGACAATACAGCACGTATGCGGTTTCAGTGGATCCTTTTTCAGATCCTTGAGTTCCCCATATGAGGTGAGCAAATAAAATATATTCTCAATCGACCTCCCTCCATCCAAAGAAACCAGATACAACCGTGTAGGAGGCGCCTTTAATCCAAAGTGATACTCATTCTCATCCAACATGGCACACGTCAACTGCCTGCCTCTCCATTGGGTACCCGATGAGTGCATTGCCAGACGAGCAGCACGAATATCATGATATATGATCAACACGTGCCCTTGCGTCTTCGTCTCCGTGGTAATAGAATGAATGTCTCCAAAACATTCAAACTGCTTCTTCAATAATGAATCAGGGGTGTTCGGATCAATACCTTCCACCAGCACCACCCTGGACTCTCTTGTTCCTGCAGCAGCAGCAGCAGCTGCCAGCGACTGAGGGGGCCCACCCGAGTGATATCCACCACCTGACAAGTACCCTTCATCTTCGACCGCGTTATTATTATTCCGCACAAAGCTATCATCCCGTTCATGCAGCAACTCTCGTCCATGAGACACTGAGGACTCTTGCTGGTCTGCTCCACCTCCAGCAAGACGCCTCGACGAGCACGGCGTGTTTGATCCTTTCTGCTGCTGACCATACATACCACCAAACATTGTATCAAAGCTCTGCGTCGAGCTACCGGTGTGATAGAATGCCAACCCTTTCTTCTGGTCGGCCTCTCGACCACTATTCTCAGGTACATTCGGACGACTCGTGTCCATATTTGTTTCTGCGTATTCGTTCTCTAATAATCAATAGATATATATCTGATTGTTCCTGAAAGAGTATGATTCCGTGTTAGATGGTAGAGAGAGCATGTGTAAACGACCAAGGAAATGTTGGGTTTGGACAACCAGCCACATGTCATCGGCAGATACACAACAGTATCCAAATAAATGAACTATTGTATTAAAATAGAATAGTCACGCCTTGCGTTACCATGTAAACGACCTACCTGAAATATCACCGACCGTTTCTGTCACCCTGACAGAAACGGTGGAAGACGTGAACACGCTTGTTTCAGCCACGTTCAATTCGTAATCACTCTGGTAGAGCCCAGACAGATCATCAGTTATCGACTTTGTAAGTATTTGTAGCATGTATGAATCAATGAAATAGTATTATATGATTTGGTTTCTATGGTGTCAACGGGTCTTGTGGAAATCTGCATGAAATGCACCACATGGTCGTACCACAACATGACAAACATTCCAGTGTCTCCCATCAACCATCGTATCTGATGGGAGATATCAACCATCATAATCTTGATAGCGACATGCCATTCCGTGTTTCTTTTTAACCTCGCGTGGTCTGGTATCTCTATCGATCGATCGATATCATCATTGCTATGACATGACATTGCATGCAATGTCTGATTGACCCTACTTGCTTGTTCTTGATACAACACGTTGGACGAATTCCACGGCCTTGGAATTGGTACCAAAACGAATTTCTGTTTCGTATCTGCACTGGGACATGTCCAATGTCGGTAGATACTGTGGATCGTGGTGATGCTTCAACATCATCATTTGAAGATGAGCTTTTGGAAGCTCTCTTGGATTCCAAGGATTCCGATGCATCGCCATATGGCGGTCCGGGACACGTCGAGGTCATGTCGGGGAAGATGTCCAAGAGGCCGTCTGCAAGGCGGACGTGTCACCATTCTGTGAAGAATGCTACATATCGAAAGCGGAAGTGGGATTCCGAGGGTTGTGGGCCAAGGATGGATGTGAGTGGCTCTGGGTTGCTTGGTCTTGGGTTGACTGACTTGCCTCTAGATTGTTTGGAACGGATTGTGAGCAGATTGTCACCCAATGCTCTCTGTTGTGTTAGTCAGATGTGCACCGTGTTGAATAGGATTGCATCAAGCCAGTCACTGTGGAAAGCTTTATATCACGTGAGGTGGCCCTCTGGAAATGAACTGATTGAACATGATGAGGTAGTGGGGCATGATGTGTCCTGGAAGATGCTGTACATAAAACAAGATGCGGAAGAAATTGTACGGGGAGAAAAGGCTGACGACGGTCAAGAACAGCTGTACTTACAGATGGCAAGGGCTTTTCGGGAACACACGCTGACACATGGGCAGTCTGCAAAGACCCTGTGCATTGCTGGTGGTGACGTGTGTATTCCTGGCTCTGTCTCGGAGCACGCGGAACGATTCAAGATGATGCATGGCATACGGGAAGGTGGGCCACAAAGCCACTCGTGTGAATTCGTGCGATTGGTCGGAGATCACTGGATATGTCAGCATTGTGGGGCTGTCCATGCTTGTGGGGAATTCTGCTTGGAAACGGAGCGATGTGCTGGGGATGATATGATGGTGTGCCGGTTGACGGGTTGCTGCTCGAGGGAAATGATATCTGCAGAGTATAAAATAGAAGATGGTCATGGTGATGGAAACCAGGAAGAAGCGGGTATGAGTGGTCGGCTCGGGAGAGCATTTTTTGCAGGGTATAATGCTGCAGACAACAAGGAAATGATGAGACGGTTTGGTGTATCCATAGAGGACTAAACTCTATGATATCAGACCAAGACTACTACACTCTTTGACTTGACCTAACAAATGTAGACACTATAAAAATAAATGTAATATTGTACACCCTATACTTGGTCGAATTCAGCCATGAACAGGTAGTGTATCAAATATGCAGCACCCATGCACCTCCACACATTGAAGAGCGCTTTGCTCAGCCACACTGCCCACAACGTCTTGAATACTGTCATTTGCAACACTATGGTCGGCAAGAAGACAACAAAAAATCCAATCAGAAAGTAGTTCCGAATGAAGACAAAGGATTGTGATGCATACATGAGTCCATCATAAACAAATACCAAACTATTGATGGGCTGGATCAGCACCACGAGCAGCCACGTTTTATCCTCTAATACATCGATGACTTGCTGATCCTGAGTGAAAAGGAGCATAATTTCATGTGACTTGGTATAGAATATAGTCGCGGCGAGTATACCAGTGATACCACCTGCTGTCAAACATCGACGTATCAATAGCTGCATATGCACTTTTGCATTGGAGGCAGTTTCACACCCGTGAGATTGAGCTGCCAGTCGACTACCTAGAACAATTGAAGCGGCAGCAAAACCATCTACTATATAGCTTATCAAAACCCACAGCTGATTCACGATAGCATGGGCAGCCAAAGCCTTTTGTCCAATCCTGGAAGAACACATCAAGGCAATGAAAAATGTTGTTTGCATGATCAACGAACGGATCAACATATTTAATCCATCAGACACAAAATCCAATAGAGATTCATCTTCTTCTTCTTCTTCTTCTTCTCGAACATCATTGTTGTTCTCTTGCTGCGATTGTACCACTGCACCATGTATACCATCTTCAGAACCAGCAGTATCGTCCAGAAGGGGTTCCTCTACAGGAGCCCTCTGCAACTTCCTCCTAAACACTTTGTTCCATAGAGAAAACGACTCATCTGCTTCTGGTGGCACAAGAACAAATAGAAGAATAAATCCAAGCACAACAGACACCGCATATGCGATTATGGATATGATTCCCACCGAAAACAACTCACTTCCATGCACCAGTTTGATCCGAAATATAATGACAGCTGCACTTCCTCCCGTTTCCAAAAGAGCCTGGAAAGAATTAAGTGCCGCAACCGTCTTTACCCGTCTAAAGCCTTGTAGAATACCCGATATGCTCATATTTAACAGCATGAAAGGAACGAGCATGCATCGTAAAAGCCAATACTCTTGTGCCTGGGCCAAAATCTTCCCATCCAAGCCAAGGACATCTTCCATGAGTACTTGTTGCAAAGGAACCAAACACAGCAAGCTTAGGATACCCATGAACGCAGCAAAGGAAAGAGAACGTCTTACTCGTGATCCGAGTTCACGCCATCGCCGATTTCCCACGCTCTTTCCCGTCTTTGCCGAGACTCCATCTACTAGGAAATTGAAAAGTCTGGTCGTGAAGCCAATGAGAATGCAACACGCCCCATATGCTGCAAGAGCATGTGTTGATACAAATGAACCTAATAAAGCTGTTTGAAATAAAGCTGTCAAGGGCGCTGCTGCATTCAGAATGATTGCCGGAATTGCCACGTGAGCAATTGCTTTGTAACTCGAATATGCAGCATTGTCCACAACGACAATCACTGGCCTGGTCTGAGGTTCTGAAGACATTACTTCTATAGTTTTCCAATCATGATGAGTATAAAGAATATTTAATGAGGTCGTGCTACAGTCAGTTAGGGTTTACACACCCCAATTCATTGGGGTACATTGCAATGTACAACTGCACATCTAGTCTTGACAACGACTGGAATCACAACAATCCTGCAACCCCCGAAAGTATAGATCTTGAGTGTATCAATATCCCCAACAGCAGCAGTGACAGGAGGTCTCCCCTGCATGCATGCATGCATGCATGCCAGGATCTAGATTGACCACCAGATCTGGTGCCTGGCTGAATGATTACAAATGTACCACTGTCATCAACTGAAATGTATTTGTTTATATTGTAATAATATTTACTTACTCATATGTATGGTAGTGTAGTAACATCCGATGAGATAAACAGAATCAGGAGTGTCATGGAAACGGATGCACGCGAACCAACTCTCAGCAGTCCTGAATCAATCAGGGATCCTGACATCATTCGAGAGGGCGACATGGTTATTTTTGATGTTAATGATCAATTAAAAGTGAACTTTGTGGAAGTAAAGCGAGGAAAGAAGTTCAAATTTGGTCGTGGTGACTGTGACTGCATGTCCCTCGAAGGACATAGATATGGCACATTGTTTGAGCTAGGAGCCGATGGGTCCTCATTGTGCCCGATTCCATAGTACGTGTACATATATTGTTATTCTGAGGAATAACAAGATCAATATGAACGCCCCCTTTTTTGTGCAGTGCTCCCAGCCTGGAATGGTGTAGTCAGAATCGAATGGATGACTTGAGGGATAACAGATCAGTGGTGGATACAAAAGGTGCTCGTGGCGATACCAATCAGGAATTGGGTCATAAAGAAATAGAAGATTTGAAAACAAAAGGCATGGATGGGTCGCAGATTGTAGAAGCGCTCGTGACAAACTCCAAGACGTTTGATAAGATGACTGACCTGGCACAGAAAAAGTACAAGAAGAGAAAAGTGGAAAAATATGTCTTGGTAGGTTGTGCTAAAAAGCCTACCGCTGCGACGTTATCAGAGTCATATTACTCAAAACAAGCGAGTAGAATAGGATTTTTGAGACCAGATACTCTTGCATTACTCATGTGTCTGGCAAATGTGGGTCCATATCAGAATGTTCTTGTACTGGAGAGTTCCTCTGGCCTGGTCACTGGGGCTGTAGCAGAACGATTAGGAGGTTACGGCGAAGTTTGCTCCACTCATTACGGTAGAACTGCGTCAGGTATTGCCATCTCCAACTTTTTCAATTTCGATGACCACGTCAAAAAGACAATACATACAAAGCCACTGCTAGACTTGCTGCACGAGGTCCGGGGACTCTCAAAGAGAGCAATGTATTTCAAGGACAAAAAATTTAGCGACGACGAGGAAGACAAGGCGGAATATGACGTAATAGAGAATGATTTGCCAGAGCGTCGGGAACCTAGATTCACAAGTTGCATAATCACATCAACACACTATTGTGTCAAGTCTGCCCTGATTGCTGTCATGCCATTGCTTGCACCATCTGCCACCTTTGCTGTAGCATCACCGCTCTTAGATCCCCTTGTAGACTGCATGAATCTCATCCGAGTTAAAGGTTATGCGTATGGAACTTCAATACAGGAGCATTGGAAGCGCAACATCCAAGTTCTTCCAAGAAGAACACATCCAGAAATGAATATGACACATGGAGGGGGCTACATTCTGACAGGAACGGTGTCCAAGAGAGGTCGTTGGATAGACCTGAATCAATATCGATCAGAATGTCAGAAATAATAGATGTGACATACTATTGTCGAGTGGTAGCAGCTGCAAAGCTTCCGTTCTAACGTAATGACCCACCACTTTGTGTACACCCCTTGCAAGGGAACCGTGCAAGGTCGCGATCGAATGCAACGGTTTTGGTGCCGCGGCCCACGGGTGTACCATGTATCGACTGCCACAAAGAACCCGTCATACTGCGATGTCGGACATATGTATTTCAGTTTTATTATAACCAAAAGGTAAGAATTTAATGTCTTTTTGCTTCGTGAATACGTATGGCTCGACTGATCATGCCGAGAGCAGTTGACGAGGAGTAGCGAGATCTATCCACCCGAGATACGGGGATCATTGGAGTTTCGGCACGTTCTTATACCACGAAGAAGCGAATGAATTATTACAAATTCGATGATCAGTCGCGATATCGTGAAAGGACTGCAGCATGGTTGCTCGTGTGCAATGTATTCCTCTGGAGTCTCTGGCGCGGCACATACGCAGCTGCAATAAAGAGTAGTGCTTGTACGATATCTATCGTTTTAACCAAAAGATTTTGTCTTGCAGTGAAGGAAAAGAAACGAAACATCATGCAAAGACTGTACACGGTTTGCGCAGTTCTCACAGCCCTGCTTGCAGCACATGGGCAGCTTGCCATGGCACAAATGGTTGGAGGGAATGGCCTTTGTGCAGATCCAGCATCTTTGGGACCAAACCGCCCTGTTGGTACCTACGCACCCATTCGAAATCCACAAGATGATAGTGCTGTCACAAATTTAGCAAAGGTTTCCGCCATCGTATATTTCTTCGGAGGTAATATGACACCAGAAGACGCAGCAATGGTCAAAGCATGTGGTGCCAACAAAGCTGCCTTGGTGAACAACATCAACGTGAAGGCTGCCTGCTCTCAGGTAGCAGATGGTACCAACTATATTGTTGAATATACTGTCACTATTCCATGCAGTGACACAAACAAGAAGAAATTGCCACCAGGTGCTGATTTCACCAGAACAATCAGAGCAGAGGGACACCAGGACCCTGGAGAATCAAAGCCTCAGTACACTGGTGTTCAAGGTGTTTCTCCCCAGGATGACTTCTGCGGTAGTGCTGTGGCTGCAGGGGGTTACACTCCGATTGATAATCCATCAAACAATCCTATAGTTGTCCAGAATGCCAAAATTTCTGCACAATATTACTGGGACAATGATCAATCTGCCGACTTTAGGGATGCTGTCAACGCATGTGGCTCGAGTGAGCAAGATTTCATCAACTCAGTTCAAGTCACGCAGGCTTGTTCTCAGGTGACATCGGGTACAAACAACCGTATTGGTTTTATTGCGACCCTTCAGTGCCCATATTGGAACTCTCAACAATTGCCGCCAGGATTCCTTCTCAAGAGATCCTTTGTATCTGAAGTATCAAACCCTGACACAGGTGGTTCAAATGTCATTGTAGTCGAGAATACCGGTGGCTTGCTCGGAGGAAACCAAGTTTCACCATCTGGAGCTCTTCTCGAAAGTGAAGGTGTTGATACTTCCAGTGGGGCCATGTTAACGACAACAGTCGTGACAATGGCAGCTGTAGCTTTGGTGCTTGTCTAATTTGGACATATGTGTGTGTTTAAAGACAGGAAAATGACCATATAGTGAATGCATTCATGTAATCGGCATACATAAAATGATACGGTGTTATTCTTTGTCCTGATGCATGTCAAAATATATCGTCCAGCACTCCTGGCCAGGCCATCATTCCATCGCTGAGTTATCTTCTTTCATGTCTTCAATATTACGCAAGGCTAATCTAACCAATGCCACCTTCCGTAAATCCTGATCATCGACCTTCATATCTGAGGGAGATGGCATAAGTCCTGCATTGCCATAGGGTGGCCCTCCCCTCCTCCCCTGTGCCCCGGACTTTCGTGGGGTTACAAAATCTTCTTCCTCGAAAGACGTTTCTACCCTATATATCTTTTCTTTCGCCACCTCACGCCTGGAAAGTGGAGAAGGAGATAGCATCCCCGTGTCCTTCTCTTGTCTCTCCTCAGAGAATGACATTTTGCTCACAATATCATCAGAGACACTCTCGGACATGAATCGCCTTGTTTTTGACACATTATCAATTATGTCAGCATCATAATCTAGCCATTGAAGCCAGTGACGGTCCCTTTTCCGTTTTACCAGCTGTGTCATGGTTGTATCTAGACTCACAAATTCCTTTCCTTGTCTACTGTTGTTTGTTTCATGAGACAAGTCTGGACCCGGCTCAGCCATGCCCGTTCCACTTGCCTCCACTTTACTTCCACTATTCTTGTCTTGCACTGATATGGCGTTTTTCATCATGGTTTACTAGGGTGTGTTACCTGAGAGGTTACCCCTGAGAGTTACCTTAACCTTTACAGTATGCGCTGTCGATTCTAGATCGATTACAGGACGTACGTTTCTCTTATTATTTGCATCATTTTAAAGAAAATCAGATGATATCAATGCATTCATTCCCTCGATCGCCAGGCAATTTCAACTTGTACACGTTGAACAAGTCATGGACAGTTTTGAAATTAATACCTCCGCAAGCATGCGATATCACTATTACTCATGTATTTAATGGTTGATACAGCGTATTTGATTATTTTTTATACTGGAATCTGCAGTATATGCTGGCATAATCACGTCCATGTTCCTGGGACCTTAATCAAGGTCACAGAAAGCAAGCTTGGTTTGTACTTGGATCACTCTTGGATCATCATTCACATCACCACAATGTTGTTGGACGGGTCTCCATGTCAAACTCGTGTCGGATGCTACATTGATGACGCCCTAGATGATGAGTCATACTCATGCTGGAACCGGGCCTGGTAGTCTAGGGTTGGTCCCTAGACTGACTGATGAGAGAAAGAAGCTCAGTCATGTGACATTGGAGATACACGCTCGAGGCCACATCATTTCATTATTAAATGTTCGATATCATTTAAGAGACAGTGGATGGATCATGGCAGCAAAGATTGCTGGGTTGGTACACACGGTCCAATTGAAACTCAAAATTGAATCATGTACCTCATCACAGGACGAACCCACGCCTCGTATGTGATTGATATGTATCTGATGAATATGGTGTATTCATAGAGTACTCATGATTGTATATATCTGCAGTGTACCGGATGGACGAGATCATCAATGTCGTCAGCAGGGACCCCAAGAATATCGCGGATGCTGTGGATTGCTTGGAACAAAGGCTGCAATTCAGATCTGCAGTAGTGAAGCAAAAAACGTTGAGGTTGATCAAGCACATAGCACAGCACGGGAGTGGGGAGTTTCGACGGGGACTTCTTCGGTTAAGTCCTGTTATTCGGGACCTAACGCATTTTACCTGTGCTCCTGATCCGTTCAAAGGTAATATTCCCTGGAAAAGAGTCCAAGAAGGTGCTAGAGAGGCTATGAAGGTGATTCATGGCGATGACGAGTCGTTGGATCGTGGAGGAATATCAAGTCATCGCATGGATGGTTTTGGGAGAACTGGAGAATTCTCTGGAAGAGGAATCTTGGATGCACCCTCCTCCGGTAGCGGGATAGATTTCTTTAGTGCAGCAGGTATGGTAAGTGGAGCATTTTCTACCGGAGAGAGACGAATGGGTGGGGGACCCTCATATGAGAGGCCAAGGATTGATTCTATGGGTATAGGGATGAGAGGTGCAATTGTTGGAGATGATGTTCAGAGACAGCAACGTAGCACGGAGGAAAAGGTTATCCATACATTCTGCACTCCAAAGCAACATGGGGCTCGCATAGCCCCATCTATGGAGGAATGCAAGTCGTTTCGTTCAGATATTGCAGCACTCAATGGAAGGTTGCTTGCTGTTCAGCTAGAAAAGGAAATACAACATGGAGATTGGAAAGGGTGTCTTCGAGCTCTCTGTGCATTAGAATCAATCTCAGAAAATGAACAGAATAGTACAGAATCTGAGATTCTCGAATATTTTAGGAAAAATGCAGAGTCTTTGAAAAAGGTTGAGAATTCTGCACAGGATAGGGTCAGAACAAAGTCTCTCTCAGTCATGTCTCGAATAGGGCTTGCCCAGTCACAAGTTGACGCAACAGGACCAGATCTCCTCACCATAGACAATACCATGGGCAATTCCTCTGGGGTGAAACCTATAGAGGATGAATTGAATGCCTTGTCAGTGTTGGAACCTCTTGATCATCAGGAGCAGCCTACTAGTCCAGTTGCAGGTCTGGTATTCTCTGATACCATGACACATGAGTCAAATGGAGGGAAGAGTGATCCTTTTGGAGATTGGGAGGCAGGAGATTCTCCTGAACCAGTCCAAACTTCCCTGGACCCTTTTCAGGGCTTGTATGGAGATAGCACAGACTGTGCTGCAACTTCACACACGACCCCTCCCTCTGCTCCAATTCTTGATGATTTTTTCACGTCGATACCTAATCAAACCTCAAACAGCTCAATGTTCGCATCCACGTTTGAAAAGTCAGCAGATACGACCATCAGGAACCAGTCTGGAATGGGAACAGATGCTGGAATCACAGGTATGCAATCCCCTAGTGTGTTGGGAGCCTGCCACGCCATGACAAGTGGATTCACAGGATCTCAGGCAAGAGAGGAATCGGCATTTAACTTTGTACAATCTACTATGGAAAGTGAGAGGAAGAAATGATGACATGTTGATGTAAAGAAATAGCTGAATCCAATCATTGTCCGGGTACAGGGATCCGCCACATGTGGTAGCCTTGCGGCAAGCTCATCCTCACAGCGCTACCACCACCATTAAATTAGAACGATATCTCCCACATTGTATATACAATTGTAAGTTGATTCATATTCGCAGAGTAGCCGCCACGTTTGCATACAATGGCGCACGCAGTAACTCAGCAATTCGCACGCCTCGCAGTAGGAAGCAATGACGTACGTTCCCCTTCTATATCGACAATGTGCCAGATATTGTTCTTCATTTCACTATATTTGGTCGTACTAACTCATATTGATTCCATTGCAATGCAGTCTGTCAAAGCCTACAGCGGTTTCAGAGCCGTGAACGCTAGAATCCCACAAGTAGCCAGTCGCAGCCCAGCAAGCGGTCGTAGAGGAACGCTTCAGATCATGAATGCTCGTGTTGGTGGAGTTGAAATTCCAAATGCAAAGCCAATCGAGTATTCTCTCCAGTACATTTTCGGAATTGGCCACACCACTGCCAAGGCAATTTGTGCTGACACTGTACGTTATCATTTCAATCAACGTTGTTTCCCTGTACTCATGGATCGATAGGCTAAATGATATGATGTATATTTCTCAATGTAGGGCATTGATGCTACCATCCGTACCAGAGATTTGACCGAGGATGACCTCACCAAGCTTCGTGAGGAGGTGGATAAGTATACCATTGAGGGTGATTTGCGTCGTTACATCAACCTGAATATCAAGAGACTAAAAGAGATTCAGTGCTACCGTGGAAGAAGGCACATCATGGGACTTCCAGTCCGTGGACAGGGTACCAAGAATAACGCAAGGACACGCAAGGGAAGAGCTGTCGCCATTCCAGGAAAGAAAAAGTAAGCTGGAGTCCAAACATGATTATTCAATTCATACATTCTATACCTAGACTAGTTTTTCATCGTTGTAATGCGTTCATAGTGCTCTTAACCAAGACATGATGTGTCCATCCAAATAATAGTACTGATAATCTCAATTGAGATCCTTGCAAGGATGGACGTAAACGTTGCCATGCAAAACTTGAAAGTTGATCTTTCAACCGTCACCCAGATCTAGAGAAAACGTCTTGTATTCTATCCAATCAAATTAGATTCATAATTGTTACAATTGATGTGCTACTCGGAGTAACAGTATCTCTCTCGAGTGACGCGTGCATGTTGTTATGAGAGTCAAGACATGGTCTATCGAGGGCAAACGGGACAGAATTCCTCTACTCTGGATACACTGAACAGATTAACATTTGTTTCAGCAAAATATGCCAAAGAACGTCCTACATATCGCACGTTTGAATCAAATACAGTACTTTTGTTAGACGGGAACAGAGAAGGCGCGGACAAGGTAGGTTTCTACGATTGTTTCAGAGAGTATTTTCACGAGTTTGTCGACTGGCAACCTTCAAGACCTACCTGATACGACACTGAGATGATCTGATGTGCAGAGTTTTGCATCTGAAGATATAGAGAATATGGGTCGTCACAAACAGGGCCGTCAGGATGCTGGGGTCACGCATAGACCAAAAACTCGGAGTCAGGGTGAGTTATTTCCTCGCGAAGATCTATGCTTGGAATGGAAAAAGATTAGAAGAGTTGGTTCAGGACTGAATAATCTAGGAAACACGTGTTTCATGAATTCTGTGCTGCAATGCTTGATACACACTGCTCCCCTTGCAGAATTGTTGTTGTCAAAAAGGGCCCTGGCATTCAAGAAGGCAGATCATGGGGAGCTGGATCCGATTGGAATGACACAGGCACTTATTCGAGAATCTCTCGAGGGTAAACGGGATTGTGTATCACCTGTGCAGCATGCAAAGTCTCTCAAGAGGATTAATAGATGGTACGGTTGGCATCTTTGGCATGCACATGTGTGGATGATGAAAACGTCTTACGTGAGTCTTTGGCCGGTTATTCTAACTGTGATCATGACAAAGATTTCGTATATAGTCATAGTTACACTGACACACTTGCTCCTGTGCCCATGTCACGTTCTACATTGAGAATATACCTGCTCCAACAGTACTTGTGTTTTGTCCATACAGGTTTCGTCTTGGACGGCAAGAAGATGCTCATGAATACTTGATTGCTCTTTTGGATGCAATGCATGATAGGAGTATTGCAGGGATGAATCCAAAGCCGAGTAGAGAGCTTGAATACACATCCTTCATTTATCAGATATTTGGAGGAAAGATACGATCTCAACTCAAATGTACTCAGTGTGACTATGAGTCCAACACGTACGATCCATTCTTGGACTTATCCCTGGAAATAACAAGGGCCCATAGCGTTCAAAAAGCATTGCAACGATTCACTGCTGGGGAGGTGCTGGATGGACAGAATAGCTACAAATGTCCAAAGCAAAATAAGATGGTGCGAGCCGTGAAACGGATGTCTATTGAAGATAGTCCAAACATTTTGATAATTCAGTTAAAGCGATTTGAATTCAGTCGATCAGGCAGGAAGATATCCAAGCATGTTGATTTTGACCAGACCCTAGATTTGTCTCCATACATGAGTCATGCACCCAAAAAAGGGTCTGCCCTGTACGAATTATATGGTATCTTAGTGCATCAGGGATATAGTATGCATAGTGGACACTATTATTGCTTTCTAAAGGGGACTGGTGGTGGCGAGTGGCATAAATTTGATGATACTCGAGTGCATGCAACGAGTGCTCGAAATGCAATGGGGCAATCACCATACATACTCTTTTACACGAAAAAGTCATTTGTTGGCAAAGAGAATATAGAAGAAACGCCTGATACAAATGTTGACCAGGTGGCTCCCAAGGAAACAAAGAAGACAAAGAAGAAGAGGGAAGAGGAGGAGCGTGCAGCCAAGCATGTCACTCCTGCAAAGAATCAGCACTCTCCAAAAGTTGTTGATACTGGTGTGGAGAAGAAACCAATGAAAGTATCACGGTCTCCTAAGATGAACAAGAAACATATCACGCGTCCGCTGTCATTGACTCCACTGGCACGGAGCAAATTATCCCAAGGAGGAACAATCTTGCTCCCGAGGACTCGATTGCGTAGCACCCAAAAGCAGACACCAAAGGGCTCCTCGAAAAAGAAAAATACGGATATAGTCGTAGAAGATACCGTCCCATCATCATCGTCATCGAAGAAGAAGAAGAAGAAGAATAGGAGTGAACAGAGCATGAAAAGCACTGATACCAGCCAAGAGGAACCAATGTCGTCTGCCAAGAGAAGCAGAAAAAGAGGCGCCGAAGCTCTGCAGAAATACAAGACGCATACAGTAGGAATGGGTCTAGACAGCTGGGATGATATTGACACTGACATGAAGAAACGGCGGGACAGGAATGTAAGGAAGACCATTGTTCCCCGGAAACAACTTGACGAATATGATGCAGACTATGACAAGGGAAGAACAAAAAGGGTGAAGACAAAATCAGGCAAGCACCTTACATCTGCAGCATACGATGCAGTTGCTAAACAACTGAGCAAGGCCAAACGTTTCTTATCTGGGAAATAACCAATGTTTGATAATTCAATTGATCAATTTCAGCAACTTGCAAGTCCGGACTTAAGTCTCTAGAGGATCCTCTTAAGACCTGAAAGAACATGGCATTTGACGTGGGTTTTTGTTGTGTTGACACTCTAGGTTCGTGTAAATAAATAGATTTATAATTAAAACAATTTCTACAACATCGGGGCTCGTCGTTGTCCCTCAGGACTGCTGCAACTTCAGAAAGTAGAAACACAAAATGTCATTTCAGTTTGGTTCGACGGTATGTCTTTTACCTGACACTTCATGACATGTTAATGTCAATATATACATACTGATATACCATGGTATTGTTTCAGGGGTCATCGTTTAGTTTTGGGACGAGTGGAAATCCATCGGGTTCCTCGCCGTTGTCTAAAACGCTGTCAACGCCATCTCTAGGACAGACGCAAGCATCAACATCGACTACACCATTATTTGGATCTCAAACGAGCGCTCCATCGACCAGTTTTGGCATGGTGCCGAATCCCAGTTTTGGCGGGACCTCTGCCCCAGCACCTCAAACAACAATGTTTGGTGGAGGAAATGTGGGACAGCAGCAACCATCGATGTTCCCATCCAGTACAAATACAATGATGACGCAGTATCAACCTGCGACTGGGCAGCAAATGACTGATGATTCTGCTGTTAGAGACTTGCAAAATATCAAGGACTCGTACACGACTGGAAACACCAGGTTTCAGTATTTATTTCTGAATGTCGTCAAGGACCCTGCTGCACGAGTAAAACCAAGAGATATAGATGAATTGCAGTGGAGAGAGGCACTGAGACGGGCTGGTGGACCCGATAATCCCCATAACTTGTGGCCTGTCCCATACAATGGCTTCAAGGGCCTCTTGGATAGAAAGGCATCACAGAATGACGCAGTAAAAGAGCATAGAGAGCGAATTGATTCATTGCAAAAGAGTGTCGCAGCAATGGTCAATCGTCATGAGACGGTGGTCAGGGTCCAGATCGAGGCAATCAAATCTCGGCATCAGGAACTGTCTCAACAACTTTTGACCACCCTGCGGCACATAGATTCTCTAGAAGCTCGTTTTTCGAGGGCTGTAGGGTACGACACATCCACACCTAGGAAGGTATTACAGACATTAGATGAGGAAATTAGACGAATGGAATCGGTGATTGCATCAAACTCTGCACAGGGATTGCTGGGAAGGGTCGATTCTGTCGCATCTGCTGCTAGAGTGCAGGCAGGTACAAACTTTGGTTCGATACTAGGCGCTGATATAGACAAAGAATCCTTATCTCAGGCATTCATGATTTTGAAGGATTACTCGGACGCCATTGAGAAGATGAATAATGCAGTACATAGAAATGCTAGAGATATTGAGGTGATCAAGGAGCAATCCAAGGATGCATGATATCTCGTACATATAGTTTACTGTTGTTTAGATCACTAAAAGATTATAGCCGATATATTCATTATGCACTAGCGACTTGTGGCTGCGAGGTCGAATCAAGCTCCGTCTGCTGTGTGGCCTGACTACTGGATCCTCTCCCTTGAACAGCTGGCAGGGGCCCTCTATCCCCATCACCCACTGTATCCTCGGCCAAATATTTCCTGCACAATGGGCAGGTAGAATGTAACCTATTCCTGTGCACAATCCTGTTAAAGCACCTCTCACATAGCTTGTGAGAGCATTGCAGAACAATCCATACTGTGATGTCCTTGTGCTCCTTCAGGCATACAGGGCATCCATCATCTTCTCCAGCTCCAACTGGTTCCTCACGAGATGTTTTCCGTTGAACATGAAAGATAAATTTATCCTTCTCCTCCCTGACAGATTGTTGCGATCCTGTCCCAAAACGAGTCCCACCAAGAAACATCTTTGCTGGGACTTTGCCGTTCTTGAATGCTTTTCTATATTGTATACGACTGTATATAAATGCTGCAACCACAAAAGCAACCAAAACAAATGCACCACATGC
>PJEL010001690.1_pt1 | contig 21545 bp, 21 predicted proteins | sample 1853271 | NCBI WGS metagenome assembly PJEL01 (sample SAMN08108733, study PRJNA415343) | Invertebrate metagenome, whole genome shotgun sequencing project. | host: Globobulimina | place: Sweden: Gullmar Fjord | collected 2015-08
ACAGACAAAGTGCTTTTTTCTCAAGTAAATCAATCTTCTGCACAAAGTATGCGTAGAAACTTAGCAAACACTCAAGGTGTTTTATCTTTTCAAGTTGAGCCAAGTTTTATAACTGACGGATCATTAGTTCCTGTTGGGACTTATAATCACGAAGAAATGCTATCTTTGCTATCTACTCCAGCTTGGAGTGAGCCAATGCCAGAAGAATGACTTATAGAAGAAAAATAACCACAAAGAGACCTGGGGTACATTCTAAGAATGCATCTAAAGGGCAGACGGGATACAAGCCAAAATATCGTGGTCAAGGCAAGTAATATGGAAGAACCTCTCTTAATAGCTTTGATTTCAGCACTTGGAGTCAAGGAGATATGGAATATAATTAAGAAGAAGATAGATATCTCTGCTCAAAAAGAAGATGACCAGATAGCAAGGCTTACAGAAAAAATATCCAGCTTAGAGGTAAAGATAGATGAGCTTATTCAAGAGAATATGAATCTAAAAGTAAAACTAGCTAAGATGGAGGAAAGAATATTGTTAACGGCTAAAAACAGAATCAAAAAATGAAACTATCTAAAAACTTATCTCTTTCTGAAATGCTGAAAAGCGGAACTGCTGAAAGAAAAGGTATAGAAAACCTACCTACAGAAGAACATATTGAGAATATGAAAGTATTAGCTGAGAATATATTTCAGCCGATTAGAGAGCATTTTGACGTTCCTTTTAGTATTAGCAGTGGTTATCGTTCAGAAGCTCTTAACAAAGCCATAGGAGGCGCCCATAAATACATAGATGGTAAGTACGTAGCTACTTCACAACACTGCAAAGGAGAAGCAATTGATTTAGACAGAGATTATGCCAATGCTCCCAACAACGCAGAAGTATTTAACTTCATTAAAGACAACTTGAATTTTGACCAATTAATTTGGGAGTTTGGAACAGATGAAAACCCTTCTTGGGTACACGTAAGTTACAGCACAACTCGAACACAAAGAAATAGAATACTAGTAGCATATAAAGACGACAACAACAGAACTAAGTATAAAATTTATGGAAGATAAAATAAACCAGCTTTTACAGGGTCAGGCTGTAATGCAGAATCAACTAGAGGAAATTAGCAAGCAAAAGAACGATCACGAAAAAAGAATCCGTGGCCTAGAGAAGAAGTTTTGGACATCCATAGCGGTTATAATAACAGGAATAGGAACATTTATAGAGGGTTTATTTTTAGGAAGATGACAGAAGAAAAGACAGAGTTTGAAAAAATGTTAGAGAGGCTAGAAAAAGAAACAGTTCCAGAAAGAACCTGCAGTATAGATGATGATAATTGTGAAAGCTGTTCGGGATGAAAAAGAAATTAAAAGATACTACAATAGGCAAGTTGTTAAAAGAAAAAGCTCCTAAAGTATTAGATGCCATTGGGGATATTCTTCCTTCTAGTGGAACACTTGGAATAATCAAAAATGTAATCAGTCAAGACCCTGATTTAACTCCAGAAGAAAAAGCTGCATTACATCAGCAAGTGGTAGAGCTTTACAAGTTAGAGGTGGATGACAGAGACTCGGCTAGAAACAGAGAAGTGGAATTAGCTAAAGCAAATCGCTTTGATTTTATGTTTAATTTAACAGGTTTGGTTGGCCTTTCTTGTTTTTCCTTCTTGGTTTATGCCATTGTTTATTTAGAGATACCAACCCATAATAAAGAGATTTGGATTCATTTAATCGGGGTAACAGAGGGAATTGTTTTGAGTATAATTGGTTATTTCTATGGTTCGTCAGCATCACGAAGAAAATGATTATCTTTGCAATAGTACAACTAAATTTAATCAAATGAAAGACGGAGAAAAAACAAAATTAGAGGCTGAGGAATTAGCCCAACTACAAGAATTACAAAACAAATTCCAAGGTTACAAAATGCAACTGGGTGAATTAGAGATGCAAAAGTCAACTTTACTAAAAGAGGTTGATGAAATAAGGTTAGATTTTAATAAGCTGGAAGGCGAATTTATTGAAAAATACGGTCTCGATTCTGTCATTAACATTAAAACCGGGGAAATAACACCAAAAGAAAATGGCCAAGATAAGTAACACCACCTCGTATCCTAACGCAACACCTGCAGCAAATGACTATGTTATTGGAACAGATATTGACGATAACAACGCAACCAAGACATTTAAGCTTCAGGAAATAGCTAATCTTTATGCGGGATCAGGATCAGGTACAGTTACTAGTGTTGGTTTAAGTGGTGGTACGACTGGTATTACCATAACAAGCGACACGGCAAATCCAATAACTACAACAGGCACATTTACACTAGGCGGTACTTTAGCCGTAGCCAACGGTGGAACAGGTTTAACATCTTTAGCAGAAGGAAGTATTCTAATAGGGGACTCTTCAAGTTCTATATCTGCTTTAGCTATAGGAGCTAACACTTACGTTTTAACATCTAACGGAACTACAGCAACCTGGGCTGCTGCTACAGGAGGAAGTGGCGGACCAGGTACAGGCACATTGAACACAATTCCTTTTTGGAACACTACATCTACACTAGGTGACTCCGTGCTTTCTCAAGATTCCGGAGGTACTAAAGTGGTTTTAGCGGCAACAAAAAAATTAGAAATTCCTAATGACGGAACAACGTCCGCAACTGCAATAAATTTTGGAACAGCGAATACAGGTATTAACGGTTACGGAACAACATCAATAGGACTAGTTAGTGGAGGTCAGTCAAGAATTGAAGTTACTACAGGTTTTGCTGGAGGTCAAGACATTACCTTAACAGGTTTAGCCCAGTCCGATGGAGGAATAAGATTTACAGCAAGTGGAAGCACCTTATCAGAGTACACGGAAGCTGTTTGGTCAGGTGGTCCCACCCTTACTTTTAGTGTTGGTGGCGCTGCTACACTTAGTGCTTCTTCAGGAAGCTATAGGGTTATAGGAGATATGGTATTCGCTTATTTTTCTTTTACTTTTGGATCAGGAGGTTATGGAACAGCTGACGTCAGTTTACCCGTAAGTGGGGTGGCTGGAACTGGCTCTATAAACTTTTCAAAAATGAACAGCAGCGTAGGAAATTCTACAGTAAGTACTCCGGTTACTGGTGATATACTAACAAACTCAGCTAGTATTAGATTAAAATCTTTTAACTATGACCAAGATAGTTCTACACACGTTTCTGGTCAATTGTTTGAATTAGTAGATTCAGCAGGACAACCAATATTCCAAAGTGGAGATGTCGTGTCAGGAACAGTAATATATAGAAAAGCTTAAAAAAAATAAAAATGGCAATAACAAAACAAACAGAAGCTGCATCCATAGAGGTTGTAGGTCAATTTAAAGAAATAAATTACAAAGAAAAAGTAAAAGTGTTGGAAGATGGGGTTTTAATATCTGAATCTTTAAACGGAACTTGTTATCCACCTACAACAGATGTTGCTACTTTAAATTCAGAGGTTGCCGCAGTTGCTAATGTTGTTTGGACTCAATCCGTGAAAGATGCTTATAGTGCTGCATTTCCTGTAGAGCCACTTCCTTCTGAGTAAAACCCTACAAAAAGTAGGTACTAAAATTTAATAAAATGGAATACATAAGAAAAGTGTCTGTTGGCTCAGACTACAAGTCGGCAATGAACTATATTGTAGGACAGCCAGTTCTAAGAACATATACCATACACGTAATCAAGCAAGAAGACGATGGTGAAATCAAAGTTTACGTAGAGAATAAAAAGAACGAAGTTTTTCTTTGGAAAAGTTTTAGCATAGCAATGCCTTCTTCTTTAGAATACAATGTAAACTATTGACATGAAATCCCCATTTTGTTTTATAGTAAAACCTCAAGGAGGTAATCGCTATGACAACTTAAGCAAACACGGTGATGGCAAGCTAATAAAAAGCACTTCTCAAGAAGACCACACCGCTACTAATAGATTTGCTACCGTAGAAGAGATTCCTATTTTATGGGCTTTTAATAAGGAAATATCTAAAGGAGATACTGTGGTAGTGCACCATAATATATTTAGAAAGTACTACGACATGAAAGGAGTGGAAAAAAGCGGTCCTTGCCATTTTAAAGATGATTTGTACATAGTAGATGTAGAGCAAGTTTATTTATATAAGAACAAAGATAAATGGAATTCAGTAGGAGATTATTGCTTTATTAAGCCAGTTAAAAGAGACAAAGATGTTGTATTGTCCGTAGATAGAAACAAGCAACTAGTTGGTGAGATTAAATACGGTAATAAAGAACTAAGAAAACTAGATATTTTTGAAGGAGATAATGTTTGTTTTTTACCAGAATCTGAATACGAGTTTGATATTGATGGAGAAACATTATACAGAATGAAAACTAAAGATATATGCGTGTTGATATAAAAGTAAAGAAACTAAAAGAAGACATTATATCTGCCGGTGAGATAGCTGTTAAGGAGCTTATAAAGGTAGCCAAGGAAGATATTATAAAGTACGATGCAGAAGACGATATAGCAGCAGATAGACTAAAGAATGCAGCAGCTACTAAGAAACTGGCTATATTTGACGCATTTGAGATATTAAATAGAATACAAGAAGAACAAGCTATTTTAGAAGAAAGAACAATAGAAAAAGAAGCTTATCAAGGATTTGCAGAAAAGAGATCAAAATAAACTACATACAGTTGTAAACGAACTGATACCAAAAACTGTTATAACCACCAAGAACAAGGCTAAGAGTTGGGAATATGGGTATAATGAGAAGTACGATATTGTTGTTATATCTAAAGACGGAACCCTAGGAGAAGTTTACGACATACAAGGATTAAAAGTAGGATTACCTAAACAGCCAAAAAACATAAATACTAAATTTGATAAGTGGCAAGTTAATGAACTACCTAAAGAACTAAAGAGTATAAAAACCATATTCGATTGGCAGAAAAGAGATAATGAGTTTAAATCCAAGTGGGTGGATTATGTAGAAGCTGAGTTTGACAAAAGAGAAAGTGGCGAATGGTTTACTAATAACGGAGAGCCTACTTACATTACAGGAACTCACTACATGTATTTAAACTGGACCAAGATTGATGTAGGTAAGCCAGATTTTAGAGAATCTAATAGAATATTTTATTTATTTTGGGAAGCTTGTAAAGCAGACAAGAGAAGTTTTGGAATGTGTTACTTAAAGAACAGGCGTTCTGGGTTTTCATTTATGAGTTCTTGTGAAGCGGTTAACCAAGGTACCATTACTAGAGATGCTAGGGTAGGTATACTTTCTAAAACTGGTTCTGATGCCAAGAAAATGTTTACTGATAAAGTAGTTCCTATTTCTAACAACTATCCGTTCTTTTTTAAGCCTATTCAGGATGGTATGGACAAGCCAAAAACAGAATTAGCTTATCGTGTTCCAGCAAGTAAAATTACTAAGAAGAATATGGATAAGAAGGATGAGTTGTTTATGGATGGTTTAGATACTGTTTTAGACTGGAAAAACACTTCAGACAACTCTTATGATGGAGAAAAACTATTACTGTTAATACACGATGAGAGCGGTAAATGGGATAAGCCTGAAAACATATTAAACAATTGGAGAGTAACTAAAACCTGTTTACGATTAGGATCTAAGATTGTAGGTAAGTGTATGATGGGCTCTACTTCAAACGCCTTGGATAAAGGTGGGGAGAACTTCAAGAAATTATTCTATGATTCTGACGTAAGTAAAAGAAATGCTAATGGGCAAACTAAATCGGGGTTGTATTCTTTATTTATACCAATGGAGTATAACTTTGAGGGATATATAGATGAGTATGGTCATGCAGTGCTAGAAACTCCAGAAGAACCACTAGTAGGCGCAGACGGTGAGAATATAAGTGTTGGGGTGGTAGACTATTGGCAGAATGAGGTAGACTCACTAAAGACAGATGCAGATGCATTAAATGAATTTTATAGACAGTTTCCAAGGACTGAGTCTCACGCATTTAGAGATGAGAGTAAGCAGTCTTTATTTAACCTGACTAAAATATACCAGCAAATAGATTACAACGATGCTTTAATAAAGCAAAGAGTACTGACTAGAGGTAAGTTTATGTGGAAGGATGGTATTAAAGATACTAAGGTGGTATGGATACCGGAAAAAAATGGAAGGTTTTTAGTTTCGTGGACACCTAAGCCAGAGATGCAAAACAGAGTCGTTACTAAAGGTAATCTTTACTTTCCAGGAAACGAACACTTAGGATCTTTCGGATGTGATAGTTATGATATTTCAGGAACCGTAGGTGGCTTTGGTTCTAATGGAGCTCTTCACGGTTTAACAAAATTTAACATGGATGAAGCTCCTAGTAATCATTTTTTCTTGGAGTATGTAGCCAGACCGCAAACAGCAGAGATATTTTTTGAAGAAGTGTTAATGGCGTGCGTGTTTTACGGTATGCCAATACTAGTAGAGAATAACAAGCCAAGGTTGTTGTATCACTTTAAGAATAGAGGGTATAGAGCATTTTCAATAAACAGACCTGATAAAAGTAAAATGAACTTATCTAAAACAGAAAAAGAACTAGGTGGTATACCTAACTCATCTGAAGCTGTAAAGCAAGCTCACGCTGCTGCAGTGGAGTCTTATATTGAGAAATATGTTGGTTTAGATTTAGATTCAGTTTATAGAGATTCAGACGAAATGGGGTCTATGTATTTTAGCAGAACACTAGAAGATTGGGCTAAGTTTAATATTAATAACAGAACTAAATACGATGCTACAATAAGTTCAGGTTTGGCTATTATGGCTAATCAAAAAGGATTGTATCACACCCCAAAGAAAGAGTCAAAAATAAGCATTAACTTTGCAAGATATAGTAATAAAGGTGCATTGAGCACGATTATAAAGTAAAAATGAAAGAACCAGTAATTCTAATCAACCCAACTACCTTTCCTAACCAACAAGCCACAGACACAGAAAAGAACTCACTAGAGTACGGAATGCGTGTTGGTGAATCTATACAGTATGAATGGTTTAAGAGAGATGGCAACAGTTGTAGGTTTTATGATCAGTGGGTAGAGTTTCATAGATTAAGACTATATGCAAGAGGAGAACAGCCAATAGGAAAGTATAAGAATGAAATTGCAGTAGACGGAGATTTAAGTTATTTAAATTTAGACTGGACACCAGTTCCTATCATACCTAAGTTTGTTGACATTGTTGTTAACGGTATGGCAGATAGGTTGTTTGATGTTAAGGCTAGTGCACAAGATGCAATGTCAGCTGAGAAGAAACATCAGTTTCAAGAGATTGTAGAAGCAGATATGGTAGCGAAGCCAATGTTAGAGGCTACTGAAGAAATGTTCGGCATTGATATGTTTAATACACCTAAGCAAGATTTACCAGAGAGTGATCAAGAGTTAGCGTTGTATATGCAAATGAATTACAAGCCAGCTATAGAGATTGCAGAAGAAGAAGCTATTGATACTATATTAGAAGAAAACCATTACAAGCAAAGAGTTCAGAAGCAAGTCAACTATGACTTAATGGTACTAGGAACTTCATTTGTTAAACATCAGTTTTTACCTAACTCAGGTATATCTGTAGAGTATGTAGATCCAGCATCATTAGTATATAGCTACACTGAAAGTCCAACTTTCGATGATTGCTTTTATTTCGGTGAAGTTAAGCAAGTTCCTATAACAGAATTAGTAAAGATAAAGCCAGATATTACTCCGGAAGAGATGGAAGAGATTGCTCAGATGTCATCACTTTGGTATAACTATTACGGCATTGTCAGACCTTATCAGGATAGTTTATTTCAAAAAGATGTAGTAACACTACTGTATTATAATTATAAGACTACTCGAAAGATGGTTTATAAGAAAAAGTACATGGATAATGGAGGGGAGAAAGTAATTAGAAAAGACGAGTCGTTTAATCCATCTGCAGATGAAGAAAGATTTGAGAAGTTAGAAAAAAGAATAGATGTTTGGTACGATGGTATCATGGTAATGGGAACTCAAAAAGTTTTAAAGTGGGAGTTGGCTAAAAATATGGTTCGTCCTAAGTCTGCTTCACAGTATGCTTTACCTAATTACATTGGTGCTGCACCAAGAATGTATAAAGGAGTTATTGAATCTTTAGTTAGGCGTATGATTACATTCGCTGATTTAATTCAAGTAGTTCACCTTAAGTTACAGCAAGTAATATCTAGAGTAGTACCTGATGGTGTATTTATAGACGCTGACGGACTTAATGAGGTTGATCTAGGTACAGGTGCCGCATACAATCCAGAAGACGCTCTAAAACTATATTTTCAAACAGGTAGTGTTATTGGTAGAAGTTATACTCAAGATGGTGAATTTAATAATGCTAGAGTTCCAATACAGGAATTAGGCACTAACAGCGGTCAAGCCAAGATGGCTAGTTTAATAAGTTCTTACAACCACTACTTAAATATGATTAGAGACGTGACCGGACTTAACGAAGCTCGAGATGCGTCAACACCCAATCCTGATGCTTTGGTAGGGCTACAGAAATTAGCAGCCTTAAATTCAAACGTAGCTACCAGACACATATTAGAAGCCAATTTACAGATTACTCAGAAACTTGCTGAGGCATTATCGTGTAGAGTTGCAGATGTGCTAGAGTATGCAGAGTTTAAAGAAGAGTTTGCAATGCAGATAGGAAAGTACAACGTGTCTATATTAAATGACATCAAAGACTTATATCTACACGATTTTGGAATATTTTTAGAAGTAGCCCCTGATGAAGAACAAAAAGCTCAATTAGAAGCTAATATACAGACAGCCTTACAGCGTGACCAGATAGATTTAGAAGATGCAATTGATATTAGAGAGATTAAGAATCTCAAAATGGCTAACGAACTTCTCAAACTGAAGCGTAAAAAGAAACAAGAAAGAGATGTGGCTAGAGAAAATGAGAAGATGCAAATGCAAAGTCAAATGAATATGCAATCTCAACAAGCAGCAGCCCAATCTAAACTACAAGTTGTTCAAGCAGAAACTCAGGCTAAAATTCAAATAGAACAAGCAGAAAGTCAGTTTGCAATAGAAAAATTACAACAGCAAGCAATGCTTAAAAAGGATTTAATGGCTGAAGAGTTTATGTATCAAATGCAACTAAAAGGGGTAGAATTGGATAGTATCCAGCAAAGAGAAAAACAAAGGGAAGATGCCAAGTCCTCTAGAATATCTAAACAAAATACTGAACAGTCTAAATTAATACAACAAAGACAAGATAAACTTCCACCAATAAACTTTGAGTCAAACGAGGATAGTTTAGATGGTTTTGACTTCGCAGAGTTTGAACCGAGGTAGAAGTAAAAAAAAGTTACTAACTTTGTACAACTAAAATCAAATCAAATGGATAATATAAAAGTAAGAGCCCTGGATGGTGCTGAGGAAAAATCAGTAGCTGAAAGAGAAGAAGATCTACTAAAAAAAGCAGGTCAAGCTCAAGAAGAGACTACAGTAGAAACAACAGAGATTCCAGCAGAAACACCATCTGTTAGTGCGGAAACAAAAGTTGAAACTCCTGTAGAGGAAAAAAAAGAAGAGAAAGTAGAAGATAAACCCTCTTTAACAGAGGAAGAAGTTCTTTCATTTATTGGAAACAGATATGGTGAGGAAGTGTCGTCATTAGACGATTTAACTTCTAAACGTGAAGACTCTCCAGAGATTCCTGAAGAAGTAGTGAACTACTTAAATTATAAAAAGGAAACTGGAAGAGGGTTAGAGGATTTCATTCGATTAAACAAGGATGTAAATTCCATGGATGAAGACCAGTTGCTGTTTGAATTTTGGAAACAACAGAAGCCTCATTTAGATTCAGATGATGTCGATTTTGAACTTAGTGAAAGATTTGCATACGATGAAGAAGTAGATGAAGCTCCAGTTATTCGAAAAAGAAAAATAGCAAAAAAGGAAGAACTTGCAAAAGCCAAAGAGTACTTTAACAATCTAAAGGAGACCTATAAGACGAAAGTTGAGTCAACACAAGATTTTATACCTGCCGAGGAGTTAGAGGATTTTAACGCTTATAAAACAAGTAAGAAGGAAACACAACAAACGTTAACTGAGCAAAACAAGAGGTCTGAGTATTTCTCAAAAAAAACCAATGAGTTATTTAATGAAAATTTCGAAGGTTTCGAGTTTAAACTAAATGACAAGGTGATGAAATACAAACCTGCTGATTCAAATAAATTAAAAGAGTCACAAGCAGACATCAATAACTTCATATCGAAACACTTGAGTGAGGAAGGTTACTTAAAAGATGCCGCTTCGTATCATAAGTCACTTTCATTAGCTATGCACCCTGATTCATTTGCCAAGTTCTTTTATGAGCAAGGTAAGTCTGATGCAGTAAATGACATAACTAAGGAAAGTAAGAACATTGACATGAATGGTATTCGTAACGCAACTCAATCGGTGTCTAGTGGAGGTTTTAAAGTTTCAGCAGTTAGTAGTAGTAGTGGTTCTGGATTAAGAATAAAAAGTAACAAAAACAAAAACTAACAACTAAAAACAAAAACAATGGCAGGATCATTAAACGCTGGTGGAGTTTCATTAACCCCCAGTTCGGTAAAGGCAGCTTTACCAAGCAATTATATAACAAACTTTGATTTTTTAAATCAATACTTACCTGATACTTACGAAAAAGAATTCGAAAGATACGGTAACAGAACAATCGCAGCTTTCCTAAGAATGGTGGGAGCTGAAATGCCTACTAACTCAGACCTTATCAAATGGGCAGAGCAAGGTAGACTACATACAAAGTACGAAGGTTGTACTACAACAGGAGCTGATGGTGCTACTGCTGCAACTAATGTTCCGTGGATTACTGCAGGTGGCGCAGCTTGTAACTTTAGAGTAGGTCAAACACTTTTCATTTCTTTAGAAAGTGGGTCAACTTCAAACAAAGCTATCGTAACAGCAGTTGGTGCTGGTACTGCAGCTGGTACAGCTGATTCTTTTGAAGTAGCTTACTACGAAGCAGCTCAAGCAGTAGGAATGAACGCTGGTTCAGCTACTATTTTCGTATACGGTTCTGAATTCAAAAAAGGTGCTAACGGAATGGTTGGTTCTTTGGAGTCTGAAGACATCTTCTTATCTAACAAGCCAATTATAATCAAAGACAAGTATGTTGTTTCAGGTTCTGACATGGCTCAAATTGGATGGGTTGAAGTAACTACTGAAAACGGAGCTACTGGATACTTATGGTATTTAAAGTCTGAGCACGAAACAAGACTAAGATTTGAAGACTATTTAGAAATGTCTATGATCGAAGGTGTTGATGCCGTTGCAGGTTCAGGTGTAAAAGCTTTAGCTCCAGTTACTGGTGCTGATAGTGATTTAGGTAGCCAAGGTACTGAAGGAATGTTCGAAGCTATTGAAGCTAGAGGAAATGTATGGGCAGGTGGTTATCCAACTACTTTAGCTGCATTTGACACTATAATCAAAAGGTTAGACAAGCAAGGTGCTATTCAGGAAAATGTAATCTTTGTTGATAGAAATTTCTCTTTCGCAATTGATGACATGTTAGCTGCTCAAAACTCTTATGGTGCAGGTGGTACTTCTTACGGATTGTTTGACAATGACGAAGAAATGGCATTAAACCTTGGATTCAAAGGATTCAGAAGAGGTTATGATTTCTATAAGTCAGATTGGAAATACTTAAACGATGCTACTTTAAGAGGTGGTATTGATGGTGGAAAAGTAAGCGGTGCTTTAGTGCCAGCTGGTTCTACTTCAGTATACGATCAGATCTTAGGAAAAAATGCTAAGAGACCATTCTTACACGTAAGGTATAGAGCTTCAGAAACTGAAGACAGAAGATATAAGACGTGGATGACTGGTAGTGCTGGTGGTGCTGCAACTTCAGATTTAGATGCGATGGAAGTCAACTTCTTATCTGAAAGAGCGTTATGTACTATGGGTGCAAACAACTTTGTATTGTTCAAAGGATAAAAAAGACAATTATATATGGGGGCTTCGGCCCCCTATTATTTACATAATTAAATTAAATCAAATGAAAAAACAAGTATTAAAAGACAGGATGTATAGGTTAAAGGCAGATAAAACACCTATCTCCACAATGATTAATTCAACTCACTCAGCTAGTAACCCTTTATTATATTTCGATGAAGAAAAGGGAATCAACAGGGCAATGAGATATGCCAAAAACCAAAAGTCTATTTTCGAAGACGAGCAAGATAAAAATGTATTAATAGAGCCTATTATATTTGAAGATGGGTTTTTATCGACTAAAAGATCTGATACTTTATTGCAGCAATTTCTAGAATTACACCCTTTAAATGGTACTCTTTACGAAGAGGTAGATTTAGAACGTGACGCTCAAGATGATCTAGAAGATTTAAACTTAGAAATAGAAGCTTTAAAAGCAGCATCCGATTTACCTTTAGCTAAATTAGAAATGATAGGCAGAGTTCTTATGGGATCTAGAGTTGACAAGATAAAAACTAATGAGCTAAAAAGAGACGTGTTATTATACGCTAGAGAAGATCCAGAAGGATTTTTAGAAATGTTAGATGATTCAGACTTAGAGCTAGAAGAATTAGTTACTAAAGCGTTTAGTCAAAGCATTATTACTTTTAGAAAACAAAAGAGAGAAATCTATTACAATCTGAAAGAAAATAAGAAAAGAATCATTACTGTTCCGTTTGGTGAAGACCATAAGCGTTCATTAATATCTTACTTTAAAACAGACGATGGGCTAGAAGTCCTCGAGTTACTAGAAAAGAAAGTAAAATAAATAAAACTATTGATATAAGAGTCTCCAAGTGGGGCTCTTTTTTTTTGCTTATCTTTGTGGGAAATAGCTTTCGATGATCAACGAGGTAAGAAATACCGTACTATCCATACTGAACAAGAACAACAACGGGTACTTAACACCAGAAGAATTTAACTTATTTGCGAACCAAGCTCAGCTAGAAGTGTTTGAGGGGTATTTTTTTAGTCTAGCTAACTGGAAGAAAAAGCAGAATCAAAGAATGTCAGGAGAAAACTACGCTGATATTGTTAAAGAAATGGAGGAAGTGCTTGACATCTTCACTGTTTCTAGTAGTTTAACTCATGTGGCTACAGGGCAATTTACACTCCCTAATGATTGGTACACTCTTCTTAAGATGGAAGTCGTAAAGACTGGTCCACCAAAAACTTACACTGAAATAGAAAGAGTAGCTCAAGCTAAAATAGGAAGACTTTTATCATCTAATTTAACAGCTCCAAACAATAGTTTCCCAGCTTACGTAGTTGGCCCAGCTCCTATTACTACCCCTATTAGCCCAACAGCAAACACTGTCCAAGTTTATCCAGAAAGTATTAACACGGATGTACTATTGACTTATGTTAGGTATCCACAAACTCCAGCTTGGACTTATAATGCTATTGGTGCAGACGGTGATCCAGTATTTAATCCAAGTAGTGCTTCTTACCAAGACTTTGAATTACCACTTTCGGATGCCATTGACATTACTATTAAGATTTGTGAATATGCAGGAATTAGTATTAGAGAGCAGGCGGTAGTTAACTTTGAGAAGGGCGAGGAAATATTAAATCTTAAAACTGAATCTTAATGGCGTATATAACTGACGAAAAATATTACACTAATAGTAACGTTGCTCCTAAAAATTTAAATTGGGGTGGTTATCAGTATGTGTCTTTAAAAGATATAGTAAACAACTTCAAGTTAATGTACTCCGGTGATGACAAGCTGGTGAGTAACGCCACTAGATACAATATGTTATTTCACGCAAAAAGAGGTATTCAGGAAATTAACTATGACGCTTTAAAAAATATTAAGATATTAGAACTAGCTGTTACGGACGACTTAAAGTTTATATTGCCTCACGATTATGTAAACTACGTTAGAATATCGCTTTATAAGGATGGTGTTTTATTTCCGCTAATAGAAAACTTTCAAACTAACTTTTCATCTGCTTACCTACAAGATCAGAATGCTGAAATACTTTTTGACTTAAGTGGTAATGCATTAAGCCCAGAAAACTCTACACTAGATTTACAAAGAATTAAAGGAACTAAGCCAACGCTATATTTAAACAACGGGCATCCTTATCATAACAAGCAAGGGTACTGTTGTGATGGAGAATGGTATTTTGGGTTTCCAATAGGAGGGCAGTACGGTTTAAATACCTCACTAGCTAATCAGAATCCTAATTTCAGAATAGATAAAGCAGGTGGTGTAATAAACTTCAGTTCTGAGATGGGCGGTCAATTAGTAGTATTAGAATATGTTTCAGACGGAATGGAAAATGGTAATGATGATGAAATAGTTATTAATAAACTAGCAGAAGATTACTTATATGCCTATATTAGATTTGCTCTTTTGGAGAATAAATTTGGAGTTCAGGAATACATTGTTAATAGAGCTAGAAAAGAGAAGACAGCTAAATTAAGAAACGCTAAAATTAGATTAAGTAATCTACACCCTGGAAGACTTTTAATGCCTTTACGAGCAAGAGCTAAATGGATTAAATGAAATTAACTAGAACATTCACGAAGGGGATAATGAACAAAGACCTCGATGAGCGTCTTATACCCCCTGGTCAGTATCGAGATGGACAGAACATAGGTGTTTCAACCTCTGAAGATTCCAATGTAGGATCTATTGAAAACATGCTGGGTAATACTCAGGTAGGTGGTGATTTGTCTTTTTTAACTACAGCCGCCAAAACCATTGGAGCTATCTCAGATGACGCAAGAGAAACTTTTTATTGGTTTGTCACAGATACTTCTTTTGATTACATATTAAAATACAATGAAACTACAGGAATCGCCTCTAAAGTTTTAGAAGACACAAAGGGTCGCGTTTTAAAGTTTGACAGTGAATATATAATAACCGGCATAAGTATTATTGATAATTTGTTATTTTGGACAGATAATTTAAATCCTCCTAGAAGATTAAACATAAAGAATTTTTATGCGTTAGATACATTTACTGAAGATGATATTTCTGTTATTGTTAAACCGCCTTTAGAAAGGCCTAGTATTTCACTTCAACTAACAGGCGGCGCTTCTAGTAATCAGCAAGAAAACAACATTGAGGATAAATTCTTAAGGTTTGCTTACAGATGGAGATACACAAACAACGAGTATAGTGCTCTATCTCCTTTTTCTGCAACAGCATTTTCTCCAACTGAATACAAATATGACTATGCTAATGCTGAGTTAGTGAGTATGTTAAATCAATTTAACCAAGTGTCGATAGACCTAAATACAGGAGAGTCACAAGTAGTAGACATACAATTAGTAGTCACTAATGAATTAACATCTGCAGTTTATATTGTAGAAACATACAATAAAGAAAATAATAACTACTCTGATAATTCTACGGTTAGTGTTCTTTTTAATAACAGTAAAATTTACAATTTATTAGCGGCTGATGAGGTAACTAGATTGTTTGATAATGTACCCTTAAAAGCACAAGCCCAGACCATTGTAGGTAGTAGATTGTTATACGGAAATTATGTTCAATTTTTTGATATTGTAGATAGCTTTAATACGCCAATAGGAATAGACTTCAACGTTAATATGGAGTCAGTAGATGTAGATTCCAACACGCCACTCCCCACTTTTAGGAGTGATAGAGATTATGAGGTTGCTATTGCTTATTTAGATGAACACGGTAGAATGACCACTCCTTTAACACCTACCATAAATAATAGTCAATTCTCTAACACTCTATACATTCCTCCATCTAACTCAATAACTTCTAATGATTTAAGAGTTACAATAAATAATAGGCCGCCTGTATTTGCGAGCAAGTATAGAATATTTTTAAAAGAAAGCAATCAACCCTACGACAATATTTTTCCTTTATTTTATTATGTGGCTTCATCAAAAGTATATTTTTATATCAATAGGAGCGATGTTAATAAAGTTAAGGAAGGAGATTATATCATAGCTAAGGTAGTTGGAAGTACAGCTACCGAAAGTAATAATGAATATAAAGTTTTAGAAGTTGAGGTTAAAGAAAAAGATTTTTTAGGAAACAACGAACAAGAAGGCTTGTATTTTGTCATCAGTGATCCTAATGGGGATTTTACACGAGGCAATCTATTTAGTGATTCTTTTGAAGGAAGAGGATTATGGAACGGGATGGGTCAATCGTGGGGTACCTCAATACAAGGCTTTGTAACTAACAATCCAGATAGAGACGCTATAGTTAATAGGATAGGTCAATTAGACGTTCCAATATTTTACGGTAAATCCCAAACAAACACAAGTCTACAATTGGTGTCGGGAATAACTAATACATCTCCTTATGATCCTATTGTTAGAGATGCAGATTCTGCCAGGTGGAAAATAACAATTACTGGTGTTGATCAATATAAGGTAGAAAGAATGAGCAGCACCGGCTCTGGATATACTCAGGTTGGGTTAGTTAACCTTACCATGTCTTACTCTAGCGCTACTACTCATGAATTGGTTTCCACTAATAACGGTGCGGGAAATGTTGAAATAGGTAAATTTTATTTTCCAGATGGACCTGGTTACAAGATAGGGGATAGTTGGGTGGTTAATTTTCATTCTGAATCTCCAGCTGGTTTTGGCGGTTCAGTTATTAATCCTGGGATGGAGCAAAACGAATGGCAAGGAAGTGTTTTACAGTCAGATCCACCAACAAGATGTAGAGAAGCTATTTTACCAGGTAATTTAGAGGATAGCTGGAACTTAGACAATGACCCTAATTCAGCAACAAACAGCACTCCTAATTATGTAGATAGAGAAATAAAGCAAGGGTCTATAATCAATATAACTATTTATGAGCAAATAATTTCTCAGGGTTTTTTGCAAGGGACAGGAAGTGATAATTTATCAGACTTAGTTTATGCTACCGCTCCGGTTTCTGAGCAACAATTTATATCTAGCCGTGATTATAAAAATATAGAAGAATGGTTTTATGAAGATGAAATATACACTGTTTGGAATCACCCAAATGCTTTTAACAACCAACAACAAAGAGGCGCTAACTTAAGAGTTATGTTTAAAAGAGGTTTAATAAATGATGCCTCTAACCCCGCTTACACTAATCCGGATTTTTGGTGGCAATATCAATTGAATTTTGCTAACAACTGGACTAATCAGATGTATCAAAGCGGAAACACTACTATACCTATATTTGGAAACTATCCTGATTGGGCATCGTTTCTAGCTCAAAACGCTCCTGTCCGGATGTGTATTGTGGCAAGCAATAACCCAAACCCTTCTAACACATGGAATACAAACCCAGAGTTAACCAATATTATAGCGTCAATAAATATTGCAATTCCAGAAAAGGGCAATCCTGTTTTTGAAACAACACCAAAACAAAACGACGTTGACATATTTTATGAAACTCCATTTACATTCAACATTAATAAAACTAACAACACACACGAGGGTAATGTTTCTAATCAAAGTGCTAATTCTGGGGGAGCTCCGGCTGTGATTAGTTTAAATACAGCCACCTTAAATAATGCCACTACTAATGATGTTCAAAATGCCGAGTATAACTCTTATTGTTTTGGTAATGGAGTTGAATCCATGAGAATAAGAGGTGATTGGAATGGGTCTTTTTTAAAGTATAGCCCAAGAGCTTCTACTCCAATTGATGATTATGGTCAAGAAAGATTGGGCGCTAGTTTAACTTATAGTGGAATATATAGGGAAAACAGCACTGTAAACAACTTAAATGAGTTCAACTTGTCACTGGCTAATTTTAAAGATGTTCAAATAGAATATGGGCCTGTAAGAAAACTTCATGCAAGAGACGCTGATGTAGTAGTTTTTCAAGAAGATAAAGTGTCAAAGGTATTATATGGAAAAAACTTACTATCTGATTCTGTTGGTGGTGGCAGCGTGGCTTCTATACCGCAGGTGTTGGGAACTCAAATAACCTATACTGGAGAATATGGTATTAGTGAAAACCCAGAAAGTTTTGCAAGCTGGGGAAACAACATGTATTTTACTGACTCTAAAAGAGGAGCAGTATTACAACTAGGTATTAATGGTATTTTTGAAATATCTCAACTTGGGATGAGCGACTACTTTAAAGATTTATTTAGAGACAACTTTAGTACTCAAAAACTAGGAGCTATTGATCCATTTAAAGAGCAGTATGTGTTATCTTCTAATGCTACCTCTGCTCCACCATGTGATTTTAAAATAACACCGCACACCACGGGCAGGTTTGGTTCAAGCTCTTCAATAGTAACTGTAGACGTAAAATCCACTAAGGCATGGGTGGTAGAACTAGTAGACACTGGAGATGGAACTTCTTGGATAACTGTAAACAATGCTACTCCTAATTATAGTGGGTATGGAAATGAAACTGTCACTATAAGCGTGTTAAACAATTCAGGGGTTCAAAGGCAATTAAATTTTAAAATAACAGGATGTGACAACACACCTATAATACAACCTTTTATACAGTCTGCTCAACTTCCACTCACTATTGATGTGTTTGGTATAGGAAGCACTGCTGATGCTAATATAAATTTAAACACAAACTCATCTTACACCTTTACTAATAGTGCTGTTGGCAACATTGACTTTAATAATCAAAAAATAATTCAAAACAACCAACCTTTTTTAGATAATGTCTTTGAAGATATAGAGGGTTATCAAGCTGTTCCTAAGTCAGGGGATACAGTAACCTTAAAAGCTCCTCAAACTGGCGCACTAAACAGAAAGTCTTTTGATCCAACAATGGGTACTAAAATGTATTATTTAGTTTCCAACACAAGGTATAATCAAAGTCAAGTTGACAATCTTCTATCCGATTCAAGCACAGTGGAGGTTACTCCTACATTGTCGGGGGGAAATTTTGAGGGTGGATTTACCTTTAATAGATCTTCTAATGAGAAGTACTTGTATTTGGTATATGACTACAGAAGCAAACAAACTTCAGGAAATAGATTTATAGTGTCAGCTGCTACTAATAATGTTGCAGGCACATTTAATGGCACAATGGATCTAGGCACCAAGGTTGGTAAATGTAACTTAAACTACACTCCAAGTAGTGCAACTGGAAATATATACACGATTAAGCAAGGAGACACGGTGGTAGCCACTACAGGATTAACCCCTGTAACCACTGGAGGCACTTTATCTTTTGTTAAAAAAAGTTCTACTGTCACTACTTATGATTTAGAAATAAAATACTATGGAGATGGGCAACAATTTGAGGCTTTAGTTCCAACCCCCACTTTAACAGCTTTTAATTTTGACACCACCAACGAGTCCTTAGACCCCGGAAGTGCTCTTTATGTATGTAGGTCTTCTGCAACACCACCAACTGGAACTAAATACCACGATGGTCCAAACGCCTTGCCTGGAGAAGGAGACGTTATATATGAAACTCCTAATGGAGGTGCTCTTAATTTAGGAAACTCATTTCACAGAATGGGCACTGCCACTTACCCTAATATGAATTGGATTTTTGGTGATGAAAATGGAGTGGTAATAACAACAGGCCCCTGCACTGCATGTGGTGAAACAGTTGTTCCTGCTTACACTGGTCCTGCTACTTTCCCGGTTACAGCCACATCAAATGTAAATATTAAATTACAATCAACTAACAACCCTACGAATTACAGATATAATTCTACATGCGCAGAATATTACGTAGAAGGAGGGTCTGAGGGAGGTACAGTGACTTACACCCCTTGTTCAGGCACTTCTCAAAGTTTAGTAGTAAGTATTGATTCGTCTCTGTCTTTAACTTCAAGCGTGGCTCCTACAGTGGTTAGCGGAACTGTAACAGTGGTTAGTGTTGGAAAGTCTTCAAAAGCTATATTACCACCAGGCTTATTCTTTGATCAGAAAACAGGCATAATAACAGGTACTGTATCATTTTCAGGAAGCTTTGCGGTAAATTTAACACCTGAGAACTGCTTTGGACAAGGAAGTGCTTTTACTATTACTTTTGTAGCTATAGATCAAGGCATAAGAAGTTTTGAAATGGACGGAACAAAAATCGGAACTACATCAGCATTGGCTTGTGCTATACCAAGTGGTCATTTAAACAACACTTTATTTTATTATAATGGGAATGGAAGTTTACCTGTTGTGGGTAATAAAGTGTTTATTAATGATAAAGTTTTAGGTATAAAGCCTTTTAATGGAGGGTATCAGTACTATAACGTGCCATGGGGCGGAACTAACGGAAGTGCTGTACTTATAGATGCTAGAGGATACATAACAGAAATAACAACCTGCCCATAAAAAAACTAACTATGCCAAACATAACAGTAACATACGGGCCCTCAGTTAAAGGATGGACATCTTTTCATTCTTACATTCCAGAGTGGATGGTGGGTATGAATAGTAATTTTTATTCTTTTTATCAAGGTAAACCCTGGAAACATTATTCTAACTCTACTAGAAATCAGTATTATGGAGCGGCATCAGCGCCATCTAAAGTTAGATTTGTATTTAATGATGCTCCTATAGAAACTAAAATGTTTAAAACACTTGAGCTCGAAGGTACTAAAGCATGGAAAGCTGAAATGGTTAGTGACTTACACACAGGTCTAATAGAGGCAGCATACTTCGTGCCAAAAGAAGGAGTGTTTTATGCCAATAGCAGGCGTACTGTAGAAACAGGGCTAGGTGTTGACTTCTCTCAAATATCTACTCAAGGACTAGGAAATTGCAGTACTTTAGCTACTATAGGTAACGTTTTGACAATTAACTTTACATTTCCAACAACAGTAGGCTTAAACCAAATAGTAGATATAGGTGACATAGCTTATTTTGACGATGGCACAGGCACTTTAGCAGAGATTGGTGCTATTACTGGTATTTCCGAATCAGATGTGTTAGGGTCAGGTTTTGTTGAAGTAACTAATCCAGCGGCTACACCTGTTGCAACTAACTTTATATTTGCTGCTAAAAATAGTGTAGCTGAATCTTATGGATTAAGAGGGCATTATAACGATGTTACCCTAACAAACACAGATACAACAATCGTTGAATTATTTGCTGCCAGTAGTGAAATATTTAAGAGTTATCCTTAATTTAGTATCTTTGTGTAAAAGTGAAATTTATGTCCAGAATTAAAGCGGTTTTCGTTTCATTATATCATTGTTCTTTAGTCGTATTAAACATTTACTTATTAGACTTTATTTTTTCATCTAGTGAAGGTAGTTTTTTAGCTGTTGCACCGGCGGTTGCTTTAGGCATTGCAAAAATGGGAGCTTCAGCAATTCAAATGATACAACAAGACGCAGCTCAAAAAGCAGCTACCATTGAAGCTGCAAGAGTAGGGAAGTCTATTGCTAATAGAAGGTTTGTAAACAAGTTTGCTGCCTTACAAGCTCCTACAAAAGGAACTGAAATGCTAATGGAGCGAGTAATGAGACAAGCGCAAGCGTCAACAGAGGCAAGCAAAGAGGCAGGAGCCAGAGGAGTTATAGGAGGTACAGGAAGAACAGTTCAAGGAGTTACAGATGCGGGAGCTCAGATAACAGCTAGATTGGATGATTTGCAATTAAGGCTAGATAACAAGTTTTTAACTGAAGAGCAGAGAATAGGCTTAATGAATGAGAGAAAAGACTTACAG
>PJEL010001691.1_pt1 | contig 21532 bp, 20 predicted proteins | sample 1853271 | NCBI WGS metagenome assembly PJEL01 (sample SAMN08108733, study PRJNA415343) | Invertebrate metagenome, whole genome shotgun sequencing project. | host: Globobulimina | place: Sweden: Gullmar Fjord | collected 2015-08
TCAGCCCATTACCAATTAAGATCAAAAATTCTAGCAATTCCTAATTTCAATCTGACAACCAATTTACTAATTAATACTTGATAACTGGTTGCCCATCCTTGCGACACCCGAACTTGATCCATTTCAGCGTGGGCAGGTAGAACATCACTACTTGTGCCATATCTATGCATATCTGCAATTATCAAATCAATATACTGAGGTTTTCTCAGATTAATGAAACGGCAAAGATGCTCATAATCCATTGCATATTGTAAATTCAAATCGAAAGAACCATATTTTACAAAAAAGAATTTATCAATAAACATGGCTTGATGAGGGATACAATTATAATGTCGAAATTTCCTATAATTGAAATTTTTCTTGATCAATTTCCTAGCATTTCGATAAACATAAATTATATCCCCATAAAAAAAATACGGCTTTTTCATTTTCGATAAGATGTTCATCACATTATGCATGACAAAATCATCATGTAGCACATCATCCGCTCCCAGAAAATAAAGTATCTGACCTGAAGAAGCTTTAACACCTTTATTAAACGCTTCTGCTATACCTTGATCCGGCTCAGAAATCCAATAAGTAATATCTTTTGATCTATTCTTTATTATCTCGACAGTACCATCGGTTGACCCTCCATCAATGACAAGACATTCCAGATTAACCTTCTGTTGTTTTATGACGGAATCTAAGGCAGCTGGCAATGTTTTTGCACAATCTTTTGTAGCAACAATAACAGATATCAAGGAATTAACTGAATTCAATTCGTCTTCTTTCATTGATCTATAAATTTGCTTACAAAATTCATATAGTCGTTGGCAACAGACTTTGGAGAATATGTTGTTAAGGCCTTCTGAAACATAGATCTTCCAGCCATCTGCCTAAATTCATCATCGTTCAATAGCTTTAATATTTCTTTACAAAATGAATCTGAAGCAGGATCAGCAATCGAACATAATGTACCATCAAGCATTTCTTTCATTCCACCATAAGGGCTAGCAACAACAGGCTTCCCTCTTGCCATAGATTCTAACACAACTGTTGGAAATGTATCCCACTTAGATGGGACAATAACAACCCATGCTTCATCAAAACGTTTTTGTAGTTCAGTTCGTCCAAGATGTCCTGTAAATTCAACACAATCAGCTCTCTTGCCAAACTTTTCCTCCAACCATTTCTGCAACGAACCTATCCCACGGGCGTAACTGTCTCCACCAGCTATTACCAACTTGACACTCTGATTCTTGTTGCAAAGAAACTCCATCAGAGATGGCAAAGATGCTATCCCTTTCCCCATGGCAAGTCTTCCAACAAAAAGGATAGTTGGATTTTTAGATTCACGATTATTTGGCTGATTTTCTGGCAAAAAAATCGGATTTGGAATTACAGCTCTAATTTCAGGTAACTTAAACCCTTGTTTTTCCAACTCCAACATTAAGCGAGAAGATGGAGTAGCAAATAGATCTCCATGGGTAAGAGAATATTTTTCATCCTTAAATTGACGCCAAGTTCTTACAAGAGCAGCCCATTGCATCCAACGTTGCCAGCTGTAATGTACTTCTGATTCTCTACCAATTCGAATAGGACCACAGTTATGAGATTTAATTAAAACAGGTGGACGATTTTTAATGCGTAGAAGATTAGCCGCTTCTCCTAAAAAATCAGAACATTCAATCAAGTCTACATCATACTTATGTATTAATGTAGCTAAATACTTAGCTAATTCTGGGCACCCTATCTTATCATAGCGATAACACCGTAGTACTAAACCAACCTTAGTTTCTTCCCTTTCAGGAAGGTTGTTAACTTTTCCTGTTAAAATTATAACCTGATGACCAATTGCAGTAAGAGCTTCTGCCATATTTGCAGTGTAAGAACCTATCCCCGTATAATTAGGAGGAAAAGCCCAACTAATAAACATAATTTTCATAAAAATCACCCAATCATCAGGAAAACACAATAAATAGCATTACAAAATAAATTAACTTTATACTAACTTTTAGGATTATAGGATTTGCTGACAGGGAGGAGACATATAGATAAATATCTATGGTAAAAATAAATTGAATACAGTGTTACTTCCTGGTCACTGACTCCTAACGATTATTCATATTTTGATAATTAATTCAGCCAAGTCTTATTGTTTATCGTGAAGAATGAATAAAAATTATGATCAACATTACTTGAAACAATAAACAATTGTAAATAAACTAAGTAAAGATACAAAAAAATCTGTCCCACACACATCTGTACCACGGTTTAACAGGATATGAATAAGGCAAAACTTTTGCAACACCAGATTTTAATTCTCGTGGTTCAGCAACCTTCCTTTTTTCAACAACTAAAACACTATTATAATAATGAAGTGAATCAACTGAACGAGTAAAATCAGTAATCGAATTTCCGACCTGATCCTTACAATGCCATGCATGTATTGCATCTATAAATGATTTACTATATTCAATATAACTTTTCTTATTTCTAAAACCACCACCATAAGATCCAAAATAGGAAGTTTGCAAATCTTCGCAAATATAAACTCCTTGAGAGTCAATAATTGGGAATAATACTTCATATGTGTTTATCTGCTGCTTCATATCATGACCACCATCATCGATGAGAATATCAACCTGTGGTAAAATACTAGCAAGTGACTCTAAAAATCTCTTATCTTTCTGATCTCCAATAAAAATTTCAATCTGCTCTTCTTCTAACTCTTTACACTGAGGATTAATATCAACACCATAAATCGTAGCTTTTGGACCAAAATATTCTTTCCACATTCTCAAGGAACCACCGTGCAAAACTCCAAATTCGAGAATATGTACTTCTTTATTTCGAAATTTACTTAAATGTCGATCATAAATATCAAAATAATGTTCCCATTTTCGAATCATATTTTCTGTATTAGCATTAAAATATCTTCGCAAATCGTTCATTGTTTTGACCTCTTTGAATTCAACTTAGATTTTTAATGCTATTTTTTATAATAGAAAAAAAAATTAATAATGACCTTTGATTTCTTTTTTCATTTAACCTGATCCAATTAATGGACCTATATTTCCTAAGCACTTGAAAACCTAACGGAGCAGCATTAAAACAGAGTCTAAACCAAACCAGAGCTATTACATTTCTCAATGCATATTCATCATATTTTTTTACTTTTTGATTTGCTACAATTATTCGATTTAGCCACTGTTCTGCTAACAACAACTCTCCAACTTCCTTACATCTATAGCTCCCTGCTCTACCAATATTGCGATGATAACGCAGATCTTCTTCAGTACATTGTAACCCAATTTTTTCAAGACAATTTTTAGCAATCAAGACCCCCTTAGAATCCATATTGCTCCAATCAGCATTAGTCATACTTGCTTTGTGGACTCGATATTTCAAAAGAACTTTTCCAATATTAGCACATGGAAAATAATCTACAGCACGAGTCCATAGTTCATAGTCTTCAGTTGGATAATAATCCCCATCATAACGCAAAGAATATTTATCAAGAAGAGACTTACGCATCATGACAGTGGGATGAAAAAAAGGACAATCGAATAGAGAATATGCCTTAATATCAGCTTCATGAACAAAATTTTTATCTACATAATTCCTGCCCTTTCCAAATCTATTAATCCAAGCACCACATATTCCAACTTCTATGTTTTGTTCAAGAAATTCAACCTGTCTGGCCAAACGTTCAGGTAAAGCAAGATCATCTGCATCCATTCTGGCAACAAAGTCACCTCTTGCCTCATCCAGCCCCCTGTTCAAAGCTCCAGAAAGTTTCAACCGGGTTGCATTTTTTAAAACTTTAATACGGTTGTCACAATATGAATCAATTATCAATGGAGTTGTATCTTCTGAGCCATCATCAACAATAAGAAATTCAAAATCCCTAAATGTCTGTGCCAAGATACTTTCAATGGTTTCTCTCAAATAAGATTCACCATTATAAACAGGCATTAACACTGTAACTTTAGGCATAAATATATCTCAATCAACAAGCCGAAAAAAAATTAAATCTAGCAATTACAATCTGAAGATTAATTCAGGTCAAACAAATTTTTTAAAGAAATCAGGATTATTTTTGATTTCTGTCAAAATTTCTTTACTATTCATCAAGCTATTTTGTATCTTTTTTTTCATCACAAACGAATAAATCGCATTTTGTACCCAGCCACCACCCAAATGCCCAATACGAGTATCTGCAACAGACATTAATATCCTGTTCCCTAATGTTTTTCTTGCATTTTTTATGTCAACGGTACAATAAGGTGTTCGGAAAGCAGCTCCATGATGATAAATCAGATTCTCGTATAAACCAAACCATAACGGATGGACTTCAATATGGTTAGAGCGGAACATTTTTGCCCATTGTATTTCTTTATTATTTAAATTTTCCCACAACAAACCACCAGTATCAGTCCTCAACTTACCTTCTTTTGTTTCCCATTGCGGTCCTTGTCCCCAGTCTCCCTCAATTTCCTGCCAGAAGCCCAGTGTAGTTGCACAAAAAGAAGGATGTGGCTGAGGATCACCTTCATTTTCCAAACGTTGTATCGCAACAAGAGGATAGTTTTTTAGTTGATCAGCAACATACTCATGAATCGGTCCAATCGGAAAAGCATCTCCATCTATGAAATAAATAATATCTTCTGGTTCCCCGATAGAGCAAATGTGTTGGGCCAAAAGATTCAATTTAGTTGTATGAGCTGTGATGGAATCGGTATTTATATAATAAATTCGATCTTGATAACTATCAGGAGAAATACCATTTAAAAAAGCACAGACTTTATAAGGAACACCTTTTAAGTGTCTGGCAAAATAATCGAGTTGAATATCAACCCATGTTTCATCAAGCCAGTGAACAGTCGCAATATAAATCATTAATCAATATCCATGTAAGTTAAGACGCTAGTTCTGGTAGCCATTTTTCGAGTTCTTTCTGATCAATTCTCTGTATAACTTCTCGCTCCAGTTCGTCTAAGTTATCAGGGACATAAACTTTCTTTTTGGTTATTTTTGATTCATTTATTTTAAATTGAGAATTACGCATAAATCGAAATCGTGTCAGCCAACCTGGAAAGTGAAAACGAAGATTCAACTCTTCCTGTAATTGTTTTATACCTTTTTCAGTTTTCAACCCCTGCAAGGTAGTTTCAACAACCTTTGCACCGTGTTCTTGAAACAATATCTTATACTTTCGGGCTCTTCTCTCAATTTCCAGACAATACCAATAACAAAGTTGATAATCTTGAAGTAAATCACAATTACGTATTGATAATACGTCAGGATCATTTGGGCTGAGATAGAAACGTAATGCTTTTTCAGTTCGACCCGGTATTGTTCCCATCTTTAAAAGACTCAGAGAAATGTCTCGCATGGGACGTCTATGAATGACCAAATCTGGAATAATACCAATTTCTAACAGTGGTTCCAGAAAACCTTTACAGATAAGATGACTGGTTTCAACATATATTTCAGCAGAATCTTCAGCAATGAATGGTAATTTTTTATTCAATAAAAAACGATGCGCTAATGCTGAATCTGCCTGGACAGAACGTAAAACATCCACATACTCAGGAGCAGGTTCATGAAAAGCGTGAACTCCTTTCATATAGGTAAAAACATTGGTTAAATAAGCAGTTCCACTGCGACCAGTAGTTACAGTAAAAATCAATCGTTTCTTTTGAATATCTTGTATCAGTGTTGCTTTATCCATTGTTAATTTCAATAAAACCTCATTTCTCCTGAAGTAATTTTGTAAAGATCTCTCGGTGTCTCTCTAACCAGGGATGAACATCGAAATTTCCTACGGCTCTCTTGCGAGCAGCTAGACTATATCTATCCAAATTCCCCATAACATTTAAAACTTCTCTAGCTATTTCATGCCCTTCCGGTGGTTTTTCTTTTTCCCAGCTTATTGGACCGACTACTCCTCTACCGGCATCAGTTCCAACCAATTCGGGAACACCTCCGGTTGCGGAATAAACAACCGGCAAACCACATGACATTGCTTCTACAACTAAACGCGGACAGGGATCATTATATTTGGTATGAATCAATATATGTGCCTGCTGAAAGATACCAGGTGCTTCAGACTGAGTATAAGATCCACTTATATCAACTTTCCCCTCCAGACCCAGTTGCGAGATCAAATCCGTGAGTTGAGACAATGCCTTTGCTTCTTTTCTCTCCCATGAACATCGCCCGGCAATAATCAATCGTGTAGAAGGCACCTCTGAAAGAATCAGTTTCAATGCCTCCAGTGCCACTCGTACCCTGTAAAAACTTTGATGGCTACCTGCCAGTAATAGTTTGATCGGTTCTTTTTGGTTTGTTGCGTTAGGTTCTCTGAAAAAAAAATCCGTGTCAACAGGATTATACAAAACAACAGATTTTCCTTTTTTCTCTCCGAGAAACTTGTCTGCAGCCATTTTGCAAAAATCACTTTGGTAAATGACCTGATCACAATGATGCAAAATCTTACGCATTGTGCCATTTGCCTCTTTCCATCCATTGCCATACCATCCAGGATAGGCAACACCATTTTGATTTAAAACAATTTTGACTCCGGCTTTTCTGGCACATCTGGCCATACGAAAAGCAAAAGGAGGAAGTGCACTGGACACAAAGTAAAGAATAGTAGGGTTATGCGGCACATTTGGAAAAATCTTTTGGAGATCCTGTACCTTAATTATACCACCAAAAGCCTTTTCTCCAGCTGTCGGCAGGGTATCAAAACCATAAAAAATTCTACTTTCGTGACCTGATACGGATATGGTATTCGGACAAAAACGAGAATATTCCTGATACGCAGTTTTCAACCAGATATAAGCGAGATTCAACCGATCCAGTACAGTTAACGACATCTACACTCCAAACTATTCAATTTGCAATTTTTAACACAAAAATATCTTTTTGAAACACACAAACCATACAGAGCACATCAAACAAAACCTTCCCGAAACAATAATTTTTCGGCCAGTTGAATGTATCTTTTGGCAATAGACTCAATACTATTTATAGAGATAAGTCTTTGAAAACTTACATAGTGTTCTACAAGGCTATCCAATTGTTCCAAAATATCACTTTCATCATTAAACGGCAGACCTCCAAACGAAACCAGTTCCCCATTTCCGCCATCATTTCGATAAATGGCAGGTAAACCGCAGGCTAATGCTTCCAGTAAAGCATTTGAACATGGTTCATTATGACTAACAGATAAAAAAACATGGTGATCACGCAGTATTGCAGCAAGATTTTGTGAATCCTGCGGTGGAATGTGCTGTATATTTTCAAAGGTTTCTTTTACTCTTCCGACAAAAGTATATTCGAATCGGCTCCAATCGAGATGATCATCAAGCCACTTAAGAAACGGTCCACCTTTTCTTGGATTATCTGACCAGGAGGAGGAAATAAGACGTATTTTTTCCTGCTTTGAAAATACTCTTCTTCCTTTGTCATTAAAGGAATCGGCATTGACACTATTATGGATAATAACCGGCGCAATACTTTCATAACCGAGTTCACTGGATTTCTTAAAACTATAAGCAGACTGAAAAACCGTTGCAGAAGCAAACTGTTTATTCATAGCAAAAATTTTGTCGTCTTCACCCCTTCCCTGACCACGATATAAAGTTGTTGGGCCATCAATACGGTGAATCATTTTAAGGGGAAAATCCCTGCTTTTCTTTTCAAAAAGCTTGCTGTCAAACCAGGCGGAATTACATATATGGACATCGACTGAACGAGAAAGCTTGTTGGTTACAACCTGTACACCCATTCTTTGCATGGCTTTACTCAATGCCAACATAAATTGATTACCACCACCATATGGTGGTTTGTGAAATTCATGCCAGAGAGAGATGCAGATTGGCCTCTTTTTCTTTTGCAAACCTAAGACTGTACTGATCTTATTAACTATTTTTGCGCCGATTGCTGGTCTCATCTCAAAACTCAAGTTTTCCTCGGCAGATATAATATAAGAAGGAATTTTCTCTATTTCTTCATACAATCGAGCAAAACGATTCACATTAGCATCAGGAGTATGATTTGTAATCAGGGTCTGATAATGAGGTTCCACCGTCACTGTTAGATTTTTTTGGTGATAATGCTGCTCAATAAGCCTAACACCCTGATCTACTGACTCAAATAAACATTCTGCACCTAAAATATCAGGTGCAATACCAACCGGTGTGGAAACAACAACCGTCCTGGTTGCAGCACACTCCAGTACGGCTCTGGGACCACCTTCCCATCTGCTAGTGATGAGGTGTAAATCAGATAAATGATAGAGTTTATTTATTGTTTCAGCAGATAAGATATTCACATCCGCATCATCGCCAACCATCTGTTTACCAACAAAAGTATAGTCAAAGCCAAATGAATCTAGTTGTTTTCTAATCCAATGACGTCTTGGCCCGGCCAGAAGAAAATGAACCGGAATATTTCGAGATAAAAGATTTATTCCGATTTCCAGTAAAAGCTCAGTTCCTTTTTGCGATTTTGGCTCCAGTAAATTCTGCCCGTTGGAATCCCTCATAAAATTACTAATCACAAAAGAATTTTCAGCAATACCATAGAGATCAAGTAGTTGTAGTTTAGATTCAGTTGCTGGAAGTGTCTCTGTAAAAATGACTGTGTCTACTGCATAAGGAATAAAAAACTGTTTATAGCCAAGAGGTGTAATATCTTCTTTACACTCCCGCGACATGGCAATCCATAATCCTACAGTCTGTTTTGCACGAATAATGCAAGGATCTTCATGAATTCTCATGAAATCATTGCACACCTGGCAGACAACTTTTTTACCCTCCAGTTTACGGGGATCCATATGGAGTAGAGGGTATTCCCATACTGCGTATACAACATCAGCCTGATTTAAAGAGCTTAACTTAAAGATATCAGGCAACTGCAGAAGTGACTGACGTGTGGTGGCGAGATCAGAATCAAGAGCCCACCCATTATTTTCACTGCCAAATAAATATATTTTTATCGGTTTTTTCATATTTCCTTAAGAAAGTTCCTATATTAATCCAATCAAAGAAAAAAAGAATCAACAGGAAGCTCCCATAAGTCGCCACGCATATATTTTTCCTGTTTCAGCTTTGATGCTTTTTTTATCCCAACAAAACCTAAAATAAAATACATAACCTTATGGACAAGAGACTCCGCATTTCTGTCAGCAATGTTTTTACGTATATTTAATTTGATCTCACTTCTTTTTTCTGTACTACTTCTGACAGAAAAACAAAGATGTAAACACCTGAAAACTGACTGCTCCCACTCTATTTCTTTATAAAGGTAGTAAACACTGTTTCTGTCCCAACCTTGTTTAAAGACAATTTCTCCACCATGTAATCTTTCTTCACAATCACCATTCCAAGAGCTGATCGCATTAAAATTATATAATTTTGTCATGCTACGGCATGGTGGTGCAAGATACCCTGTTGCTGTTGATTTTTCATAATCAATTGTAATGCAATTTATAACATTGCCGAAAATCAACCAATAATCATCATACAAGCCATCCAGAAGGCGTTTTCGTAATATTTCCAAGCCGTTTTTATCATATAGTTCATCACCATCCACACCAAAAATCCAAGATTTTGAACCTGCATAATTTTTTATCAGATCATGAGACTTTTCTGGATGAGAAATTAGATTATAGTTACCATTTCCATGGTCATTTAAAAAATTTTGCGCAATAGCTGCTGTATTATCATGAGATTCATGATCCGCTATAATGATATGATCGCAAAAATCTCCAATGTTATTCAATACATTCTCGATATAAAGATCCTCATCTCTCACAAGAACAATAGCTATAATTTGTGTTTTTTCCATTCTGTACAGACTGATTATCCTCAGAAATCTTTTATTGGGAAAGAATTACCAAGCCAGATGATAAAACTGCAGCAGACATAGCAATTAAACCATTCCAAAGAAAACTGGGCATAATGGGATATAATTCACAAGATCATATAACCGTCTTCCACAGGTAAAACGGCTTTTTAAAGGTCATACAATGAAGAGGAATATAATCAACACAAGTAACGTCCATTTTAAACGTTTCCTGCAGAATCTGTGAAAAATCACAATTTCCACAGCAAAAATCCAGACATTTCTGTCCATGCAGATCATTTCGACTTAAAATATCAGAACAACTTTTGAACCACGGTTTCTCAAAGGTGCTCTTTTGTTACCGATATTGAGCAGCAACAGCATCATGCTCAAATTTACTCATTTTTTTCTAACTTTGTTTTTTTCTTCCTCTATATTCTTTTTGTGTATCGGTCAAAATTGTGAGCATTTTGTTGACATAATGAGCCCAAGTCAAATTTTGTTGTACAGTTACACGAGCATTAAAAGACAGTTTTTTTTGCAATTGCAAGTCATTCATTAAGAGAACTGTTTTTTGAATCAATCCCCTTTCATCACCAGGCTCAACAAATAGACAGTTATTTCCGTCCTTGAGAAAATATCCTGCTTTGATGGCACCTACTCTTGAAACAATCACTGGCTTTTCCATTGCCATGGCCTGCAATAAAGTTGTAGTTGCTCCAGAGTAGGAATTTTCAATAATCGGCAAAACAACTACACGAGATGCATCTAAACGACTTTTCATTTGCTCAAGTGGGATATCACAAACAATCTGTACATTACCGGGTTGTTCTCCAAGTCTCTCACGATGTTCCCTACTGGTTATTATTTCTATGCGATACTCTGGGTAAGCTCGGGCAAGTGACAAAAGAAGAGAAAAATCTCGATAAGAATCAGCACCTACAGATAGTATATCTACTTCAGGATCAACTCTTTTTTTGCCGGGAGAGAAATAATCGGTGTCGACCCCAAAAGGAACAAAATGAACAGAAGCATCCCCGTCACCATTACTCAACCAGGCCTTTAATAACCTAAATTCCTCATAGCCATACCCTATAATCGCATCCAAATTTGAGAAAATGTTACAATATTTCTCTACCGCTTTTTCATTTCGAAACCTGGCGATTCTCTCAGGGAAGCCAATGCTTGTGTAAACGACTGGGCGACTTATAAAATTTTTAGCATTAAATAGGGCCAGTGGAATCCCGACGGTATCGACAGTAGACAAGATAATATCACTTTTATTCATCATCTTGCGACAAGCAATAACAGATCGAAAATCTCCTCCAATTCCTCCATAAAAGCCCAACCCTTTGTTTATAAGCCAGGAAAAGATATGGACAAATCGTGAAGAACGCCTAGCGGTTTCAAGGTTGTGCCTTATAATATATCCTTGATCACGATACTCTTGTAAGCCATAAAGAAGATAATTATCCCCCAAAGATTGAAAAGTGTTATTGATAGCCTCTCTTCGACGAGGGGAGTCCCGATAAAGAAAAAATAACTTTTGAAGCTGATCAACAGGCATCTCAATGCATCATATGTGTGTCAGGATGAACGAATAAAGCTAGAGCTGTTCTCCACCAATGGCATAAAGTGCGTCTAAAAAGTCCTCGAATACCATGCACACAGAGATCATACCTGAAAACAGGGTAAAAAAGTAAAAAAATCAGATGGTTACGGTCAAAAAATCCATTGCAGATTTTCCCCACTCTGGCAATTTCTTTTCGCCTAACCCATTTCCCAGTTTGAGTTTTACACACATCATGAATACGAAACATTCCAATTTCTGATTCTATTGCGGTCACTGGCGCCCTTCTACTTACTCTTATGGAAAGTTCCCAATCCATAGTAAAATGAAGTTGTTCTTTTACCATTTTATCCTGTCCTAAAACAGCACGTTTTATAAACGACGATTGCTGGAGAAGATAAAACCTCGTTGATAATAATTTTTTGTTATATGGACGAAAGGGGATTCCTACAATTACTTTTGAATTATAGTCTATTTTATAACCAGCTCCATATATCATACCACTCAATGGATTTCTTTTAATAGCCTTGGCGATCGCAACCAAAGCACCCATACAATACAAATCATCAGAATTTAGCCAAGCTACATATTCACCAGTTGACATGGCAAAACCTTTATTAATAGCATGGCTCTGACCTCTATCCTCTTTGCTCTCCCAATATGTAATCCACTTTTCATACTTTTTAATAATCTTAACAGTATTATCAGTACTCCCACCATCCATAATTATGAATTCAAGGTTAGGATACGCCTGCAAAAGAACAGACCGAATAGACTCTTCTATAAAATTACCCTGGTTATAAGATGGCATTATTACAGTGAGACGTGGCCAATCTTCTTCCAGATCACTTCTTCTTTCAACGTCAACATCAGTCCAAGGCCAACCGTCCTTTGGATATTCTGGAGCTGGAAACATATCATTTTTCCTATTTGACACAATAAATACAATCCTATTATTTAGTAGCGATGTAATAATTCTTCAGCTGCTTTGTTATTATAAATTCCATATCATAAAAATGTACTCTAGTAATCAGAGATATCATGAAATTTTCAAGTCATGTAAATATATATTTTTTAAAATTATGATTTATTTGAGAATACCTTAAAACAAAAATGACACTTCAAACATTATGTTAATGTCCCTTCAGGAGAATCCCATTACCAGGATATTTATGGAAGTAACTTTTGATACACATCCACTGTCTCACGATACGTCTTCTCCCAACTGAAACGCTTACAATTCTCAAATCCTTTTTGGATCATAGAGTCTCTATCAATTCCTCTACCGGTAAGAACTGAATCAATCAAGGCCACAAAATCATCTTCACAATTAGGATCAAAAAACATTGCAGCATCACCACCTACTTCTGGTAATGACCCGGCATTACTAGAAAGAACAGGACAACCAAGAGTCATAGCCTCAAGGACAGGCATACCAAATCCTTCAAAAAGAGAAGGAAAGACGAGAAAATCAGCATTTCGAAGGAGAGCCTGTAACTTCTCCTCCGATACAAAACCAAGAATTTGGACAATATCATGCATGTAACTATCATCAATTAATGTTTCCAAACAATGAATATCATAATCATTAAATCCACCAGTCAATAGCAATTTCACATCTGCACGTTTCAATTCATTTTTTCGTTTACTGAGTGCTTTTATTAAAAAATCATGATTTTTATGCTTCCAAGCCTTAGCAGGATAGATCCAAAATCTCCTAAAAGATTTAGCCCAACAAATAATATCTTCTGATGGTTGCAAAACTAATAAATCATCAGCCGCAAGATGAGTCACTTTAATTTTCTCTGGAAGTATTCCCAATCGATCGATCATTGTCTTCTTTGTAAACTCTGATATGGCGAAAAAAAAATCTGCTCGGTCTTTGTAAAAGCTGTATGCCAATCGACGTGAGCGTAACTCAGTATCATTAAAATAGTCGGGATAATAATAATCTTGTATGTCAAGGAATGTTACAATTAGTATGAGATTAGGAGAAAGACTCAAACGTCCTATATCATCAATCAATATATAATTTGTCAATTCATGAAGCAGAGTTGGTCTTGATAATTTAGACCAAGAGGGAACAGAAATACTATCATTAGCCTCAGGTTTCACAAAAAAGTTCGCAACCTGCTGTATTCTATCAAAAAGAAGAGGGGGACAGCAACGAACAACAAAGTATTTCAGCAAATCGACAGATCGTGCCGCAATTGAAGATGTTGTAACGAGATCACACTCCTCTACATTCTGAAAATTAGGCAGAAATAAATCAAATTTTTTCAAGCATGGGGAGCTATCCGAATCAAACAACCGTTTATACAATTGCCTACCATATCGTCCTGCCCCACCGCATCGATTTAAATTTAGGTGCTGACCGTTGACTACCAAAACATCTTTATCCAAACTTCACCTTTGTAGTAAATTCCTGCTAATCACTAAACGCGACTGTCGCAAACAACAAGGTAACAACACAGAAGCACACCTATTTCCCAAAATAATTACAACTCAAACCACATCAACCTATATAGAAATATATCATTACTGGATCCAAATATCTCAAGTTACGTGATAAATCTAAGCTTCACGGTATCTGAGTAAAATCATTTTAAAGGAAATAAATATAGGAGTAAAATAACAAAATTATAGTTGCCACTCGGCGGAGTAAAAATTGTCCAAATCTTTAATTAGACAAGTTGACTCTGTTTTAAAATTAAAAACAGGTAAATGTTTTATAATTTCTAAACGTTTATGGCCATGAATAAAGGTCAACCTTCCTTCAAGATCACGTGATTCACAGAAAGAGGAGGAAAAACTCTTAACTTCAACAATTGCATCTAACACCTTAGACTTAAAGTCATTACGAACAAAAAAAGCATTACAACCATTAGAATTAGTGCCGACAAAAGTATACCCTTTTCTTTCTGCCAGATCAATTAACGCTGGGAGTGAAGCTCCAAAATAAAGATTGGAACAATGTGCTTTTGTACGCTGAAAATCAGCGAGATAAGGCACAGAGATCTGATGTTGATCACCAAATACTGCATTATATTCACATACAACAATTGCAGGACTAACTATCTCAATAGACTGCCACACCCAATAATCATTCCCATCAATATCCACACTTAATAACCCAATAGGCCCGGACATACCTGTCTTCTCAATTAATTGATTAATGTTATCACAATCAATAAAAGCTCGGGACGCTGTTAAATCGTATCGCCAGGAGACATCTTGACGCTGAATATCGGAAATATATTCTTCTGAGCCATCCATCACCAATCCTTGCCAGTTTCTCAAGTGTAATAAAAGGCGAGTATTTGATTCACGATAGTCCTGAACCCCAAATTCAATAAATGTCGTAGGTATACCTGGTAACCTTTCGATAAGCCAGTCTATTATTCCATCTTCACCCCATTGAGAATAACTACTAAACTCTACTTCATCCAAAGATGAAATTTGTTTTTTTCTACGATTAGATCCTGCAATTGAAAGAGATTGTAAAACAATGCTTTTTGATTGTTTTATTTCAATATCGGTCAACCGTCGATTTAAACGATTGAATAAAGAATTTCCTATCTGCTTAAAATACTGCATACTTTCATTTTCATTGAATTACGCCAATTACCTAAACGGTCATAATTCGCTTTAATGTTCAACTTAATCAGTGCTGATAATATGACAATCTTTTGTCTTGCTGAAAAACCGTCTATCAACCTAATGACATTTTTTGAGAAATAGTAAAATGGAATCATAAATTCAAGATTACTGAGCCGAAATATCTTATACGCATCTGCCCCCCTACTAATTCCATTCACCCCAAAAGTCATCGACCCAGTATCAGTTCTATTAATTCTTCCTTTGGAAGCAAGGTATAAATCTATTGACCAATCTTGAGCAAATTGCAATGGGCCTGGCCTCAAAATGTCACAGTTAATCAAAATATCCCTTCTGATTAATGCATAAAAAACCCCATGAGAATTCCAACAATTATTAAAAAAAGTGGTGAATCGCTGAAAAACATCTCCATTAAGTGTAAAATTAATAAGAGTTTGCTCTCTTAACGGTTTTCCTTCAAATCCATTCGGCGAGGTAGATGCAACGTAATTGGTATTTGTGTTTAAGAATTTATGATTAAGCTCTAGAAAATCGTTTGAAACAGTATCATCACATGCTTGCCACTTAAATAAATCTGCTTGAGACTCCTCCAACACGACAAGAAAATTATTTAATGCACCTATATTTTTTTTTTGCCGGATATAACGAATTCGTGTATCTAACGCAGCATATTCTTGACATATTTTACTTGTTTCATCCGTCGAAGCATTATCAGAAATAATTATTTCGAAATTCTTAAATGTTTGTGCCAATATAGACTCAATAGCACCAGCTACATGTTGGCCTCCATTATACACTGGCATTCCGATACTAACGGCAGGAGGACTTAAACAACATTCTTTTTCTATCATATTTAACTTAATTTATAGATGAAATAAAAATTGTAGCTCAATACAAGATCATTAATAACTTTTTTAATATTCTTGCAAAAAAGTCACATAATAGTTCCTTATTGGACTCGTTTTAAATACCCATCAGAGGCGACAGTTATTAATAGTTTCTGGGGGATACTCTGATCAACTTCGAACTCAGAGTGTGTCGCTAAATATTTCCATAAGGCAGTCTTAGGATTGTTACCTGGTCCCCAAGGTCGATCAGGATACATGTCCTCTGGTAAATCTTCAATTATTGTATCAAAAACAACACAATAGCTACCTATGCTGGTTAACAATGCATAGGCTTCAAGTTCTGCCAATACATGTTCATGAGTATGATTGGAATCAAGGCAAACAATTATGCGCTTATAATTGTCTGCCACCAATTTTACTTGATCAATAATATTTGGATCAATACTGGAACCTTGAACCATTTGAATACGACTGGCCATTGGATGGGATTCGATGGCCTTACGGTTATGGGCACGAATATCAATATCTATACCCAAAACTTTGCGCTGGGATTTTTTTGGATCAAAAACAACACCTTGTTCTATTGCCTCACAAATATCTAATTGTGCGAGCATGGATGCACTAAAAATAAGAGAACCACCATGAGCAATACCGGTTTCAATAATAAGATCAGGCTTTATTTCCCAAATAAGTTCCTGCATAGCAACAATATCCTGAGGATATTGTATAATAGGGCGACCTTGCCAGGAAAAATTATAACAGTATTTTGGCACTGTAGATACTCTCATAAAATTATCTGCGGAATCACAAATTTCGGTATTATTTGATAGTGCTTCAGTTCTACTTTTTACTTCTATTTCAAACTCATTCATGATCTTCAACCATATCTTAAATATTAAATATTAAATAATCCGAATCTACAGGACCATGTTTTCCAATTAAAATTAGAATATTTCGACATTATCAATATTTTCACAACAGATTTAGTACTAACTCAAACCTCTAGTCTTCTAAAAAACAACCGAAGACAAAAGATGACTTGTAAATCATGTGACAACTACCTGTTATAGAAAATATAGATCAATAAAGACATCCCCGTTATTATAATTTCACCAGATAACTCATACTGTTTTGACACCTACAACACATGGAGGGTCCACAAGATTATCAGGACGAGCGCCAAATCTAAGCAAATCACGTCGTCCATATTCATCTGCAATTTGTTCAGCTAATTGTCGTATAGTAATTGGAACCCCGGAACAGACATTAACAGGCCCCTGGATGTCACTCAGAGCAATTTCAGCTATCATGACTCCTGCCTCCGAGACATCTAAAAAATCACGGATTTGATTTCCACTGGTCAATTCTGCATACTCACCAGCTGACAGTTGATCGTTAAGATATGGTACCAATCGTCTGGAATCTTCGCCTTCGCCATATAAGTAAAATAAACGACACCAAGCAAACTCAATCTGCTCTACAGAAAAATATTGTGATAGCTCAAAATACGCAGATGCTTTTGCTGCAGCATATGGCGTCAATGGTTTTAGCGCTGTTTCTGTGGTAAGAACACCCAAGTTTAAATCATATTCAAAACATGTCCCAATACCTATAAATCTATGTACACCAGCTTCTACAGCTCCTTTAGCACAATTCAAGGTTCCGATCAGACAATCAATATTTTTAGATGATTGTAAATACTTGCCTGGTTCTGTATACCATGCACAATGAATGATAGTATCTACCCCTTTGCAAACATCAGCCCACCATTGACTTTGCTCAGCAAATAAATCTGGAGTTTGAATAATCCTGTCAATCTTAACTGAATGATTAAAGGAAAATTCAAAGCCTTCCCGAACAACAAGTCGCACAGAAAAATCCTGCCCACCAATTGCTTGCAGAACCTGTCTACCTACAAATCCTGTTGCTCCGGTAAGGAGAAATACTTTACTCATAGAATTGTCAAAGTTGGAATTGCCGTCACAAATTTACCATTCCAGTCTTTAATATAATTTAATTGAGCCATAACCTCTTCCTTAAGATTCCAAGGTAAGATAATTACATAGTCAGGTTTATCAGTCCGTAATTTTTCCTCAATCGATATTTGAATTCGACTTCCTGGCATAAATTTCCCTTGTTTCGCTGGGTTTATATCCACTACAAAAGAGACTAAATCAGGTCGAACTCCTGCATAATTTAACAACGTATTTCCTTTTGCCGCTGCACCATAAGCTGCAACCTTTTTCCCCTGATTTTTAGCTTGCAGCAAAAAGGAAAGTAAATCATCCTTCACATTTTCTACCTGATTCTGAAAATTAGCATAACAATCTATAATGCTCATTCGAGCTTTGAGTTCTACTTCCAACAATTGTTCAACGTGAGGATCTATGACTTGCTTCCCTCTATCACTTCGCTGAGCATATACACGCAAACTACCTCCATGGGTAGAAAGTTCTTCCACATCAAATACAGTAAGACCATTAGACTTAAAAATACGACTCACAGTCGAAAAAGACAGGTAGGAAAAATGCTCATGATAAATAGTGTCAAACTGGTTTTGCCTCAGCAAATTTAACAGATGAGGAAATTCAAAAGTAGCAACACCATCGTGTTTAAGTAATACGGCAACACCAGAAACGAAATCATTGATATCAGGAACGTGAGCTAATACATTATTTGCAGTAATTAAATCAGCATACTTTAATTGACCACATAATTCTTTTGCCAGACGAACACCAAAAAAGTCTTCAACTATGTGAATACCTTTTTCTCTAGCAACCGTAGCAGTACTTTTTGTTGGTTCGATGCCTGTATTAGGTATATTGTTAGCATTCATAAACTGAAGCAAATAACCATCATTTGCCGCTATTTCAATAACATGACTGTTAGTGTTCAATGAAAAGCGCTCTATCATCTCTTCAACATACCGCTCCGCATGGGACAACCACGTACTAGAAAAGGAACTAAAATATGCATAATTGGCATTAAACAATTCATCACGACCAGCAAAATCCACAGTCTGTACAAGCCAGCATTGGTCGCATACCATTACTTTCAAAGGATACCATACCTCCGGTTCTGCCATCTGGTTCCGAGTAAGATATGCATTGGACGGAGGTGCACTGCCTAAATCAACAAAACAGTCTCTTAAAACTGTTCCACAATGCCTGCACTTCATTATATTACTACTCCAGCAAAAAAATTTTCAATCATTGGGATATTTCGATCACGATCAGAACAATCGGTAAGGACTAATGGCCAATTGATACCAAGTCTTGGATCTGCGACATTAAGGCCATTCTCTGCAGATGACCTATAAAACGCACTATGTAAATACAACAACTCACAATTTTCTGTTAATGCTTGGAAACCATGAGCAAATCCCTCAGGGATATACAGTCCTGTCTTATTTTCTGCACTAAGAATTTCCCCATGCCATTTGAGAAAAGTCGGAGATCCCCGACGAACATCTACTGCTACATCAAAGACTTTACCACTGAGACAATTTACAATTTTTGCTTCAGCATAAGGTGGATTCTGGTAATGGAGACCACGTATGGCTCCTTTAGAAACCGTCAAAGTATGATTCATCTGAGCAATAGGGCGCTGAAGACCAAGTTCTCTAAATTCTTCTGTACAAAAAAAACGTGAAAAAAAACCACGAGTGTCTTCAATCAGGATACGTTTAATAGTATGTACGCCAGCTAACGGACATTCATTAAATCTAAAACGCTTGCTCATCCTTATGAAAGTTCCTTAGAATACACATCAATCTGCCCAAGACTGAATGTATCCATTGCCATTTGTTGTTGCCATGCCTTATACCAATTGACGGTTTCAACAAGTGACTTTTTCAATGTCCAAACAGGGTTCCATCCAAGCATACTCTTAGCTTTTGAACAATCCAATTTTAGGGTGACAGCTTCATGGGGGTGAACATCTTGGTCAAGTTGCCATTGGGCTGAATTCCCCCAATATGACACAAGAATATCGGCTAAAAAAGAAACGGGTTGGGAGCTATCATCCCCAGGACCAAAATTCCAAGCTCCAGAAAAATCATCTGCATTTTGAACAAGTTGTTGGCAAAGCATAAGATAACCAGCCAAAGGCTCCAGGACATGCTGCCAGGGGCGAACAGCGCCTGGATTACGGATAACCAACGGTTCATTGTCCAAAAAGGCCCTAATAGCATCTGGGACGATACGATCTTTTGCCCAGTCTCCTCCGCCTATAACATTTCCAGCCCGTGCAGTGGCTACAGCCACACCATTACTTTGAAAAAATGATCGGTAATAGGCAGAAGAGACTAACTCAGCACACCCCTTACTGCTGCTATAAGGATCATGTCCACCCATTGGGTCATTCTCCCGGTAGCCCCACAACCATTCTTTATTTTCGTAACACTTATCACTGGTAATATTCAAAACTACCTGTACAGAAGAGGTGTTGCGCACTGCCTCAAGTAAATTCACAGTACCCATGATATTGGTCGAATAGGTTGCTATAGGATCTATATACGATTCCCTAACCAATGCCTGCGCAGCCATATGGATAACAATTATCGGTTTTGCAGTTCGCAAGGCTGTACTAAGAGAATCCAAATCACGCAAATCTCCAGTAGTATCTGAAGCTAGGAATTTGTTTACATCCACAATTGAGAAAAAATTTAGGTCTGTTGGAGGGGGCAAGGAATATCCATGGACATCAGCCCCCAACGCCCTAAGCCAAAGAGCAAGCCATGCACCCTTTATTCCGGTATGGCCAGTCAGGAAAACACTTTTTCCTTTCCAGAACTTTGAATCTACTACCATATTTTCCATGGTGCACTCTGGTTCTGCCAGAGGTCCTCCAACTGAGTTTTATCACGAAGAGTATCCATAGGTTTCCAAAAACCACGATGTTTATAAGCTGCCAATTGACCTTCTCTTGCTAAACGTTCTAAGGGTTCCTTTTCCCATGACGTCTCTTCGCCAATAATATAATCAATAACAGTTGGAGATAAGACAAAAAATCCCCCGCTAATCCAATTATCATCTCCAGGAGGTTTTTCTTCAAACCTAACGATCTTATTTTGTTTCATGTCCAGAGAACCAAATCTCCCTGGTGGCTGCATAGCAGTGACCGTTGCCAAACATTTCTGCTGCTCATGGAATTGTACTAAAGCCGTTATATCAACATCGCCAACACCATCACCATAAGTAAAACAAAAATCCTCATTATCAAGATAGGATCTGATCCGTTTCAAACGGCCACCTGTTTGTGTTAATTCACCCGTATCAACAAGAGTAACCTTCCAGGGTTCAGCTTTACGTTGATGAATTTCCATCTTATTATTTTGTAAATCAAAAGTAACATCTGACATATGAAGAAAATAATGGGCAAAATACTCTTTTACCAAATATCCCTTGTATCCTAAACAAATAATAAAATCGTTGATGCCATGGGCAGAATAAATCTTCATGATATGCCAAAGAATTGGTTTACCTCCAACCTCAATCATCGGCTTGGGTTTCAGATGAGTTTCCTCCGCAATACGAGTGCCAAGGCCACCAGCAAGAATTACAGCTTTCATATCTTGGCACCTATTGACTCCATAGAAAACTCGCGACCAAAATGATGGTAGTCCATACGGAAATCTCCAGATTGAATGAAA
>PJEL010001692.1_pt1 | contig 21529 bp, 28 predicted proteins | sample 1853271 | NCBI WGS metagenome assembly PJEL01 (sample SAMN08108733, study PRJNA415343) | Invertebrate metagenome, whole genome shotgun sequencing project. | host: Globobulimina | place: Sweden: Gullmar Fjord | collected 2015-08
CGCGGACGAGGCGTTCCTCGCTGCTGAGGAGCTCATCAATCCCGAGGAAGTCTGAAGGATTGTGGCTGCCTGGTGCGATTGGTTCACTCATTGAGGGCCTCCTGGTCGAGATCAAGGGTTTCCGACCGCATCCACACATCCCGTTGTGGGAACGCTATGACGATGCCTTCTTCGCGGAGAGTCCTATCCACTGATCGGATGACCTGATCTCGTGCGGCGACCTCATCGAAGACGGTCGGAAGATGCCACACCCAGATCTGAATGGTGATGGCGGAATCGTCGAACTCGGAGACCATGATCCGGGGCTTGGGATCCTCGAGTGCCAAGGGGACCTTGGCTACCACACCGTAGAGCACGTCAACAGCCCGGTCGAGATCGGTCCCATAGGCGACGCCGACTTCAACCACGGATCTCCGATGCCCAATCGAAGTCATATTCACGATTGGATCAGCGAGGATCGTCGTGTTGCGTACTCGCACGGTTTCGCCGGCGGGGGTCTCGATGACCGTAGCCCTGCCATCAATGTCTGTCACGGTGCCGATGTGATCATCGTAACGAATCATGTCGCCGACCACGAAGGGAGCACGGGTCTGGAGTATGAGACTGGCTGAGAAGTCCTCCATGAGTGGGCGCGCAGCGAAGAAGAGAAGAATGGCGCCGACCACAACGATGACCATTGCCGGCTCGATCTGGAAGCCAAGAAGGGGAAGGGCGAGGAGGACTCCAATCGCAATGATGAAATACGTCAGGCCACGAATGAGCGCCATCGCCACAGGGTCCGACAGCTGGTCGAGGCGTGTGAGGTACTTCGTCAGGAGCCTGCGAGCGATGGTCGCAACGACGATGGCGACGACGACGATCACGACGGCCGATCCGACATCGACGGCAGTCACGTCGTCGACATCGACGATCTCGTCCAGCTGCGAGCCTGTCTGGAACAACATCAGAACAACGTAAGCGGATCACGTCCGCTATCGCAACCCTTGACGCCCGACCACGGCAGCTTCTCCATATAGGCCCATGACCGCCTGTGTAATGTCGATGGTCCGAGCAAGTGGAGTGCGGCTCGGTGCTTCGAACACGGATATCCCTTGTTCGACTCGAATGAATACCAGGGCAGCGCCGGAGCGTGCTCACGCATCAGTGTGTCGCGAGTGACTTTCGCGACGATCGATGCCGCCGCGATGCTGAGCGAGATTCTGTCACCCTTGACGATCGCCGTCGTATCAATAGTGCCAACAAAGTCCCATGGACCGTCTACCAATACATGGCTTGGGGACACGCCAAGCCCGGCGAGTGCCCTTTGGGAAGCAAGCCGCTGTGCTTCCGACATGCCAATATCGTCGCACTCGGCAGCAGACGCATGGCCGACGGACCAAGCCTCCGACCACTCCTTGATGCGTTCAACGAGGAGATTGCGTTCTTGCTCGTTGAGTTGCTTCGAATCGCGAATCTTGTAGATCCGACGGTCTTTGGGGATTACGACGGCGCCAACGGTGAGGGGCCCGGCCCACGCTCCCCTACCAACCTCGTCCATGCCCACGACAACGTCGGCTCCCACTCTCCACCGTTCCGTCTCATACTGAATTCCAGGCGAATGGCCAACAAGAGACGGACGAAGACGGGGAACAGTTGTTGTCATGCGGTCAAGGGTAGTGACCCGGACTCTCGGCTTGTGTCCTCGCGGGCCTAGTTGGTCGACGGGTCATTCGGATAGGTCGCATACAACGGGAGCGTTCCTGGGCCGCGGTCCACAGTGCGTTCCCACATGCCCTTGACATCCGATGTGAAGATCTCATCGAGATCAGGGAAGAGCACCCACCAGGCTCCCTCTTCGATCTCAGCCTCAAGTTGCGTGTGGTCCCAGCCTGCGTAGCCGGCAAACACCCGAAGTGCCTCGAGACTGTCGGTCTCGGACTCAATGTCCACGATTCCGATGCCAGGAAGGGCGCTCGGTCTGAGGAACTCAACACCGTGTCCGCGTCCGAGCGTGATCGCGGTATCTGAACTGACAGGGCCTCCCACGAATACGTGCGGGGGATCCGAAAGATGACCTTGTATCCCTGGGAGGTGCTCGGAGACGAGAAGGTCCGTCTGGCTGTTGAGCACGAGCCCGATCGCACCCGACTCATCGTGTTCAAGCATGAGCACCACCGAGCGCGCGAAGGGAGGTGCCGCGATGATCGGTGTGGCGACGAGGAATTGTCCCGCGATTGGTGCGTGCGACATCTAACGATCCAAATCGAACGTCAGCCCATCGTACGCAACAGTGAAGCCCGCGTTGATGGCCAGGTGTGTGATCTCGGACGTTTCGTCGCCGAGCGGGTTCGAGTGGTTGATGTGGGTGAGGATGATGTTCGTGTCATCGGTGAGATGTCCGAACCGTTCGATGGTGTCGGGAACCAATGGATGTCCAATCGACTGCATGTCGCGCCCGGGCAGTTCGTCCGCGGACGAGAATGTCGCGTCGAGCAGGGCTACCTCATGGCGGACGATCTCAGCATCTGCCACATGCCACGTATCCCACGCATCTATGTCGGGTAGGTACAACAGCCACGGTTGCCCTTCGATGCTGATGCTGAACGCGACGGTGTCAGAGAACTCGTCGCGGTGAGGCACCGATATGGCCTCGATCTCCATGTGTTCATCGATCGTCGCAGTCATGGTGTCCAGAGCGACGGGTTCAAGATGGCGCTCGCTGAGAAGAGTTGCCCACGGCTCGTTGCTTGCGAGATACGCAAGGAAGCGCTCTGTCCCGAAGAGAGGCAGATGGTCGCTTGCCGCCGCTTCGTTGCCGAAATGCACGAGACCGCTGTAGTGCCCCATGTGTGCGTGCGTGACGAACACGCCGTCGACGAATGTCTCTCTGTCTCTCGGGTATCGGTCAGACGAGAGCAGCCGATAGGACTGTGATCGGAGGTCCGGCGTTGCGTCGAGGAGTATCACTGAGCCCTGAGGCCCTATCACTGCGACACAAGACGCAGTCCGGAGCGGGGACACGGACGAACGTTGCCCCACCTGCGGAGCGCCTCCGTCCTGCCCCGAACCGAGAATGATGAACGATGTGGACATGGAGCTATTGTCGCAGTACGACGAAAGGAGTGCAGCATGGAGCTCAGGAGTGATTCGATTGTCGACGGGGAGCCGATAGGAAGGGACTACGCCCTCGCTGAATCGGCAGATGAGGGCCACGTGTCCTTTGCGGGCAACAGGAACCCACATCTCGCGTGGAAGGATGCACCGGCTGGTACGAAATCGTTCGTCGTTACCTGCATCGATATCGACGCGCCGAGCGTGGGAGATGATGTGAATCAGGAGGATCGTGAGGTGCCGGCGGATCTGCAGCGCGCCGAGTTCACGCACTGGCTTCTCGCGAACATCCCTTCCGTCCAAAGCGAGATCACGGAGGGCTCACATTCAAATGGTGTTGTGCCCGGAGGCAAAGCAGGGCACACCGCGGCTGAGGGCGTTCACGGACAGAACGACTACACGGCGTGGTTCGATGGAGACGCCGATCTCGCCGGGGACTGGAACGGGTACGACGGGTGCGCACCTCCATGGAATGACTCGATTCTTCACCGGTATCGATTCACCGTGTCGGCGTTGGATATCGCGGCGCTCGATCTCGTTCCTGGATTCAGTAGGGACGAGTTGAACGCTGCAGTGCAAGGCCACGTGTTGGACGCTGCATCGATCACCGGCTCGTATGCCACGAATCCGCGGTTGCAGTAGCGTCCCTCTGATGGACATCAGAGCGATCAATGCACTACCGAAGGCTGTGCTTCACGACCACCTTGACGGTGGGCTGCGTCCGTCGACGATCCTCGAACTGGCCGACGAACAGGGCTATGGAAGTCTTCCGGCATCGGATGAGCCTGAGCTCGCAGCCTGGTTCCATCAGGGAGATTCGGGATCGCTTGAGTCGTATCTTGAGGCGTTCGAGCAGACGGTATCGGTGATGCAAACCGAGGAGGCCATCTCCCGCATCGCGTATGAGGCAGGTGTCGATCTTGCAGACCAGGGCGTCGTGTACGCCGAAGTGCGATACGGTCCCTCTCTGTCGACGCGCCGAGGCCTAACTCGCGAGGCCGTGCTTGAGGCGATGGTCGATGGCTTCGATCAGGCTCACAGAGACACGGGAGTCGCCATCTACGGGATCGCGACTGCGCTGCGCCATCAGACGGACTCAGCCGAGGTTGCAGGAGCGGCGAGCAAGTATGTTGGCAGAGGCATCGTGGGCTTCGACCTGGCCGGTCCCGAGAAGGGATACCCACCTCAACTTCATCTGGAAGCGTGCAGAATCGCGCAGGAAGCCGGGCTCGGTGTGACACTCCACGCTGGCGAGAGCGACGGTCCACATTCGATGTGGCAGGCGCTTGCCCTGTGTGGAGCTCAGCGGCTTGGTCATGGCGTCCACATCGTCGAGGATGCAGCGTTCACCGACGGCGAGATCACAGATCTTGGTTCCTTCGCTACTCGGGTGCGAGATCACCAAATCCCGTTGGAGGTTGCAATAACTTCGAATCTCCATACAGGCTCGTGGGCTTCAGCTGCCGATCATCCGTTCGGAGCGCTCCTTGTTGAAGGATTCAATGTTTCTATCAACACGGACAATCGCCTGATGTCCGGCATCTCGATGGTCGACGAATATGCTCTGGCTGCCGAAACGTATTCGCTATCAACGAGGGATCTCAACAAGATCACGATCAGCGCGCTCAGAGCCGGGTTCGGCGACTGGTCGACACGCAGCGCATTGATCGCCGCAATCGAGGGCTGAACTCAGAAGAGTTTCGCCTCGATCCAATCTGCGACGTCCCCCATGACTTCAGCTCCCTCTGGTTCATTGTGGAGCTCGTGGCGCAACGTCGGGTACAGGCGTCGCTCAACACCCTCAGAGTTGGCGAGGCCGGCACTTGCCGAAGGCGGAACAAGTGGATCCTCTGCGCCGTGAATCACCAGCGTTGGCGTGGCAATCGCGCCATGGGAACCAGAGAGTCGGCTCATCTCATCGAATGTGCACTTTCCGAAACGTGCCGTCGGCTTCGTCTGGACGAGCGGATCGGCAAAGTAGACCTCACCGACCGTTGGATCCTTGGAGAGCTGTTCGCCCTTGATCGAATTCGCGGTGCGGAATCCAGGCGTGATGCGGCCGAGCACGGCAGCCGCCGCACGGAGAGCAACCGGCACAGTTGCCGCGAGTGCGGGTGCGGAAAGGACGGCAATGTTCGGCTGCGGTTGGACGTCGCCCATGAGGTAGCCAGCGCACTGGAGTCCGCCGAGGGAGTGGCCGTAGAGGACCCATGGCTTTCCTGAGACAGCAACGGTTGCTGTCGCCATTGCAGCGATGTCCTCGTAGAACTGGTCGAATCGCTCGATATCGCCAGGAGTGCCACCGCTGTTGCCGTGGCCTCGAAGATCGTATGTGTACACCGTCGCTCCCCTGGCGACGAGGTACGACATTGGCTCAGTCCATCGTCCGGAGTGCTCCCCGAGTCCATGTACCAGCAGGACCTCGTAGCGGGGCGCATCTGCCGTCCAAGTGCGCGTGAACAGGTCGATACCGTCTGATGTGCGAAATGTGCCCTCGGACTCGGTCATGTCTGCTCCCTCGGTGCTGCGACCATGGCAGCTCCGACGATACCGGCGTTGTTGCGCAGCCGCGCAGGAACGACTTCGGCCCGTGTCTCGATGAGGTCGCTGAACTCTTCAAAACGCTTCGAGATGCCACCGCCGAACACGATCTTGTCGGGAGACAGGATGACCTCAATATGCTGAAGGAAGTCATTGACACGGCCGGCCCACCACTCAATGTCGGCATTGTCACGCTTGACGAGCCTTCCTGCTGCGTACTTCTCGGCATCCATGCCGTGGAGCTCGAGATGACCGAATTCGGTGTTCGGCACAAGCACGTTGTTGTGGATCAGGGCGGATCCGATGCCGGTTCCGAACGTGAGCACCAGCACGACGCCGTCGGATGCCTCGTGTTGCCCGTACCGCACTTCAGCCATTCCGGCAGCGTCCGCATCGTTCATCACGGTCACAGGCGCCCCGAGTGTCTCTGAGAGGACTGTGGCGGCGTCGAAGTCGATCCATCCGGGATCGATGTTGGCTGCGGTGCGAACAATGCCGTTGATGACCACGCTCGGGATCGTGACGCCGAGTGGGCCATTCCATTGATGGTGCTCCACCACGGTACGGACCGTCTCGATCACGTTGGCCGGTGTGGACTTGCTCGGCGTCGGTACTCGGAGTCGCGTCCGGGCGAGTGCCCCAGTAGCAAGGTCCACGGGAGCGCCCTTGACCCCCGAACCGCCGATATCTACTCCGAAGCTGATCATGTCTGTGGTGTCCTCATCGTTCCAGGAATGGCAGCCTCACACGTGCGGCAGGAACATCCTTGCCGCGAATCGTGACGACCATGTCATCGTCGTCTTTCGGCGGCGGAGAAACGTAGGCAAGTCCGATCCCGTGTTGGAGTGTTGGCGAGAAGTTGCCAGAGGTGACGGATCCGGAGGATTCTCCGACCCGCACATCGTATCCGCTGCGGGGAATCGCTCTGCCCTTGGTCGAGAATGCGATGAGTTGTTTCGCCAAGGAAGAGCGTTGGGCTTCGAGAGCCTCTCTACCGACGAAGTCGTGGTCCCACGCGATTACCCAACCGAGTCCAGCTTCGAGGGGAGAAGTATCAGGGCCGAGATCCTGACCCCACAGGGGAAATCCCATTTCGAGCCGGAGCGTGTCTCTTGCGCCCAACCCCGCGGGTTCGGCACCCGCCGAAGTGAGGGCATCCCAGAGTTCTTGAGCACCATTGAGAGGGATGCAGAGCTCTCCGCCTCGCTCGCCGGTGTAGCCGGTACCTGCTGCGATGACATTGTGGCTTCCGAAGTCCGTGGTGATGATCCGGAAGCGTCCCGGTGTGGCGCCAAGAACCTGTTCGATGATGCCGGGTGCGTCCGGCCCCTGCACCGCAAGGAGGACGGTGTCACTTCTGACGTCGGAGATGGACACACCGTCGGGTGCGGCTCGGCGGAAACGATCGACGATGCCGTCGAAGTTCGTGCCGTTCGGCATGACCCACAGGCGATCATCCGACAACCACCACACGATGATGTCGTCCTCGACTCCGCCGTCGTTGTTGAGCGCCATCGTGTACTGAGCGCGGCCTGGCCCGATCTTGGCAATGTCGTTACACAGCTGAGAGGCGATCAGACTCGCCGCGCCGACACCTGCAACTTCGAAGCGCCCGAGGTGCGAAACGTCGAAGACGCCGACTTTCTCGCGAACAGACGCATGCTCGGCAAGAACGCCCCCGTACTGCACCGGCATCGTCCACCCACCGAAGTCGGTGAAGCGAGCGCCAGCGGCCTCGTGAACGGCGTGAAGCGGCGATTTGGGCAATGATCCTCCAGATGTGCGGCACACCAGATGCTAGTGCTGGTTATCCGGCGAGACCTTCCGGCTCGCGACCAAGATCCACGATATCTGGAGGCCCGGGAATCCGCGTCGGCGTCGGAACGTCGACGTCAGCTTCTGGCTCCTCGAGCCCGTACTTCACGAGCAGGTTGAGGTAGTCCCGCTGATAAAACACCTTGCATCTGACCTCGGGATGGTGTTCGCGCAGTAGCCGGACCTTTCGGTTCTTCTTGGTCACCAGTTTCTGGCTCATTGTGGTGATCTCGATGTAGACATCGTCCTCAGGGAGATAGAAGTCGGGTCTGAAGTACCTGGTCGGCTCACCGGCATCGTCCCATTCAAGTGGGAACGCATGCGGTTCGTAGAGCCAGTCGATGCCGTAGAAGTCGAGCAGTCGCGCGAACTCTCGCTCGCTGTTGTGAGCGAACTCAGTCAGCTCTGCCTGTGATGGCCCGAATAGGTCCTCTGTTGTCAGATTCCTGACGCTCCCGCGCGCTTTTCGTTTCCGACCGAACCGATTTCTCGGTCGGGGAACAGTTTATGGAGTTCACCGCGCACTTCATCATGCACGGGACGTACGGCGATTCCGAAGACTCCCTGGCCGCGCTGAAGGAGGTCGATGACCTCTTCGGGGCTGGTGGCGGCGTAGATCGTCGTACCGTCGCTGAGCAGTGTGATGTCCTGCTCCCGCCAGTCTTCGCCGACCTGTTCTTCGAGTTGGTCGAATGCCGACCGAATCTTGTTCAGGCTGGTTCCGGCATCTTTGAGCCGTTTGATGACGCGCAAGGTCACTACGTCCTGGAATGTGTACAGCCGTTGCGTTCCCGAACCCGATGCCGTCTGCAGCGATGGTCCGAGGAGGCCTGAACGGTCCCAGTAGTCGAGTTGTCGGTAGGTGATTCCCACCACTTTGCACACCTGAGGCGAGCGGAAGCCCAAGGCATTGTCTGTGTTCGTATTGGTCATGAATGTCTCCTCACCCAGAAGGTTACACGGTCGTAATTCCGCCCTTCGAACTACGCCCATGGAAGTTACGACGCGTTCGCGCGCATGTCAACAACTGGTCCGAATGTGGCGAGCAGCACCTACGCGGTCTCGAAGGTGCTGCCGAGTGATTCAAGTTGATCTGCCGTTCCGATACCGAAGACGCACGCACCAGCGGTGAACGGAGCGTTCGGATCAGGATTCATGCGGATTGGCATGCCCTCTTCAGCAATGCCGATCACCATGGCGCCCGAATCTCGCCTGAGATTCAGGTCGGCAAGCGTTCGGCCAATGCTGTCGGATTGGTCAGACACGATGAAACGCTTGACGCGGAATTCCGTGGCAGAGTCCCGCACGACCATGTCGATGAACTCTGCCAGTCCTGGCTGCGTGGCGAGTGCAGCGATTCGCTCGCCGCTGATTTGATGTGGTGTCACAACCGAGTCTGCACCGGCAAGTCTGAGCTTCTTTTCTGTCTGGGCGTCAGCGGCCCTGGCAGTGACCGGCAAGGTGTCGCGCATGGCCCTGACAGACAGAGTGATCACGAGATTGTCGCTTGCCGACGCAAGGGACGCAACGATCGATCGGCACGTATCCAGCCCGGCCTCGAGCAGCACCTCATCCCTTGTGGCGTCCCCGTCCACAACCATGAACCCTGCCTCGATCGCGGCATCAACGCCCTTCGGTCGGCGCTCCACGACGACAACAGGGACGTCATCGCGTCGCAACGCTGCGGCAGCGGTTGATCCGACGCGACCATATCCGCAGACAATCACGTGATCCTTGACCCTCTTGAGATCCTTGTCCATCTTCCTACGCCTCCGATAGTCCGAACCGATGAGGATTTCCAAACCGTACTCCATCATGGCTGTCACGGTGTAGATCGCAGCACCCATGCCAGAAATGAGCACGATGACCACCCAGATGCGAGTCGAACCGTCGAATGGTCCACCGATCTCCTCGTATCCGAGCGTCGTAATCGTGATGACCGTGAAGTACAAGGCATCGGGGAACGTCATTTCGCCGATCACGACGAATCCGATGGATCCGAATGCGAGCACCACGGACAGCGCAATCAATCCAGCCTTGAGATTCGTGGGAAGACTCACTGCTGAGATCCAGCCTCGAAGTCCGTAGGGTCGACTCGATCGAGAAACTCTCTGAACTTCTCGACGACATCTTCATCGTGTTCATCCTCGATCTGAACGCTGGCAGTGTCCATGAGTTCCCTGTCCGCGAACAGAGGTGCCTGGGCGCGTACCGCAATTGCGACGGCGTCGGACGGCCTGGCCGAAATGTGATGCGTGTCGTTTCCGACCGTGACCGTGAGATCGGCGTAGAACGTGCCTCCGCGGAGCTCGGTAACCACGACACCGTCCACTGTTGCTCCAAGTTCCTCGATAACCGATGTCACAAGATCGTGAGTGAGAGGCCGTTTGGTCTGAATCCCGTCATGTGCAAGTGCGATGGCTGTCGCTTCCGGGGTGCCGATCCAGATGGGGAGGTATCGGTCCCCGCCCTGTTCGCGCAACAGCATGATGGGTGTATTCGTAGGCAGTTCGATTCGTATGCCCACCAAGTCCATTGGCACCGTGTCGCTCATGGGTCCACACTAACTGTTCGACCCGATGAAGCGAACGAGTCAGTCAGCGGACGGAGTGCCGAACACGAGCGGTTGGAAGGAGTCCGGATCCTCAGCGAGGTGTGGTAGGTCCATGACGGCCCAAATCGACGGAATGTTGCGGTACCGGCCCTCCCAGTCGAGTCCGTAGCCCAAGAGATACTCGTCACCAACCTCGAAACCGCGGTAGTCGACCGCAACGTCGACGATCCGTCGTGGTGCTTTGTCGAGCAGGGTCGCCGTGCGAACGCTCTTCGCTCCGTGCGCTTCCATGAGACGCTGGATGGTCGCCAGTGTGAGGCCGGTATCGACGATCTCGAGAACGATCAGCACATCCCTTCCGTCGAGCGGAACAGAGACATCCATGGCGACCGAGACACGGCCCTCATGCCCGAAGCGGGTAAGGGAGAGAAACTCGGCCTGGCTGGTGAGTGGCAGGTGGCCGAGGAGATCCTTGAAGAAGAAGAGAGATCCCTTCAGGATGCAAACGACAACCGGATCACCGTCCGGATAGTCAGCAGAAATCTCAGCGCCCATTTCGGAGACCCTGCGCTGCAGCGTCTCGTCCGGGATGACTTCGATGAAGGGTTCAGCCATCAGCTTCCGGAGGCAATGTCCGGGATTGATTCCCTTATCCATCGGCCGATGCTCGCAGCCTTGGGAAGATCCTCGAGGCTTGACGTGTTCCAGCGTCCATCTTCAAGGCTTGGTAGAGAGCGCAGCCGGCGCTGCTCGCTCTCTGTGAGACCAAGGTCATCGGTGGTGGTTGCTCCCCCACCGTCCTCGCTGAACAGCGGCCTGAGCCACCTGTCGCGTAGCGCGTAGGTGGAGTACGACCAGTCAAGCAGCTCTCTTGTATCGCTGAAGTGGTCATCGCTATGCATGACAACGGTGTAGATCTCGCGCCCTGCGCGTTCTGAAGTGGAGAGTAGAACCTTGTCTGCTTGTGGCGTATCACCGGTCTTCAGCCCGGTAACGCCTGGGTACGTACCGAGCAGTCGGTTCGTGTTCGTGAACAGTCGAGCCTTGCCATTTGGATCTGGCGGCATCGAGACGAGCCTGGTCCGTGCCACTCGCTTGATGTCCGCATACTCCTGGGAAGCGATGATGAGGTTGAGGAGATCGCGCGCTGTTGAGTAGTGACCCTCGGCATCAAGCCCGTTGGGGTTGGCAAAGCGCGTGCTGGTCATACCGAGCTGCGTCGCCTTGGTATTCATCATGGACACAAACGCAGACGTTGAGCCACCGCCGACATGATTTGCGAGCGTCAGGGCTGCGTCGTTCCCTGACCGCACGAGCATCGCGATCAGGAGGTCTCCGATGGACCATTGCTCTCCAGCGACGAGGCCGGCGGTCGACCCGCGGGCGCCGGTTGCGAAGGCTGGCACGGACACGATGTCGCCGAGTTCCGAGTTCTCCACGACGATGATCGCTGTCATCACCTTCGTCACCGAGGCCATCGGTGCCTGATCATTTGCATTCCATGATGCGAGGACGACGTCTGCTGTTGCGTCGTACGTGATCCAGCGTTCTGCTGTCAGATTCGGGATTTCGGGCATGTCGACTTGGCCAACCGGCGCCGAAGCGAGTGGTGAGCCGATGAGAGACGCTACGAGCGCCAGCGAAGTGAAAACAGTTGCAATCATCAGTGTTCGAGTAGCTTGCGAAGCCTACTGCGAACGAGCGTTTCTTGAATAATCGCGGACGCTTCGGACGTATCGGCGAGTATCTCGGACGACCGTCTTTGGTTGTCCGGATTCCGGTGCCGGAGCAGAGGTGCGACGAGTTGACCGAGCAGATCGGTCTGCCTGTCAGCAGAGAGACGGATGCCCCTGAGATGACGAGGCTCAAGGCCACGGCTCAGAAGGCGGTGCGCTGCCCTCGCAATCTGGAGGTCGGCGTCGGTGTACACGGGTGTGCCATCAGGGAGATCGGTCGGGTCGATGACGCCCTCCGTCTCGATTGCTTCGAGCTGATCAGCGGAGAGACCCGATGATCTCAGGATCTCTCTGGTGGAGAGCGACACGCCTGACGACGCGAAGTATGACTCAGGTGGTGGGCCGCTGTCAGGAACCACGGGTGATTCGGTGCCCTTGTCCCACGCCGAGAGTTTGGATTTGATCACCTTCAGCGGCAGGTAGTGATCTCGTTGTTCGGTCAGGACGTATTGGATTCGCTGCACGTCGTCATCGGTGAACATTCGATAGCCAGAGGCTGATCGTCCCGGTTGTATCAGCCCCCTCGACTCGAGGAAGCGGACTTTGGAGACTGACACATCTGGGAACTCAGGGCGCAGCAGGTTGATGACCTCACCGATCGTGTGCGTGCGTTGGGGTGGTGAGCCGACGGCCCTGAGTTCAGCCATGGCCTCGGGACACCTTGAGGTGGTACTTTCCGATCATCAGCTCGTCACCCTCTTTGAGCATTCCTGCGGCGTGCCGTTGGCCATTCACATACGTTCCGTTTGTCGATCCGAGATCAGCCATTGAGAGGCCTGCGTTGTCGACAGAGAAGCGCACGTGTTCGCGCGATACCGTTACGTCGGGAAGGAAGATCGCGGTCTCCGCACCGCGACCGGCGACGGTATTGCCAGGGCCGAGTACGTACGTCAACCCCGTTTGCGGTCCACCTTCGATGGTCAATGCCCAGGCGAATGCGCCCGCGAGCTTCCCCGATGAGTCGACGCGAGGATCTTCCGCGAGACCAGGCTCCCATGAGATTGTCGGTTCGTGTTCAATGTCGACGTTCTCTGGAACGTCACGATCGGTGTCATCCATGGCTCCAGCCTACAGGTAAACCCTCAAGCATGGGTTGAACGTTTGTGGACCGTGCTCGCTTGCCGCGATCTCTCAAGACTCGGGAGTCAGCTCACGGATGCTTCGTAGCCTTGGGCACTGAGCAGATTGTCGAGCTGTGACGGATGGGTTGCTTCGATGACTGCGAACCAACCGTCACCGTACGGGTCGGTATTCACGAGCTCAGGATTCGTGTCAAGCGCCTCGTTCACTGCAATGACGGTGCCAGACACCGGTGCGTTGACATCGGAAACCGACTTCGTCGACTCGACTTCGGAGCAGGGTTCGCCAGCGGTAACCGTTGTGCCGACCTCGGGGATTTCCACATACACCACATCACCGAGCGCGTCCTGGGCGAAGTCGGAGATGCCCATGCGGACCTTGTCCTCGTCCTCGAGTCTTGCCCACTCGTGGCTCTCTGCGTACTTGAGTTCGTCCGGGTACTTCATTGGTTCTCCTCACCGTCCTTCGTGCATGCTACTTGGCTGCCGCCGCGGCCCGTCTCATATCCCCAAGGTATTCGACGCCCACCCAGTAATACATGACCAACCCGGGGATACCGGATCCGTATGCGAGCCAGAGTGCCCAATCGGCTGAGAAGCCGACACCGATGTAGAACGCCGTCACGGAAACATAGAGGGCAAGGGTTGCGGCCTTTCCCAGCCAACGGACGTCGAGCTTCGTGACACCATTCATCCATCCGTAGATCGCACCGAGCGCGATCAAGAGCTCCCTCACGATGAGTGCGATGGCGAACCATGCCGGTAGGACGCCGACGACCAGGCCAGCGATGACGGCGACAACGATGGCGATCCGGTCGGCGAGCGGGTCGAGGAACTTTCCGAGCTCCGTCACCTGATTGAGACGACGTGCCAGATATCCATCAATCCAGTCGGTGGCCCCGATGACTCCGAGGAGGACGCCTGCCCATCCGTACTCCTCTGGCACAAGAATGAGCCACACGAAGAGTGGTACCAGTGCAAGGCGAACCAACGAGATCGAGTTCGGAACGTTGAAGACCTGCCCCACTACGGAACCAGGGCGACACGGAACTGGACCCGAGCCAGCTCCTGTTCGTTGAGGCTGACGACGAAGGTGTAGCCCTTTGCCTCAGCGAAGGTGATGTTGTGGAAGGGGCTGACGATGGGCACAACGCTTGGCGACCCTGGTGGCAGGTTCGGCGGTGCACCGACTCGCAGCATCCCCTTCGCTTCAACTCCGACGGGCTGGCCGTCCTCGTCGATGAGTGTGATGTGAAGCTCGAGATCGCGCTGGCGGTCCTCAGGTCCGACTTCGGCAACCATCGCGATTGTGAGGTTGCGGTGCGTGGCAGGGAGACTTCTAACTGAGATCGTATCGAACCCTCCGCCGAGGACAAAGAGCTTTCCAGATTGGACCTGTGCTGCGTCCGCGAGCATGGCTGACGTGATCTTCATGATTCGTCTCCCGGTTCGAAGTTGTACGTCCGTCCGTCAGGGTCGGTGGCACTCACCATACGGGTTCCCCAGTGTGTGTCGACGACCGGCAACCCGACGCGACGGGATGTCGAATCAAGGTCGTCAGTTGCGACGAACACGCTACGCTCTCGACCCAGTGGACGGTCTCCCGATACAGGTGATCAATGCGCAATGAGGCCATGCCAACGACGATAGCGGCGCCATAGCCGCTGCACTGACCCCTACACGGCCGCGAAGCGAGCCTGGAAGAACCGCAGTGCTTCCGGTTCGTACGTGAACTTCAAGCCTGTGAAGCTGTTCCTCGTCTGGTACACATTGATGACCGATTCGACGACCACGTCCATGTGGGACTGGGTATAGACCCGTCTCGGAATCGTGAGTCGAACAAGTTCGAGTTTGGGATGTCGGTTCTCACCAGTCAGGGGATCCCGACCGGCGGACACATTCCCTCGCTCCATGCCCCGTACTCCGGAGTCGACATAGATCGCAGCCGCGAGTGACTGTGCGGGAAACTCGTCCTGAGGGAGATGATCGAGGATCGCCGCTGCGTCGAGAAAGACGCCGTGCCCACCGATCGGCCGGATGAGCGGCACACCCGCGTCGAGGAGCTTGTTTCCCAGGTACTCGACCTGGCCGATTCGTGCCCTGATGTGGTCGTCGGTGCCAACCATCTCACGGATACCTTCTGCGAGTGCTTCCATGTCGCGCCCCGACATGCCGCCGTACGTGTGAAGACCCTCGAAAGCAACGAGCATCGCCCGCGCCCGAGTAGCGAGCACCGGATCTCGGACAGCAAGGAATCCCCCGATGTTGACGAGATTGTCCTTCTTCGATGACACCGTTGCGCCATCTGAGTGATCCGCGATCTCCCGAATGATCGCCGCAATCGACCAGTCGGCGTACCCGTCCTCTCGCTGTTGGATGAAGTACGCGTTTTCGACAGCTCGTGTGGCATCAAGCATGACCAGAATGTTGTTGTCGTGGCAGTAGGCGTACACGGCTTTGATATTCGCCATCGATGCCGGCTGCCCGCCTGCCATGTTCACGTTCGTCTCGAACGACACGTACGGCACACGGTCCGCTCCGACGTCGTTGACGATTGCTTTGAGCTTGTCGAGGTCAACGTTGCCCTTGAACGGGAACAGAGAAGTCGGGTCGTGGGCCTCGTCGACTATTACGTCTGCGAACGTTCCGCCGGCCGCCTCTTGGTGGTAACGCGTGGTCGTGAAGTACATGTTGCCTGGAACAACATCGCCATCGTTGATGAGGAGCTGGCTCAAGATGTGCTCCGCTCCCCTCCCTTGATGCGTCGGGATCAGTTCTTCGTACCCATAGACATCGTGTACGGCGTCGACAAGCTTGTAGAAAGAGGAAGCGCCCGCATATGCCTCGTCACCAAGGAGCATTGCTGACCACTGCCGGTCAGACATCGCGGTGGTTCCCGAGTCCGTGAGCAAGTCGATGTACACATCTTCGCTTGCAAGCAGGAAGGTGTTGTAGCCAGCTTCTTCGATTGTCCGCTCGCGATGCTCGCGTGTCGTCATGGTCAACGGTTCGACCATCTTGATCTTCCAGGGCTCTGCCCAGCTCTTGGTCATGGGTGGTACTTTCCTTTTTTCTATATCGCGCTGAGGGCGTTGTCGAGGTCGGCGATGATGTCGTCTGGGTTCTCCACACCGACGGAGAGACGGACGAGGGAGTCGGTGACTTCAAGACGGAGTTTGTCGTCAGGGTCAACACCTGCGTGCGTCATCGACGCAGGGTGTTGGGCAAGGGTCTCTGTCGAACCGAGACTCACAGCGAGGCGCGCAAGCTGGAGTGCGTCGAGGAACCGGAATGCCTCCGATTCTCCGCCATCGATCCACAACGAGATCATGGCTCCTGGGCCGTTGCACTGCGCCGCATAGATGTCATATCCGTCGTCTTCCGGCGTAAGGAGCCCGAGGTACGAGATCTTGGCAACCTTCGGATGGCCTGCAAGGAATGCGGCGACCTTCCGTGCATTCTCCATCTGTCGCGTCATCCTCAGCGAGAGGGTTTCGAGGCTTCGCATCATGAGCCAGCCGGTGAGTGGCGTTGCCATGGTGCCGAGAATCGTCCGTGTCTCGGCGACCTGCGCCATGAGATCGTCCGATCCGAGAGCGGCGCCAGCGATCAGGTCCGAGTGTCCTCCGATGTACTTCGTTGCTGAGTAGAGCACGATGTCTGCGCCGTGCTTCAGCGGATGCTGGAACACCGGACCGAGGAACGTGTTGTCAACCATCACAGGTGCCGGGTTCTCCTCAGTGCGGTAGCGGTCTGCAAGTTCCCTTGCTGCCTGTATAGAGAAGAGATGGTTGGTCGGGTTCGCAGGTGTTTCCACCAGCACGGCAGCAAGAGTGTCGTCACCTACTTCGGATGCGACCTCATTGACGGACATGCCGTGCTGCCACTCCACCGTTCGTACATCGAAACGAGGAAGCACGTGATGGATGAAGTGGTCCGAACCGCCATAGATCGGTGCTGTATACACGAGGACTGAACCCGGTTCGAGAAATGTCAGCAGCGTGCTCGTGATTGCTGCCATGCCAGACGCGAAGACGAGGCTCTTGTCAGCGCCGTCCCACAAGGTGAGCCTGTGCTCCAGTATCTCGAGGTCGGGGTTGTTCAGGCGTGAGTAGATGAGGCCTATCGGTTCGTCATCGGAGGGTTCGTCGAGACCGTAGGCGATCTCAAAGTACCGCTTCCCCTCGGCAGCGGAAGTGAACGCGAAGGTTGAGGTCTGGAAGATCGGACTCTTCAGAGCACCCTCCGACCACTCGGGTTTGTACGCGTAGCCCATCATCAGGCTCTCTGGCGAGAGCTCGTGGCCATCGATCTCGGTGCGATACTGCTCTGTCATGGCTCCTCCGGAGGGGAAGGTGGTTCTCAGTCCTGCATCGAACACACTGCGGACACTGATAGAATTATCGGGCACACGCCGGATGTAGCACCCGTCATCCGAAGGGAATTCGCATGAACGACCCATATCGAGAACTCGACCGAACAGATCGCCGCTTGATACAGATTCTGTCGGAGGATGCGCGGCGGTCGAACAAGGAGATTGCGGCAGCGGCCGGCATCGCACCGTCCACATGCTCAGAGCGAATACAGCGATTGAGGGACGAGGGAGTGTTCAGCGGCTTTCACGCCGAGGTGGATCCTGTCGTGATGGGAATCGGACTACAGGCCCTCGTGGTCGTGAGATTGCGCCGTCACGCCGAGGACGAGGTGCAACGCTTCTGGGCGCACGCAGAGGCCATGGCGGAGACCAAGGCGATCTATCACCTGTCCGGTGCGAACGATTTCCTCTGCCACGTGGTTGTCAAGGATCCGGAGCATCTTCGGCGTGTTGCGGTGACAGGCTTCACGACACTTCCTGAGGTGGCCCACATCGAGACGTCACTCATCTTCGAGCACCGTTCGAAGCCGACACTGCCAGATCTCATTGATAGCTGACCAGTCTCTTCTGAATCGCCCGGTCTAGATTGAGTCCGATGACCCGTCACTTTCAGATCGTCGATGTCTTCGGCTCCGGTGCCTTCTCGGGCAATCCTGTCGCGGTGGTGCACGACGCCGACGACATGAGCACGGACGAGATGATGGCGATCACCCGTTGGATGAACCTCTCCGAGACGACGTTTCTGCTGACTCCCACCAACGCTGAGGCCGACTATCGGCTGAGGATCTTCACGCTGCGGGGAGAACTTCCCTTTGCGGGTCACCCGACACTTGGCTCATGTCACGCCTGGTTGACCGCTGGGGGAACGCCTACTGGCGAAGGCCTCGTGCAGGAATGCGGAGTCGGATTGGTGTCGCTGAGGAGAGGCGAACGACTGTCGTTCGCTGCTCCCCCACTGATTCGCCAAGGACCGGTCGATGCCGCGTTTGTACGGGAAGTCGCTTCGGTTCTCGGTATCGAGATGAACGCGATCGTCGATGCTCACTGGGTTGACAATGGTCCCGGATGGGTCGGGATACTGCTGGCGGACAGAGATTCGGTAATCGCTCTGGAGCCGGACATCAGTCGCTACGCGGGGCAGGCAGGTCTCGACATCGGGGTGGTGGCGCCCCATGGATCCGACAGCGATGTCGACTTTGAGGTCAGGGCGTTCTTCTCGAATGATCGGAACGAACTCGTTGAGGATCCCGTTACGGGGAGCCTCAACGCGTCGCTCGCCCAATGGCTGATCGGCAGTGGTCGTGCACCCATGTCGTACATCGCGGCGCAAGGCACAGCGCTGGGACGAGCAGGTCGCATTCACGTTACGAGCGACGGATCCGATGTGTGGGTAGGCGGTTCCACCGTCACGCACGTTTCCGGTGAGATCCAGTAGCTGTCCGAATCCGGATCGGCCGCCGTGTCGTCCTAGTCCTCTGTGTACCAGACGGTCATCGAAAGATGAAACCAGTTCATATTCGGCTGGGTCAGGTAGCTCGTGGAGTCGATGACGACGTTCGGATGGTCGGCAAGCCACTCGTTCACACTCGTCTCAAGTGCATCGAACTCCGGCTTCTTGTTGGTCGACTGCACATGGAAGATCTTGAGCTTCATGCTTCATCCCTTGCTAGATGAATCTCAGGCTAGTGCAGCGATCACGGGACATAAATCGGCGCACCCCGCGGTTTTGGGCTGCTTCGTTCCCGATCTCTAGTCGTCCAGTACGATCCTCATCGGTTGTGGAGGCGGGATCGACGCGGTCAGGGGTCAGTAACGGAGATGCCGGCGCAGAACCACTTGCCTTCCGGCGAAGGACGAACGACGGCGATACCGTATTCACCAGTGTCGAGGACAAGCCGGACCTCGTTGTCGGCGAGATCCCTCGGCATCGGAGCAAAGCTGAACATGGCGAGGCTTGCCCACGGCGGAAATGAGAAGGTCTCACCGGGAGCGGTCTGAAGCGCGACGAGGTCCTCATAGTTATGACCGTCGCCGGCCCTGATCGCTCCCGGATCGCCCAATCCGAAACCGCTGGAGTTCGTCAGGAAGAATGAGTACACACCTGCAGGCACGTGTGTAGGTCCTGTCACCGTGCACGTCTTGCCATCAAAGGCTACGTCAAACACGGGTTCCTCCGCTGAAGCGGGGATCGTCGTCGCTTCAGCTGTCGTCGTGATGGCGGTCATTTCTGCCGGCTCGGCAGCGTCGCTGCATGCAGTCAAGAGCAATGCAACCAGCACGAACGGAATGAATCGGCGAGAACCGGGTGGAAACGCGATGATGACTCCCTCTTGTCTCAAGTGGTTCCTCAAGAATGCAGAACCCGCCCAGCGATTGTCCGCCTGCCGAGCGGAGCTGTCAACCTGTCCATGTCGTTACATCTGGGCGTTCGAAGTCCAGAGAATCGAGTCGGCGACACCTGGCATGAGCGGTCTGGTTGATTCGTCACGTAGAGGCGCACATCGTGCCGGATGTGTATTGGCCGGTGTGGGTCCTCGTCACCCTTCTGGCGTCGGAGCTGGGGGCGTAAGATGGTGGTCGGAGCGGGGATCGGGGCTGATAGTGAATGGGTCCGGGATCGACGTCGGATTCAATGGTTTGGGTCCTGTCGCGGGTCGGGTGCTACGACGGATCCCAACGTGGGTCCTGATTCTTGTCACAGGCCTGTGGCTTCTGCCGACCACGGGAGCATTCATTGCTTCACTACGTCCGCGGGCATTTGGTCGAACATCGCCATGGTGGGAGGACCTGCTCGACCCATCGACGTGGACGCTCGAGTCCTACCGAATTGCGCTTGATTCGTCAGTGAACAACTCGTTCATCGAGGGTCTTCTGAATTCGTTTTCCGTAGCGATCCCTTCGGTGCTGATTCCGCTGTTGATCGCCTCAGCAGCGGCCTATGCAATCATCTACATCCCGTTCCGTGGGAGTGAACTTGTTCTCTTCGCCATACTGGCCCTTATCGCTGTCCCGATCTACGGGGTTCTGATTCCATTACTCCAGGCCTTTGTCTCGGGGGTACATCTGACGCTGCCGCTCATCGACAAGACAGTGACGCTGGTGCCCGTGATGGGGCTAGCCGGTTCAATCGCCGGAGTATGGATCATCCACGTTGGCACCCAACTACCGTTCTCCATTTTCTTGCTGGTCTTTGCAGTTGCACGCGTGCCCAGATCACTGATCGAAACCGCGCGAATAGACGGAGCATCCGAACTGCGGATCTTCTCACGAGTTGTGATCCCTCTCATTGCCCCAGCGTTGGCTGCCCTTGGTGTTCTTCTGTTCCTGTGGGCATGGAACGACTTCATTGTTGCCCTCACCATCATCGGTGCCAACCCCGACGCCTTTCCGGCCACAGTCCGGTTCTCGTCGATCGGGTCGCTCGTTGACGGGCCGGTTCCCCTGGCAATGGTTCTCATCCACTCATCGGTCGCCATCATCGTGTTCTTCGGACTCCAGCAGCATTTCGTTCGTGGACTCCACACCGGGATCACGTGATGACCGGCACATACGGGTGCCTGACGAGGCGAAGTCACTGCTTCCGGTGTGCGTATGGCAGTCGTGATAGATTGCTGGTCCCATCCGAGTAGCTGAGGTACCCATGAACGACCCGTCCAGGATTATGAATCTCTCGACGAGGACTGTGGTTCTCCTCATGGTGTTCCTGCCCGCCACGATCCTGTTGATTCTGATCGGCTTGAGCTATATCTACTCACCCTGGACGTAGCGGCCAGCCATCACCCGCCACGAATCACGTGTCCGCCCACAACAGCTCAGTGTCATGCTGGTGGTGCCTGGCGGGTTGAAATGACCTACATTTCTCCCATGGACGCAGTGACATATGTGGATGCAGCCAGGGATTCGTGGTGTAGGCGGACTGCTAGAAGTCGGGAAGCGTGCCGTCCTTGGCCATCGCAGCGATCTTGTCGGCCACGTGGGTGTCAACCCATTCGGGGTGAGTGAAGATCCAGAACCGGTCTTCCTCAACCCCCTGGCGGAGTATCGCGCCAGCCACGTCCGGATCCATGCCCTCCCGTATCAGACCCGCCTGCGCTTCTTGGGCTGCTGTGGTTTCCCACTGCTGAGGTTCGTAGCCTTCAGAGCGGGCGAGACGCATCGCATTCTCGACGGCACCCGACGCCACCTCTGCAGGGCACAGGACAGAAACCCCTATCGGTGAATCCGATGAGCGCAGTTCTCGAGCCAACGTCTCCATGTAGGCGATGACGCCGGCCTTGGCCACGTTGTAGGTGACAACGGGTGGGAACGAGACCAGGCCGCTCATCGACGAGGTGGCATT
>PJEL010001693.1_pt1 | contig 21510 bp, 20 predicted proteins | sample 1853271 | NCBI WGS metagenome assembly PJEL01 (sample SAMN08108733, study PRJNA415343) | Invertebrate metagenome, whole genome shotgun sequencing project. | host: Globobulimina | place: Sweden: Gullmar Fjord | collected 2015-08
GCTGCGAGGTTAAAGGGCTAGGTAGAGGGCATGTAAGATGGATCAAAGATGAAGTGAGAAGAGAGAAAATGAAAAGGAAGAAATAGAAACGGGGCATCTCATATGATGCCATCTTTCATTGTAACTATGGACAATTTAAATACATATAAAAAGACTAAAGAAAATTTAATTGAAAGACCAAAGAAATGGCTCATTACCGGTGTTGCCGGATTTATCGGTTCTAATCTTCTAGAGACCCTTCTTGCTCTGAATCAGACAGTGGTCGGTCTAGACAGTTTTGCGACCGGTCACCAGTATAATTTGTCGGCGGTAAAAGAAATAGTTACTAATAAACAGTGGGCCGGGTTCACATTTGTTGAGGGAGATATCCGTGATTTGGCAACCTGTAAACAGTGCTGTGAGAATGTGGACTTTGTCCTTCACCAGGCAGCCCTTGGTTCTGTGCCTCGTTCTATAGAAGACCCTATTACGACCAATGAAAACAATATATCAGGCTTTCTTAACATGATGCTGGCAGCACGTGATGCCGGTGTAACACGTTTTGTCTACGCTGCGTCCAGTTCAACTTACGGTGACCATCCGGGCTTGCCTAAGGTTGAGGATACGATCGGCCGCCCGCTTTCACCCTATGCGGTTACCAAGTATGTGAATGAACTTTATAGTGATGTCTTTGCGCGTACGTACGGATTTAAAACGATAGGCCTCAGATATTTCAATATCTTCGGCCGGCGTCAGGATCCAAACGGCGCATATGCTGCGGTAATCCCAAAATGGTTTGCCGGACTTATTAATAATGAAACCGTTTATATCAATGGTGACGGTGAGACAAGCCGGGATTTCTGCTATATAGATAACTGTGTTCAGGCTAATCTCCTTGCTGCGGTTGCGACAGATGAAAAGGCCATCAATCAGGTATATAATGTGGCTTTCGGCGAACGCACATCACTCAATGAACTATATAATATGATCAAGGACAGGGTTGCAAAGCTTCATCCGGAGAGAAAAGAATCAACACCGGTATACCGCGATTTCCGGGCGGGTGATGTCCTTCATTCACTGGCAGATATTTCTAAGGCAAATGAACTCCTCGGCTATGCTCCTGAATTTTCCGTGAGATCTGGATTGGACCAGGCTGCTGACTGGTACCTGAAGACTCTCGGATAGTTTTTGTGCGGCAGATTGTCACCGGGTGTTTGATGTAAACGCTTAACATTTCTTTTTGGTACAGGCCTAACGGAGTGCATGTCTTTAGGCTACTGCCCCAGCAAAAGCGATCCTCCATTAAAAAAAGTGCCAGCAATCGATGCAGTCATAAGACAGGCAAGTGTTGCGGCAAGCAGGGCGCGTGGTCCTACTGCTGATAGGTCTGCAGTTCTATTAGGCACGAGCGCTGAAATACCTCCGACGAATATAGCAAGAGATGCGACATGCGCAAACCCGCATAGGGCGTAAGTAGCCAGAAAGGCCGATCTCGGGTCTTTTAGTACTCCGGTGTCTATGAGTGCTGCGAGATCCATGTAGGACTTTGTCTCTGTTAAAATTGTTCTTTCACCGATTATTTTCGATATCTCGAAGGCGTCCGAAGGCGGCACTCCTATCACAAGAGTAAATGGATAGAATATATATCCGAGTAGACCTTTAAGCGACCAGTCAATGTTGAGTCCGATAAACTCATTGACCTTTGCACCCGCACCGGTGGAAATAAAATCTGCAAGCGCCACAAGCCCTAGAAACGCAATTAGCAGTGCAACGACACCTACTGCCAGTTTCAGGCCTGCATTGGCACCATTGATCACTGCTTCAATAAGGGAGGACTCTTTATCGTAATGAGGAGTAACATGCATCCCCAATGTCTCTGGAGATTCTGTCTCAGGAAGAAGAAGTTTAGACATTATTATGGCTGCCGGTGCAGAAAGGAAAGACGCTGATACCAAGTGGCCTGCGATAGTCGGAAACTGTTTCTGGAGTATCATTATGTAGATGGCCAGGACGGTTGACGCGATTGTTGCCATGCCTGCTGTAAGTATAGTGCAGAGTTCCGAACGGGTCATTTTCTCAAGGTAGGGGCGGACTGTCGTTGCGGACTCTATGCCGACAAAAATGTTGCTGGATGCACAGAGGGCTTCGGCCCCGCTCACCTTCATAAACTTTGTGAAGAATCTCGCAAATATTTTGATCATCCACGACATGATCCCTAAGTAGTACAGGACAGCCATGAGGCTTGCGAAGAAGATTATCTGGGGAAGCACCTGGATCGCGAAAATAAAACCGAGAGATTCTTCGCCCCATTCATTCGTTGTACCTGGTGGAAGAGCGAGTCTTCCGAATAAGAATTTAGTGCCTGAGCTTGCGACATCGATAATTTTTATAAGTGCATCGTTAATAAACATAAAAATGTCTGCGCCTGCAGGGACTACAAATATGAAGAGTGCAAAGACCATCTGAAGGATGCAGCCCCAGATAATTACATGCCAGTTAATGACCTTTCTGTTGGTTGAGAGCAGCCATGCAAATCCCATTAAAATAAATATTCCTGAAAAACTAACGAGGTTGTACATACATGAAATCCTTTCTAATGAAAAGCTAAGGTTCGGTAATTTTGATTAATTATATTATTGGGGAATTAATCTGATGTTTATAAAGCATAGTCAGAGAATAATAAATAATATCTGAAATTGACTCTTTTCTTCAAGGCAAAACAGTGAGGCGGATACGATTAGTAATACTAATATCCTAATGTGTATTGGCATATCAAAAAGGAATTTTGCTAAACTCTTTAGTGAAGTCATACTTGCTGTCTAAATGCTGGTTCATGACGTTTATTATAATTGGTAATATTGATAAGGAGGACCATGATGCGGAGATTCTTGACAGTTGTAATAGCTCTCGCTGGGATTCTGTCTTTCAGTCTTGCAGAGGCTGTTTCGACAAACCTTGTGGTAAGGGCAAAATCAAAGGATGCAAAATTTGTAGGCACTTCTATGGGAGGGGCTCGCGTAGTTGTAAAGGACAGTGATTCCGGGAAGGTGCTTGCGGAGGGCTTGACTACCGGGGGTACGGGGAATACCCAGGCAATAATGATCGAACCGAAGAGCAGGTTCGGTCTAATCACAGAAGGAGCCGCCAAATATGAAACGGCTATAGACATTGTTGAACCTACTCTGCTTACTATTGAGGTAGATGCTCCATATGGAATGAAACCAAAAATGATCACAAGTTCTACACAGGTATGGCTGATTCCCGGTAAAGACATTGTCGGGGAGGGAGTCATAATTGAGGTCCCGGGGTTTTCCGTAAACGCATCTGCTGCCGGTCAGGTGAAACTTTCCGGGAACAAAGCGGTTATTCCGGTGCAGGCCCGAATCGTCATGATATGAGGATGCTCTTTAACCCCGGGCGGGTTATGGGACTCTAGCAAGTATGAAATTAAGGCAATGATTAAGCATAAAGGAAAAATTGTGGGGACTACCGCTATGGACTTTACGGGGCCGAGCACGTTTCAGGGGAAGGCGACTGTGGAAGAGAAGGGCGATTATGAGATAATAGTTTATGCTTATGACGAGCAGACCGGTAATACTGGTGTAGATAAGGTATCTGTAGTTGTTCGCTAATACGAAGGAATTCAGGGAGCGGGGCATTGCCTCGCTCCCTGAATTAAATATCACATACCCCATGTCGTTATCTATCTTAGATAAGCATCCGGCTTTTCTGTGAGTAGTTTTGCCACGCCGAACTGTTATCCCATTTTCCGTAGTCTGATTTTGTAACGTTTTGTCAGGTTTTTGCCGTAGTCGATATCTACATCTCTTTGATGGACAATCAACCCAAGGTTTCCGGAAAAATCATAACCAGTTTTCTCAGAAATGACCTTTGACTTGCCAGAGGTTTGTGCGCGTGCGTTTGAGCTTTTACTCAATATTCCGCCGAGGGCTTTTTTGAACTGCTTGTCGCTATCAGCGTAGGTAGTCTTTCGCTTGTCAGGAGGAGAGGGTATGATTGATCTCGGTTTGTCCGCTTCCCCGAGAACAGCCCTGGTGGAATTATAAACATTTACAATCGACCCTTCATTGTCTATCCCGATCGCAATAATCCCATGATCAGAGTTAATGCTTTCAATCCCTTTGTGTGATTGTCTGAACTGAACTATTGTTTCAATTGCTGAAGGTTCTTCCATTATACCGCTGCCCTTCATTGTTCCTCCGCAGGTAAAACGGTGCCTAATATGTCCCAGTTTTAAATCCATACCTTTGTCGAAATTAAGATCACTAATTATTCTTTGGGCTATCTTGATTGCCTTGAACTCATCTAGCAACTGGGTGTTCTCAATATTTGCTTTGCCGAAGTAGATATTCAGGGCGCCCTCACGGTTTACATTCATCTGAATGTTTCTGGAGCTAATCATCCTGTTGCCATGCTCGTCAAAGCTGATAGTACCTGAATCTTTTTTTGTGAACCCGACCTTCTCTGCAATTTTTAATATGCGTTCGTCATCAAACAAGTTTTTATCTAGCGTAAGAGCATTCAGTTTCTTTGGGACTCTTGTTTTATAGGCAAACGATCGCCTCGGGAGTGTCCCGATCCACTGCCATTGGTACCATCCTTTAGCAACGCGTGCTTTTGAAAAAAATCTTTCGTTGTTCAGACGGTTAACAGCATCTTGCTGGTTGACCCCTGCCGCCATAACTACAGGAACCTGACCGTGACTAATTCTCCAACTCGCATCGAGGAATGAGCGGGCGAATGTTTTGCCTTTTCTCCACTCTTCCCAGAAGTATTTTCCATAATTGGGATGATCAATACTCGTTGTTTCATAACCAAACAGCATCCGGAGCCCGCCCTTGTTAGGACTCCACCACGTTCTCACTGGATTATCAGGTCCTGATACCCTTAATGAGTAGCATGTTGACCAGAACAGATATCGCAACTCTTCATTTGCAAATGCCATTTTATTTGAAAATGCCCAATCACGATTATCCCATTTCCCGCCCAAGGGGGCCTGGAAAATACCTCTGCCATCCATATTGCCGTGTCCTGAATGGTAAAACACCATAACCGAATCCATCCCATACGTGTCTTTCCAATTGTCGTAGGCTTCCTCATACTCCCAGACTTTTACTCCAGCATCTTTAAGCCAGAAATTAGCTTCTTTGCCGCGAAATGAGGTTGGGTAATCCAGAAAGCCCTTAGCATCCTCGTGGGTATAAGTGAGTCCGCTGGCACTCGAAAAATGTTCGAGGCTGCTTGCACCGTAGAAATCTTTGGATCCGCTGATAACAGCTTTCATTCCCATCATCTTTTGTGCTGCAGCTTCAGTAAAGGGCTGGTCTGCTTCTAATCTATTAAATCTCATAGTATCCTCCTCTAAAGGTTGAATTAATGATTATTAGTAGAAAAGGAGGTGAGTGGGCATGTGCCTCCATCATCGTTCTATATTGGCCAACAGGAAGATCCAGGCAGTGTGTGATGTTATTATTAGTGATCGTGAATGTGATGAGTAGGTATGTGCTAGATAGTAACGGACTTAATTTCTCTACTGACATCACATGTTTTTCCGATGCATGAAAATTACTGACTTTTTCTCATGAGGTCATCCCGGAAATAAAGATAGTGTTTTAGATATAGAGCATTATTATCATGAGATGTAATGATTGTCAAGACTTAAATGTCATCTTAAGAGTGCCAAGCTTTGTAACATCGAATGGGTCTGGTGTCTGAAGCTACAACGCATTCGTTGCAATTGTCACACAATGCTTTATTGCTTGTGCCAGCTTTAAATTTGTTGGGTAAATCAGGTTCAAGAATTAATGGTCTTGCCATAGAAATAAAATCTGTCATCTTCCTTTCAATGCTTTCTTCCATAAATTTTTTCGATCTCATACCGCCTAGATTAATGACCGGTAAAGATACAGACTGCTTAACCTTTGCGGTAGTCTCTAGATTATATCCTTCATGAAAAGAGGGTTGTCTGAGGCTTTGAAGTGGAGCAATAAAATGCTTTGTTATTAATTTGAGCACGGAAGGAAAGTGGCAATAAGGGCGCATGAAATGAAGGATAGCGTCTGTTGGAAACTTGCCCCGTGCCATAATGAAACCGCCTTCATTTGTACCACAGCTGATTTCTATGGCATCACAGCAACCTGTCTGTTCAACCATTTTTGCAAATAGGACGCACTCATCAGATTTTATTCCCAGCTTTGCCCGTTCATACCCATTCATCTTAATAAGTACGGGGAATTCTTCACCAACTGCCTTTTTTACACTCCTTAAAACCTCCCCGACAATCATGAACCGATTTTCAGCACTGCCTCCCCACCGGTCCTGTCTTTTGTTGGAATGGTTTGATAAAAAAGTGGAAAGAAGATATCCGTGCGCAGCATGAATCTCCACACCGTCATATCCGGCTTCCTTTGCACGAACAGCTGCTTTTGTAAAATTCTCTATTACAGCATAGATACCCTCCTCGCTTATTTCCATCGGTGTTTCCCCGTAAAAGCCGCACGGGATGGCAGATGGGGCCTGAAGCGGCAAGCCTGTTTCACTCGACCACGTTTGACGGCCACAGTGGGCTATCTGTAATACGATCTTCCCTCCGATACCGTGAATGCGGTCCGTAAGCCGTTTGTGTGAAGGTATCAGTTCATCCGAATCTATCATAGTCATATGAAGAAGGGCGCTTCTGCCCTCCTGCATGATCCCTGCGTATCCGGTAATCACCAGCGCAACGCCGCCCTCCACAAAGCCTTTATAGAATTCGAACTGACTGTCGGTTGGTCTTCCCAATCTGTCTGCCAATCCTTCATGTGAAGCCGCCCTGATGATCCGGTTCGGCAATTCCATAGTGCCAATCTTTTCTTTAGTGAATAAAATAGACATAATTGAAATTACATCACTTATATGCCGATACTTATTAAGTATCTTTCCGAATTTTGAGGATAAGATACATCAACGATATTGCGAAATAGATCATTACAACTACCCAACCCGTGGAAAAACCGAAGGGATTACTGAATACACTCGCCATAGCCTCACGTGTTTGTCCGTTCAAGTTGTGGTATTGGTCATAGGTGCCGAGCAATAAAAAAGAGGGGTAGTTTATCAATACAACGACTGCGACAAGTATAAAAACGCCAATATAGGTGGGACGCAGATATTTTGATTTGCCGTTGATAAGCCATTTATAACCAAGAATATGACCCCAATAGGCCCCAAACACAATGGCCATTACAAACAGAGCCGGAAGAAGCGCATTTACCCAACCAGTATGCATAACCTCTTCGAAACGCCTGCTCCAGTATATTTGCTCCCAGCCGGGCCAGCCGCTAAGAAGATAGATCCCCGCAGGCGCGATAACGAATCCGGCAAAAAAGATTGAACGGAAAAGGAAGCGATAGTAAATTGCAGGTTTATCTTTAACAGTATTTTTGGCTTCTTTTTCCAGGGCTTTTTTACCGAGGTCAATGGATAGCATACTTATAATGAATGCTGCCGGTATGTCAATTTGTACCATGTTGTTCCCTCCAAAGCTTTATGTTTATTACACATACTTACCCGGGATTAGTATGCTTAACATTGTTAGTCATAACTAAGTCTCTTTTCTCTTCAAGAATATCATTGAACATGTCAAAAACCGCCCTCTCTTCATCAGGTTTCATAAACATCCTGGAAAGGGATGATACTTGCTTTCCAAGGCTTTCAGTCATCTCAAATCCCATGGGATTATAGGGAAGAAGGGAGACATTCTCTGCTCCTGCATCACATAAGCGGTCAACAATAGCTGCGAGGTTATCTCTGGTTGCTGTTATCCCCGGGACAAGTGGTATTCTGGGATATATTGCGACCCCGCTTTCATCGAGGAGTCTGTAGAGGTTGTGAAAAATAATATTGTTTGTCCTCCCGAGATATTTTTTATGGAGTTGTGGATCAGCTATTTTGATGTCGTAGTAGATAATGTCTAAATAGGGTAGTATCTTCTGTCTAAAAGAATCGTAATTAAAATAGCCTGATGTCTCTAAAACGATGTGGATGCCCCTTTCCTTAAGACCCTTGAGCAGGGATTCAAGATAGTTGGGGTGGATAGTACATTCGCCACCGGAAAGTGTTATACCGCCTCCTGAGTGGCGGTAAAATACATGATCTCGCATCAGAACCTCTGTGAGTTCATCTATAGAGTAGTAAATGCCAATAATTCTTAGGCCCCTTCCAGGACAGACACCGGCACACTGACCACACCGGAGACACTTCTCCCTGTGAATGCGCTCAGGGAGTTCGAGGTCAATGGCTCCATTAGGACAGGTAATTGCACACTCTCCGCACCGGATGCATTCCCTGGAAGAAAAGGCGATCTCTGCCCCCTGGTCCTGGGTCTCAGGATTGTGGCAAAAGACACACTGCAGGGGACATCCCTTGAAAAAAACAACACTGCGGATGCCGGGACCGTCTTCAAGGCTGTGCCTCTTAATATCAACGATCAGGGGAAGAGTATCCATGCTAAATATTTACACCCAGCCTGTGGCCGAGGTCTCTGGCCATAAAGCCGAACTTGTATATGTAGTTCAGGTTGCCATCAACCTCAACCTCATTTTTTAACAGGGAATCGAGGATGTCCTGATCCTTGGAAAATATAAATGCCATCAGAGCAGGCGCATCCTTAAAGGTTACCCTGGTATCCCAGTCGTCCACAGCCTCTTTGTGCCACTCCATATCGCCATTTTGGAAAGTGGCTGAGGCTGCAACATCGTTTTTGGCAGTTCTGAAAACATACCGCCCCTTAAAGTTATTTATGTTTTTCCGGTAACCTCTGGACAGGCTAAAAGCCAGGTCCATTCCTCCAAGGAGAATTTCCAGAAACTTATCTGTAACCGCTCCATATAGTTGATCTCTCAGACTCTTTGAGAAAAGCCCTGTTATAAAAGAACCAGCTCTGTCAGTGAAGAGATAAGAAACAGGACGTAAAATAAAACGCTTAAATATAGAGGACATATTTCATCTCCTTTCTTTAGGTAATGGGAAAGGCTCATATTCGGCCATTTTCCCGGTTGACAGGAGGTATTCCGTCCGGTCGATAATCTCCTTCTGCATCTGAGGGTTAAGGTCCTTGAAATAGGCTGTATACCCTGAGACCCGCACCAGGAGGTCAGGATACTTCTCCGGGTTATTCACGGCATCAACGAATGTATCATGGGTTGTTATATTAAACTGGATCTCCATTGGCCCATCCCTCTTTCCTTCGTCATCATCAAAACACCCCTCTACCGATGCAGCAAAGTTATCAAGCATTTTTTCTCTGTTTCCGTTTTCAGGAGTGTACTTGAAATTCAATGCAGCTCCGCTTGCGATGCATGTTGCGGGCTGTACTGCTACGGAGTTAAGGGCCTTTGTAAGATCAGGGCATACTCCTGAAACCGGGGTGATGCCGCTGGTGAAATTCTCAAGGGCTTTGCGTCCATTAGGGAGGGCTTGCATCAGCCTGCCGAACCCCGCGTGGTTGGTCATTGTCCAGTAGCCGACCCGGTAACGTCCTTCCCGGTAGTTCATCTTCTCTCCAAAGGCAGTGTCCATCAATTCCAGAATCCAGGTAACATTGGCATCGGCCAGAGCATCTTCGTTGCCGTATTTAGGGGTCATGTCCGGATTCATGAGCCGTTTTTGCAGGGCTTCGTAACCCTTGAAATCTTTATTGAGGGCATCAATGAGATCTGCAAAAGAAATTGCCCCCTCATTAAATACAACCTGTTGGATAGCACTAAGGGAATCGGCAACATCTGCAAGTCCAATAATTGTTGCGCCCGAAGAGTTGATGGAAGCACCGCCTTCGATGATATCTTTCCCTTTTTCCATAGGCCCCTCAAACAATGCCGAGAGTATGGGTGTAGGGTAGACGTCCTGGTGTACCTTTCCGCAGACGTTGTTAAGATTTGTGGATTCTTCAATAATCCAGCGTGTCTGCCTCTCGAAAGCATCCTTGAAATCATTAAACGTTGAGAAAGTAGAGGGGTCTCCTGTCTCTTCGCTTATCAGCAGGTCCATCCCTGTATGCCTGTGACGCCCGTTAAAGAGAGTGAGTTCCAGCACAGAAGTAAGGTTCATTAGGATCGCCGCACTGTGCCCATAGGACCTTCCGTTGCTCCCGGGTTCAACACAGCCGATCACTCCGTAATCCCTGGCCTGCTCATTGGTTTCTCCCTTTCCGGTAAGCGCCTTGATAACCGCTTTGTCATTGTGTACTGCTGGAATTGCCCCTGTGTTCATATTTACGTCACAAAGTCTTCTCAGATAATCTTTGGAATTCACCCCCTGGTAATACCTCATGTTAGGATTGGGGTCCCTGAGTTTCATCAGCTCCGTTGCCCTCAGCATGACATACGTCAGGTCGTTCACGACATCCCTTCCATCCTTATCAACTCCACCCATTGTTATGGCCTGGTTGGAGCCTGTTCCGCCAAAGAGCTGTTCTCCGGCATCGGCAATCGTAGGAACATGGTCGCCTATCTTGAGCCATAGACAGCTGATCAGTTCAATAGCTTCCTGGATATCAATGTTTCCGTTCTCTATGTCCTGGCGATAAAGGTCGTAGAGAACCTGGTCCAGCCTGCCGAGGCTGAGGCCGACATTTGGGTTCTCAAGGTGTATGGCCGTCCAGCATATCCATACAGTAGTAAGTCCTTCGCGAAATGTACGGGCCGGGAACTCTGGAACACGGCGGTTGATTTCTGCAATATCCTTGAGTTCCTTCTTGAGAGTTGGATCCATCTCTTCAGCAGCCATCATCTCAGCCTTTGCTGCAAGGTTTTTAGAGTATGCAATTATGCCCTCAAGGGCCTCTGAGATTGCCTTATAAAACTCTTTTTTTGAATTATTGGAAGTGCTGACCTCCCTCTCTCTGGCATCATTAATTACACCTCGGAGACCGATGTTGATTGCCCTGGAGAAGTCAGGTATGGTGTGAGAAATGCAGTTAGGTTTACTAGCAAGGAAGAAGACAAGACGCTCAAGAAGCTTTATCTCTGGGGCATGTTTTTTGATCCCGTATTTTCTAAAATTATTCTCAAAGAACCTTGTTCTGGCAAGCTCTAGGATATTGTTTTCCATCCAGTAGGGGAATATATTGTGATTTAGTTCTTTTACTTCCGCATCACTAATGTGGAAAGGATTTTTTGCCCTCTTCGAAATGGTCCAGAGTTCAGGCCATAAAGTCAGGGCAAGAAATTCGGGATATATGGGGACCCCCTTGAATTTAGTTGTAGTAGAGCCTGCAAAGAGAGAGGAATCCTTAAACTCGAAAAGTTTCATTCCTTTCTCATAAGACTGCTTATGGTGGACTATTGGTGTGCGGTTTTCCAGGACATACTTGTATGATCTGGCCTTATCAAGGATGGAGATACGATTCTTGTTAAAAAGACCATTTTCCAGGTGAAAACTGGTAACAAGCTGTGGCCGTTCAATGCATATCTCCGGCATTGCCCTGAAGTAAATATCCTTAAGATGGGATACACGTGATGTTAACCCAATGTCTTTCAGTGACAAATCATCAAACGTAATTTGCGGCATGTTATCCTCCTTTTTAAACCTTATCCCAGAGCCCCGTTCCAGACCTCAAACCTTCTGTTTTCCCTTGAATTTCCTATTCAATCAACTCCTTATAAGGTATTGACATAATATATATAACACTAATGATTGGCATGCAAATAAGAATGATTTATACATCTGATAAGAAAATTTAATCTGCATTATTATCATAAGATCACTCGTAATACATCAAAACAATAATATGAAAAAACATCTTGACAACACTCAATTTTTCACCTAAATTTAGAAATATTGTTAGAAGCAATTTCTTATCGAGCCGCCCTATAATAAGCGGTCAGGTATGAGAGGAGAAACGGGAATATGTCTAAAAGTGAACTAGCCGGTACTGTCATTGATATTGAAAAAGAGGAGATCGAGCGAACGAAAAAAAAGAAACCTTTGGCAGTCAGGGTAGCAATGTCTCCATTGACATTCATCGCTGCTCAGGGACGAGCGCTTATGCACGGTCCATTTGGTTCAAAAGACGCCAATACAGAACTTGTCCAGCGCTGGATTATTAGATTTCAAGTGCCGAAAGGGAAATCTGACGACGGCACATGGATCCTGGAAATGTCGGGAAGTGAGTTCGAAGGGACTGTTCGAGTTGGAGATACCATCAATGTCAAGGGCCCTTTCAAAAAAGGGAAAGTCATTCATTGCAACAGCCTTATGAATATCAGTGCTGGCGCAGAGGTAATAGCACGTTAAGTCTAGCGGAGAACAGACCTAAACAGCGATTGCAAGTTAGGCTAGGTGGAACCATTAGTGTGGGGACAAGATGAGAATCATTCGCCGTAATCCTGTGACAAGTTATGTCTCATCACCCCATGCGGGCCTGCCGGTCAATAGCGTGTTCATTTCATATCGCCGCAAAACAGCGAGTGCAGTTGCTGCAAGTCTGCGTATCATTTTAGAGAACAAGTTAGGCGAGCATGTACCCTTTCGGGATATTGAGAGTATCGCGCCCGGAGACGAATTCCGGCAGACTATAACTGAGGCTATCGAAGAGTGTCGTGTGTTCTTACTTCTGGTTGACCCTAGCTGGAACACTGATCACGGGCGAGAGCGCCTTGAGGAAGTGGACGATTACATGCGATTCGAACTTGAGAAGGCACTCGCAAGAAGACCTTCCATACTTATCATGCCTGTGTTAATTAATGGTGCTTCCACATTAAAAATAGGTGATCTGCCAGCACAGTTTGCAAGCCTTATTGAATTGCAGACAGTCCAGCTAGGTGACGGCGAACACTTCAAGTCGTCCATCGAGCGAATTATTGAACGGATTCAAGCACCTGTTTGAGCAATTTGCCATAGCTGAACTACAAATATCCTGTTGACTTATATGTTGCATCCGACGAATAGAGCTCATTAGTCTTTACTTTCCTTTTGTTCTTGAACTGTCAGCCACATAGTGTTTTCCCGTGAAATAAGTGATTCCACTCTCTTAACAAATACGCCAGTAGGGTCATTTGACGAGTAGTCATCTACCCTGGCATTGTAGAAATAAATCTCCTTACGCAGCGTCTCACACGTGGTTCTGTAATTGATCCAGTTTTCCTGAAACTTGAATGTTTTTAAAGAGGCTGAACCTATAGCCACCAGGCAGGAAAGGACAACCGGAATGTGCAGTCCCCATGTCTCACTAAGAATTACAAAAATTGGGGTTATCGCTGCAAGAATAATGATGCTCCACTGCAAAAACTTATAAGCCTTTTGATTAGAGATGCTTTTCTTATCATACCAGTCAACTTGAGGATGATATCTTTCCTTTAAATATTTATCAAATTCTTTCTCGTCCATTATTACCCCCATTGGATAAGACAATAGAAAATTACACTTTAAGCATATGAGAGAATAACACGAGAGATAACGATATTCAAGATGATTTATGGATCGAATTTCCTAAGCCTGATTTAATAGCGCAAAGATAATAATAAACCCAGGACTATCGTTTAAGTGTCTTTGGAATTTGGACTGATAACAGGCGTGAAAAGTCTCTTTTCACGCCTATTGACGCGAATTATGCAGGGGAATGTTATAAAGCCATGAGAATCATTATCATCTGGCGGCCGTCCATCTTGGGCCTGGTTTCTACTTTTGCGATATCTGTCAGTTCTGAAGCCATCTTATTCAGAACATTTGCTCCCATTTCTTTATGGCTGAATTCACGGCCTCTAAAGCGCATAGTCACTTTAACCTTATTGCCTTGGCCAAGGAACTTCCGTGCATTCTGCTTCTTGAACTCGTAATCATGGGTGTCTATGGAAGGACGCAACCTGATTTCCTTAAGTGTGACAGTTGCTTGTGATTTTTTTGCTTTCCGCGCTTTCTTTGCTTCCTCGAACTTGAACTTCGTGTAGTCCATGATCTTACATACCGGCGGGTCAGCCTGAGGGCTAATTTCTACGAGATCTAGCTCCCTTTCTCTGGAGATCTTCAAAGCGGATTCAATATCCATTACGCCGAGCTGTGATTCCTCGTCAACGACCCGGATCTCTTTTGATTTGATTAGTCGTATTGAGTTGTTAAGGCGGGTCCTATCGATGACCCTCTTCTGTGGTGCTCTTCTTTTGTTAGCTATGGTGTTTCTCCTTTTTGTCGGCGTCTTAGCCGTTCTCCGTCTAACCAACTCTATGAAATAGAACCGGCATTTAATCTCTATTGTAACACGTTTACACGATATTTCTGTTATTGTATACCAATGCAGCAAAAGGCGCAAATCCGCCATTTTATTATGCTTGCCGATTGCTCACAGAGACAAATATCTTCGATCAGGAATTGGGCTCTGCCCCAACCCCGGTTCATTTTCAACTCCCTCGATCGTTTCAAAAGTAAGGAAAATCTATGTTATATTCTCTCACACATATAATTCAGGTTCTATTCCCCAGTCGTGGGGTGATTCACAGCCGGTAATAGTTTTAGAGATTCCTTTATTTGACTGGTTTGAAAGATTAATATCAAACGGTTTGATAAACCTGTCTATTTTTGTGCTATACACTGCCCTTACAATGGGAGTCAGGATTTTATTTTCATCATGGCTGAGAACTACACATATTAAACCGTTTGATAGGCTAACAAGGGATCCTACAGGATAAATACCCATGCAACGGACGAATTGCTTGACCAGCTCTTTATTGAAGTGAAACTCGCTCCATTCAAGGAGTTTCTTTAATGCGTTCGTGGGTAAAATAGCTTTTTTATAACATCTGTCAGATGTAATAGCATCATATACATCAACAATGGCTGCCATCTGGCCGACTATGCTGATCAGGTCACCTTTCAGGTTATTTGGATACCCAGTTCCATCAAAGCGCTCATGATGATGGGCGGTAATGTGCATTGGGGTCTCACTAATTCCTGATGTCTGCTCGATAATGTCACTACCATACCCCACGTGTTTTTTTATCGAGGAAAATTCGTCTTCACTTAATCGCCCCGGTTTAGTAAGGATTTCAATAGGCACATTTATTTTACCAACATCATGCAGCAACCCTCCTATTCCAATTTCTTTCATTGACTCACGGTCATATCCAAGGTATTTGGCAAAGGCAATTATCAGTACACTGACACTAACGGAATGTAAAAAAGTATATTCATTGACTGTTTTGATTCTACCAAGACTCAATAAAGCATCTTGATTCTGGAATATTGAATCAACCATTTTTCCGATAACATTATCCACTTTTTCTGCATCAAGCTGCTTGCCCAGTCTTATGTCCTCCATTACTCTTTGCACTGTTTGTTTTGCTTCTTGCTTGACCTCTCTTGCATTAGCAATCTCTTCTTTCAATGAAACACGTTTGGTATTTTCTTTCCCCGGGATAATGACCTTCTTGAGCTCTGTTTCAACTTGCTTATCTACCTCTTCCATAGTCGGAGCATTAGCAACATCTGTTCCCTTATCCGTGTCAATGTAAACTTCACGGATTCCATTATCAATAATTGTCTTAATCAGATTTTTATCATTGATTTTTAAGCTGTTTGCGAGGAAAGGGTGTTGTAGCCATCCACAGTTAAAATCATGGACAAACATCCCGGGTTTTAGCTGGTCAACTTTAACTTTTTTAACCATGACTAATTACACCACATGTATTGTGAAGTTAGGTTTTTAAATTCAGCCATGTTATACCCCAAATTAAAACTGCTATTGATTGCGTCACTTGTTGCGCCTCTATTGTTTACGGCATTTACTGAGGAAAACTGAATAGGGATAGGCATGATTTGCAATAGGGGTATTTATATTTAATGGTAAGGTTTATATGAGTTCAGGGGAAGGGGTATCAACAGAGAACACACTTTTTATTTCTTACCCTGCTCTTCTTGATGATCTCAAAAATGGACAGAAAGTACTCCTTTATGACGGATTGATACAGCTCCTAGTTAAGGGTAGAAATACAGAATCATTAATTGCAACAGTCAAGGAAGTCGGAATGCTGACCGCCAACAAGGGCTGAGATAACAGACGTAGCAAACGCAGTTATTGACGGTACAGATGCCCTGATGCTGTCCGCTGAAACGTCTACCGGGAAATATCCTGTGCAGACAGTCAGAATGATGAGTAAAATAATCATGACTACGGAAAAGAAAATTGATGCAAGCATAACTTCCCCTGATATTTTTAATAAAACATCGACAGACAGGTTGAGCAACGCAGTTGCAGATGCGCCGGTTAAAGCCGCTTCTGATGTCGGGGCCAAATGCATCATAGCTTTTACACGTTCCGGATTCACGGCTCTGCTTGCATTAAAATTCCGGCCTTCTGCTCCTATAATCGCATTTACCCCTGATAAATCTGAAACTGGCAAAAAAGGGGGATCTAATAGTAATTACTGCCAGCTCACCAATTAAGACATACGGCAAGACTAACTTCCTTAAGATACACAAAATTGGTGATTGAAAGTCTTATATAAATGAATCCGTGGAGTCTGGTCTTGCTTCGTGAGTGCTCTAAGAGGAATTTGGTCAGAATCTTTTTTTGTATTGAATCTCTTTGAACTCTATACAGAATTCAGTGCCTTTGTCTCTGTTAATTAATAATTTCCCCTGAAGCTGGTGTTCAGCAAGGCTTGTGACGAGGTGCAAGCCGAGAGATTTTGCTTTTTTCACTTCAAAACCTTCTGGCAACCCTATGCCGTTATCGGCGACAGTCATCTGGTACTTAATGCCGCCTTCCTCATCGATTACCTTGAATGTAATACAAATCTCACCTCTCCGATCATCAGGAAAAGCATGTTTCATTGCGTTTGATACAAGTTCATTAATAATCAAACCACAGGGTATCCCGACTTCAATTTCAACAGGTATTTCCTCTACATCAAGTCTGAGTTTGATTCTGCCTCTACTAATGCCGTAAAAAGCAAATAGTCCGCTTGTAAGGCTGTCCACATAGTCACGGAAGTTGATATTGGCCAGATTCTGAGAGAGGTACAGCTTTTCATGGACAAGAGCCATAGCGGCAATGCGGTTTCGGCTTTCATTTAACATGTCCGCATATTTTTTGTCTTTTATGAATTCGGACTGGAGATTAAGCAGGCTTGAAATAACCTGCATATTGTTTTTGGTTCTATGATGGATTTCCCTGAGAAGGATTTCTTTCTCCTTCAGAGAAGCGATTATTTGATTTTCGGACTCTTTTCGTTTTGTTATGTCCCTTACGATTCCTATAGCATGCCACTTACTATTTACTAGAATTGACGTGAGAGATAACTCAATAGGAAATTCTTCGCCGTTTTTCCTTTTTGCAGTTAATACGATATCTTTTCCGATTGATGCCCCCTGTCCTGAAATGCTGAAGTTTTTGATTCCGGCTAAGTAGCGTTCAATATATCTTTCCGGGGCGATCAACGCATGCATTTCCTTATTCATGACCTCATCGCTTAAATATCCGAATATTCGTTCTGCTGCAGGGTTCCAGAAACTTATACGTCCTTCTTCGTCCATCATGATCATAGCATCGCTGGCAGTACTTGTAATTGAACGGTTCTTCTCTTCACTTAACAGGAGAGCTGCCTGCATTTTCTTACGCTCGCTTATATCGAGGTTATACTCGATGACTTCAGAAATATTTCCTTCACTGTCAAATATAGGATAACCGTGGACCTCGCTAATGAACGTATTCCCCTTGTTGTCGTAGTGGATGTGTTCAAGTGTGACGGGCTTGCCAGTTTCTTTTATTTTTTTAATTACGCAGGGATGCTCTGTTTCTTCACAGGGAGTGTCACTATTGTGCGACAGTGCATAGCATGTAGATGTCCCTGATAATACCCCGAAACCTGCAGCTTCATTGGCTATCTTAACATTATAATTGTTTGCATCAATAACATAAAAAGGGTGGGTCAATGAATTAAGGATGACATTAAGGAACTCATTCTGTTTCTTGATTTTCTCCTCGGCCTGCTGTAACTCCGCCATCTGATTTTTCAGGGAATCAATGTTTTCAAACAGCTTCGTAGTCATTATATTAAAAGCACTTGACAGGTCTTCTATCTCATCAGAATTCCCAACTTTGACAGTATGCCCTATTTTTCCTGTACTGATATCCCTGGCTTTCTCAGCCAGAGTTTCTATCGGACGAACAATTCGCTGAACCATAATGTAGCTGACAATAATACTGCAGACTAAAAAAAGTAGAGTGAAAATAGTAGTGGTAGACAATGCATTCAGAGATAGGTCAATAACTTCACTAAATGGTAATGACGCGATAACAGTGAAGGTCTGTTCTCCCAGCTTATAATTCCTTGCAGTCAGCATGGCTTTAGTTCCGTCTATGCCGGCCTGTATCCCTGATGCAGCTTTTGCCTTAAATACTGTATTCCTGTATACCACGGATGAATCGGGATGGGCTATTACTTTACCACCGGGATCTGTGATAAATACAATGCCGGAATTAGCGAATGAACGCTCTACTACATTACCCCATATTCTGTGAAGCCGGATTTTTCCAACCAGGACACCGTTGACCTGACCACTCTGGATATCAATTATCGGAATGGATAATTTCATGCGGGGTTCATGAGTCAATTCGTCAAACGACATCGGCCCGTAATACATCTGTCCTGTACTGGCAGGTATTCTGAACTCGTCCGTCTCTGACATGTCGACAAGTTCAGAGGGGGTATACACTATTGTTCTGGAGACCTTTGCGCGTTCAACCCCTTTGCTATCTAATAGGGTGAATTCGTCCAGGACCTTCTGCTGTTTGGTATCCTGATGCGTAAGAATTTGCGAAAGTGCATCAAATTGTTCTTTGCTGCTTAGACTTAAAATATCATAATAAATCGTTGTAATATCGAAAAGTGTCTCAATCTGATGCGCGTCCCATTCGATTTCATTAATGGCATAATTCAGCACTTCATCCTGAAGTGCCAAGAGTTTATTTTTCTCGGAGGTAAATAGCTGTATGGATAGGACTATCCCAAGAAGAGTAAGTGAAGTAATAACCAGAAGAGCAACGGAAAGAGTGACTTTTGTTCTTATTCCCCTGCGTTTAACCATGATCCGTTTCAGTTTTGTCCCTTTCAGCGTACAATAAAGTCTGCCTGTCTCAGTACTGAATCCGGGATCTCTATACCAAAACTTCGAGCTGATTTCAAGTTAATGCCAAGGATGTATTCAGCAGTTTCCACTGGGATACTCTCCGGTGGTAAACCTTCTAAAATCTTAACCGCTAAACGGCTGATATGGCTCCCAAGGCTTACGTCATTCTCGCCGTATGATAGCATGACTTTACTTTCTTTCCGGGTATGCGCTGAAGAAGCAGTTGGAATATTTTTGTCTGAGGCTGCTTTTACTATTGAGTCCATGTGTTGCATTAGCATAAAAGAGCAGGTCATCCAGAGTGCATCAGCATCATCGGGGATTTTTGTCAGAACTTTTTTAAGTTCTTCAGGCGTAGTAACTGGTGCGGTTATCATTTCAATGCCGAACTTTGATGTAATATCCTCAAGATCCTCTACTGTCTGACATGCAGCAGTATCAGTAGAATGAAAAGGAATGAAAATACGCTTAACATCCGGCATAACTGCAACAAACCATTCCATAGCTTTGGCAGCACTCCCCCTAATTTTTACTCCCGTCAACTGACCACCAGGATTTCCCAGGGAGTCGACAATTCCGGAACTGACAGGATCAAATACAGGCCCGAATACTCCAGGGGTATTTGTGCCTTCCAAAGCATGTTTGAGTTTTATTGTTGCCGGAGTGGTAAGGGAGTAAATGAGGTCCGCATCAGCTGCCAGCATAGCCTGAATTCTATCGTCCACAGGCTCAATTCCACCCAATGGGCCATCATCGATATATCTAATGTTATCACCCTCATGATATCCCTGCTTCTCCATGCCCTCTTTAAATCCCCTGACAACATCCGCTAATCCACTGCTTGGATTAATAATTCCGACAACATATGTTTTTGGCTTTTCTGCTTCACACGCAAAAAGAAGAAGCATAATTGTTGTTAAAAGAATTAATAAAGCAGGGAAGTTTATTTTCTGAGTCATGAGAGAGCTCACTTTCTTACACTTTTTCATTGCTTACATTATATTCTTTACATGTTAAATTACACAACACAATCAATTAGTTGAAACGGTATGGATTAAAAACTTCACTATGTACAATTATGCCTCGCTAAATGTGGTCAGTACATTCCATTAAGGAATGAGGCTCTTCCCCTTCTATTCAGCCCTTTTAAATCGAATGTCCTGTATGCTGCCTCGCAAAATCAGTTTTTCCCTATTGACTGTTACGATTTGATAGAAGTACGTTATTTTATTGAAATATCCGCTGGTCATAACTATTTTGATATGTGTGTCATCTATGAACTCATATCTGCCAGATGATCTCAGGGCCCTGTTTTGATCTTCCCATGGGGCCACTACTTTTCCAAGGCTTTGAAACCAGTATGATTTAGGGAAACTTCCGATAACCATGCCTTCAAGGACCCACTTTCCTTTGAGGTTCTTTTCATTATCCGTTGAGCATGCACTAAAGAGTAAAGCGATGATAATAAGGCACATGGAGATAACTGTACGCTGCAATTTCATCTTCTCAAAATATGGCATTTAAACCTCCCTCTATAAGTGGGTTATTTTATTTTAAGGACATCAATAGCGCGAAGTATTATTTTTCTCAGACTTTGTCATTCCCTCATTTCAAAAAAGTTTTACTGCTTTGCAAGCTTCGACTTTAATTGGGTGATCTCTTTTTTTAACTCTATCATCTTTATTTCTCTGTTAATAGCCAGTTCATAATATTTCTCAAGTTCGCTAACTTTTGTTTCCAATTCGTCTTCAATCCTTTTACGCTCAGTAACGTCCTTGCCGTGTTCAACGACGGCAACAACATCTCCTCCCTTATTGAGGATGGGAAATGCGTATATGTCAAAAGGAGGTGACACCATAGTTGCAGGCTGAAAACTGAATGCGGGTTTTTTTGTTTCAATCGCTTTCTTTGTCGGGCAGTCAGGACATATCTCATTTCGTCCCTGATAAACTTCATAGCACACCTTGCCTACCAAATCTATTCCAAAGTGTTCCTCGACAACTCTATTAACCCTTGCAATTTTATAATCTGTACTTATGACAGTCATGAAGTCAGTTATTGCGTCGTATATAGAGCTTAGTTCATATTCGGATCTACTTATCTTCTCTTCCGCATGCATTCGATCGGTGATGTCCCTGCCAACAGAAATGATATATTTTATGTTGCTATTCTCATCTCGAATTGCAGATGCCAAATATTCGGTTGGAACTCTCTTCCCGTCTTTGCAAATAAGCGATATCTCAACTGTCCCCTGTCCCTTACTTATAACCGTCTCTATTACAGCGGCAGCTTTTTCTAAGTCTTCCTGGCTGTAATAGGAATCAGGTGCTTTCAATGATGCAATTTCTTCATCCGTATAGCCAGAAACTTCCCTGAATCTTTTGTTCCAGCGAATTGCTTTTCCTGTAT
>PJEL010001696.1_pt1 | contig 21508 bp, 21 predicted proteins | sample 1853271 | NCBI WGS metagenome assembly PJEL01 (sample SAMN08108733, study PRJNA415343) | Invertebrate metagenome, whole genome shotgun sequencing project. | host: Globobulimina | place: Sweden: Gullmar Fjord | collected 2015-08
TTGGAGATTTAATATCCATGAAGAAGTCTCAGTCGCTAACCATCAGTCCGGAATGGGATGAGATCGAAACGGTTAGAAACAAATGCAGCGAGTTTTTTTTGGAAAATGGCATAGCAGAGTCGGTCATCCATGCCGGTGCGATGGTCGTCAGTGAGCTATTGGAAAACAGTATAAAGTATGGAGATTTCTCCAACAAAAAGAGCGAAGTTGGAGTGAATGTCTCAATTAGTAGTCACACGATTACGATTGAAGTATCCAATCCAGTTAATGAAGTCGCCTATGAGTATTTGGAGACCCTGGATAAAACCATTCAATGGATCAGGGGGTTTCAGGATCCTTTTCAAGCGTATATCGATATGTTAAAAGAGGTCTCAAGGAGACCCATGAGTGATGATAATAGCGGTCTCGGCCTTGTCCGTGTTGCATATGAAGGGGACGCTATTCTAGATTTTTATGTCAGTGATGAGGGGTTACTTAACGTTTCCGCGATTATGGAATTCTAAGGGAGATAGTCTATCAATGAAACCGCCAGAAATATTTGAAAGCAGTCTATTGAAGATCACACTGCAGGAAGACGAAGATCAAATTAACGTGAAATGGAACGGAAAAAGTGTTGAGCGTGATCCAAGCATCTTTCTGACGCCAATCCTGCTGAATGTTCTGGAATCGAGCACCAGTGATAATAAGCCGATACGGATGGATTTTACTGAACTGGAGTATTTGAATTCTTCAACGATCACACCCATCATTAAGATCCTGGAAAGGGCAAAACGCGGGAATAATTTTTTGACCCTGGTTTATAAAAAATCCCTGAAGTGGCAGGACTTGAGTTTTTCAGCCCTGGAAATATTTCAAACGCAGGACCAGAGAGTGGCGATTAAGGGACTGGATTAGCCATGAATAATAAGCCGACAGAGTTGGAAGGATCAGTATTACAAAACGAAGATAAAACGAATGTGGTGGTGAAGTATGCGTCGAAGTATTCTCTGCTGGTTCGTTTTAAGAATGAGGATTCATTCAATGATGGAACCGATTTTTCAAAATTGACTTTGCAAGTTGATGATAACATGGTTGATTTGGGAGCTTGTCGATTGAAAATTGAGCCAAATATCGATGGTTACTCAGGTCGATTGGCTTTTACCGGAGATATTTATAACATGGATAGTTTCTTCCAGAATGGTAGCCTTGAAAAACTACAGGCAGAATTCCAGAATCTCCCCCTGATTCTCTCGCATAAACAGCGTATTGAACAAAAATTCAAAGAATTCAGCTCGAATATTACCTACGATCTCAGAGTCTATAAAACCTTTTTTGATAACCTGGACCAGGAATATCGATTTGAACCTGATCATATTCAACAGGAGATTCAAAATGCCATCATCCAGACTGAAGGCGAACGGCTTTCCAACTATCTGGATGAACAGTTGGATGAGCTGGATCGATTGGTGGCAGACTACGGGAAGAAAGAACATGAGCGGCACGGTTTCTATTTCAGGAAACTGATCTGGGATTTTATCCTCTGCTCGCCGTTTATGGAACGCTGCAATGTCAAACCCAGAGGGTATGCCGGGGATTCAGTTATGATGAGCATGATTTACTCTAATGACTATGCCGGGAAGTCGACCTTTGCCAAGCTTATGCATAAACACCCCATTGAGCATCCTGCAGCCCAGGCGGTGCGGAATAGAAGAAAACTGATTATTGCAATGCTGGGTGATATACAAACTAAAGCTGCCAAAGTGTCATCTGAAAAAATAAATGTTCTGTCTGTTGCTTGTGGCCCCGCTTTCGAAACCCAGGATGTCTTGAAAACCAAAGAGGATTGTCAAAAATATCATTTTCATTTACTGGACCAAGACCGGAATGCTTTATCAGAAGCATCAGAATTAATTGGAGATATTGAAAAAAAACTGAATGCAAAAGCATCGGTTACCTATTTAAACAACTCAGTGCGCACGATGCTTGCATTACCTCGCATGGAAAAAAAGTGGGGTGCTACATCATTCCGCTTTATCTATTCTTTGGGGTTGTTTGATTATCTCACACCGCCAGTGGCCAAGGCAGTTATCAGAAATCTGTTTCAACTGCTCGAACCCGGTGGAGAAATGGTGGTGGGTAATTTTCATGTGCTGAACCCCAGTAAACATTACATGGAGTACTGGCTGGATTGGGTCCTGTATCATCGAACCGAGGATGATTTCCTCGAAATGATGGAGGGTATGCCTAACGCCGAATCCAGAGTTATTTTTGAAGACACCAAAAGCCAGATGTTTCTTCATGTAAAAAAAATTAGTGATAAATCAGGCTAGGCACCTGAGTGGTACAACCTTACGGGAAATGGACTCTAACCGCAGAAAGGTAGAAAACAGCCAAATTGTACGAATCGGAACACTACCAGACTCTTTTGAAGAGTATGAAAATAATATTCTTCACCAATGGTTAAAAACACTGACGATATTGGGTTTTACACTGGTTCCGATATTCTTTCTGTTGGATTATTTCAGTATGCCCGTGGAACTCCTGCCGCGATTTGGAGCATATCGGTTAATATCGACCATTGTCCTGCTGATCCAGTATTTTATCGTCCGCCACACCAAACCTGACAAACTGTCCTTCCTGCACGGATATTTTTTCTCTATCAATGTAGGTGGCATTATCGCCGTGATGACGGTGGATCTGGGAGGATTCGATTCCAGATATTATGCCGGATTGAATCTGGTGATTATGGGCGTTAATCTCCTCCTCCCCTGGAAATACTTACACTCTGCCATTAACAGTTTTATCATTATTGTCATGTATCTGGGCTTTAATGTGGTGGCAAACCAGAACTTTGACTATACCATCCTGTTCAATAACATGTTCTTCATGCTCTCCACGACCATTATCGCTGTGAGCATAAACTACGTGAAGCATAAACAGATCAGGGAGGAGTTTTATCTGCTTGTTCAGTTGAAAATGGCTCGGGATGCTCTCTGGAGTGAGATGGAGCTTGCAAAACGGATTCAGACAGCTCTGTTGCCGAACAAGGAGAATATCAGCGGTTACGAAATTGCTGCCATCATGTCTCCGGCCAAGGAAGTTGGTGGAGACTATTATGACATCATCGAAACCGGGGATGGAGACAAATGGGTGACAATGGGGGATGTTTCCGGGCATGGCGTAGACTCGGGTCTGATCATGATGATGGTTCAAACCAGTATTTTTGGTATGGTGAATAATGGTCATCAGCGAAAGCCATCTTATATTCTGGATATGGCCAATAAGGTTATTCGGGAAAACATCTCACGCTTGGGATCCAATCACTACATGACGATAATGGCCATCCAGTTTTCAGATACACAGATGACCCTGGCTGGAAAACATCAGGATGTCATTTTGTATCGGTCTTCCCAGCACAAGACTGAGGTTATTCCGACCAAGGGAACCTGGCTGGGTATTGCTGATGATATTGCTGATTATATGGAAGATAAAACGGTGGATATCAAAGATGGAGACCTGATCCTGCTCTTTACCGATGGTATTACTGAGGCCGAAAACGAAAAAGGGGAGATGTTTGGGCAGATGCGACTCGAAAATTTACTGAATGATTATGCTGATCATTCAGTCAGCAAGATTCTAGAGAAGATCATTTTTGACGTCAATTCTTTCCAGCAGGAACAGCTTGATGATATGACTCTGATTGTAATAAAGAAGTCTTTGAAGAATTGACCGGAATGCAGCTGATGCTCGACTTCCCTTAGTAAAAAGACCGGGATGGCAAAATACATCTTCACCCCTTCAAAAGTAAAGGTCAATGTTCTGACGCTTTCCTTTCCCGAGGAACTCGAAGCGGAATTTCTCCACGACTATTTCCTGAAATCCATCAAACATGTTCGTCTGGCGATCTTGCTGGCCGTTTTTTTTTACAGCATCTTCGGATTTCTGGACGCCTGGTTGGTACCCCTTGAAAAGGAGAATCTGTGGTTTATCAGATTTGCTCTGTTTCTTCCCTTTTCACTGCTCATCCTGTTCTTCTCTTTTTCCCGGTTCTTTGAAAAGCTGATGCAACCGCTGAATGCGGCGATCATCTTGATTGCGGGGCTGGGGATTATTGCAATGATTGTCATTGCGCCTCCACCGGCGATTTACTCCTATTACGCCGGACTGATTCTGGTATTCATTTTCGGCTACACCTTTTTTAAACTGAGATTTATTTGGGCGACCTTGGCTGGGTGGCTGATCGTGGTGTCTTATGAGATCACCGCTATTTTTATTGTCGAGACCCCCCTGACCATCCTGATTAACAATAACTTTTTCTTTCTGACTGGAAATGTGCTGGGAATGTTCGCCTGTTACTCCATAGAGCTATATAGCAGGAAGGATTTCGTTCAGGTTCTGGAGCTGGAAATTGAGAAGAAAAAAGTCAATACAGCCAATGTTGAATTGGAAAACAGGGTGGCAGAGCGGACATACCAGTTGATGGACTCCAATCAGGAGTTGACTGAAGAGATTGCAGAGCGCAAGCGGAAAGAAGAAGCATTGAGGATGAGTGAGGAGAAGTACCGCAGCATCCTGGAGAACATGGAAGAGGGATATTTCGAGGTGGACCTGTCGGGTTGCATGACATTTTTCAATCAATCAACCTGTCAAATATTGGGTATTTCAAGAAAAGAGCTGCTGGGAATGCACTATCGAAAGTATACTAAAAAAGACAGTGCCGACAAAATGACCAAAATTTTCAACCAGGTCTACCGCACAGGAATTGCCGCAAATGTAACCGATTATATTGTTATTCGCGAGAATGATGATACACGGATTCTGGGTATGTCAACCTCTCCGATAAAAAACACTGATGAGGAAATAATCGGCTTCCGGGGAATTGCCAGAGATGATACAGATAGAAAACTGGCGGAAGAAAAAATCAGACGTTTGAATGACGAACTTGAGCAGCAGGTCGCAGAGCGCACAGAGCAGTTGAACATTGTCATCGATGAGCTGAAGACATCATTGGTCACCATTCGCAAAACACAGAACCAGCTGGTGGAAACAGAAAAAATGGCCGCCCTGGGTGGTCTCGTAGCCGGCGTCGCACACGAAATAAACACGCCGGTCGGTGTGGCCATTACCGCAGCGTCCTTGCTGGAGGAGAAAACACAGGACTTTAATGAGCAGTTTGTCAGCGGCAATATGAAACGTTCAGAGCTCGAAGCGTATGTGAAAACTGCCACAGATTCTACGACGTATGTTCTGTCGAATATCATGAGAGCCGCGGATCTGATCAAGAGTTTTAAGGAAGTGGCTGTTGACCAGTCCAATGAAGAACAGCGGCGCTTTAAGTTAAAGGAGTATCTTGGAAAAGTGTTGATCAGCCTGCAACCTAAGCTTAAAAGAACCTGTCATATAATTGAAATCAATTGCGCGGATGATTTAGAAATAAACAGTTATCCAGGAGCGTTTTCCCAGATAATTACCAATCTTGTTATGAACAGTTTGATGCATGGATTTATCCTGATCGAGAAGGGGGTCATTATATTTGATATTGTCAAAAAAAGTGGTGAGCTCAGCATTCGCTACAGCGATAACGGGGTTGGCATGGATCAGGAGACGCTAAAAAACGTATTTGATCCTTTTTATACCACCAAGCGCGGACAGGGAGGAACCGGGCTGGGGATGCACATTGTATTTAATGTCGTCACTCAAACCCTGGGTGGACGTATCGATTGCGAAAGCCAACTGGGCGACGGTACAGTGTTTAATATTAATATACCGATAAACGAAGAGAAACAAGATGTCTGACCAAAATGAACGGAAACCCGTTGATGATCAACTGGTATTTGCTGATGAGACGCCTGACAAAGCGTTGTCAATTTACCCGCGACGCCCTTGGAAGGTCCTCATCGTCGATGATGAAAAAGAGGTGCATAACATTACAGAGATGGTTCTGGATGACTATGAATTTGAAGACAGGGGGATTACCCTGCTCAGTGCATACTCTGGTGCAGAAGCCAAACAACTGATCCGCGAGCATACTGATATATCCGTTATCCTTTTGGATGTTGTGATGGAAACAGATGAAGCGGGTCTGGAAGTTGTTCGTTTTATCAGGGAAGATCTTGAAAACAGCTTGGTCCGCATTATTTTGAGAACGGGACAGCCCGGGAAAGCACCGGAGAGGACCGTGATTACCAAATATGATATCAATGACTATAAAGAAAAAACGGAACTGACTGCCCAAAAACTCTTCACATGTGTCACGGCTGCGTTAAGAGGTTTCAGGGATCTGAAAATCATTGAAAAAAGTAGAAAAGGCCTGGAACTTATCATCAACTCAACCGGACAACTATACGCCTCCCAAAGACTCAAGAGTTTTACCGAAGGTGTGTTGACTCAACTGATTTCACTTCTCAGATTGGATGAAACATCTCTTTTTCTCCAGACCGCCGGTTTTGCAGTTTCTCATTTAGGAGATCGATTTAAGATTATCGCCGCGACCGGAGAGTATAAAAAATATGTAAATAGCTTCGTTCAGGATAAGCTGTCGTCTGATATTTTTGATTTGCTTAAACGGGCAATTAGCGAAAAAACCAGTCTGTTTCATGAAGATGCCTTTGTCGGATACTTCAAAACCGAGGGTAAGTCTGTGAATCTGCTGTTCCTGAATGGTTGCCAGAATATCACTAGTCTTGACAAGGATCTGATTCGCATTTTCTTCTCTAATGTGGGTGTTGCCTTCGACAATATTACACTGAGCCAGGAGATTATTGATACGCAGAAGGAGATCATCGAAACATTAGGTGGCATTGTTGAAACACGTTCGAAGGAGACCGCCAACCATGTGTTGCGCGTTTCGGAATACTCCTATCTACTGGCCGTCAAAGCCGGACTCCCAGAAAAAGAAGCAAGTCTACTCAGACTCTCAACTCCCATGCACGATGTGGGAAAAATCGGTATTCCGGATGCTATTCTCAATAAACCCGGAAAACTGACATCCCATGAGTTCGAACTGATCAAGAGCCATACCAACATCGGATATGAAATACTGAGTAAATCCAAGCGGAAGATTCTGCAAACCGCAGCCATCGTTGCCATCCAACATCATGAGTACTGGGACGGTTCCGGCTACCCCAATGGTCTCCAGGGAGAAGATATTCATCTATTCGGCCGAATTACCGGACTGGTGGATGTTTACGATGCAGTCAGCTGTAATCGTTCCTATAAAAAAGCCTGGACATTGGAGGAAGTGGTTGCGTTCATAAAGAAACAGAAAGGTCGTCAGTTTGATCCACATCTGGTGGATATTTTTCTGGCTGACATTGAAGAGTTTGAAAAAATTAAAGAAATCTATGCGGACGAAAACTTATGATCGATATTAAAGTAACCTTCTTATCATATATAAAGTTCGAAACAGGTCTTGATGAGGTCCAGGTGTCCCTGGGTGAGAATGCCACTATTCAGGATCTGGTTGAAAACCTTCACGCCAGCCACGGTGATCGATTGACTCGCTTTATCATCAGTAAGCAAACGGGTAATTATGTGTCTCTGTTTATGAGAGACAACCAACTCTGTGATTCCGCAGAAAAACTGAATCATGGGGACAGTGTTATTGTTATGCCCATGGCTGCCGGAGGTTAAGACCCAATAAGAGGCCAGTACTTATCCTGTTTTAAGTCCGCTAATCCCCATCGCTATCTGAGACCACCCCTCGAACCGGCCCTTCCCTTTACAGGATCACTTGTAGTTAGAAATTTTCCTGATCCCTGCTGAGACCCCCTTTAAATTTCAACCTTTGAATGTGGGACCAAAAAAGGTGCGTAGTTCCAGCGATTGGTTCTGAAATCATTTTAAACTGTAAATGGTTGGAAAATAGAACATTTGCGGAGAGTGAACTATTTGGGTACAAAATTCGTATTAGCGAAAAAATAATATTTGTTTGACAGAAAAAATAAAGGCCCTATATCATAAAAATATAAGTCAATGATCATCAATATGATCAATCCTCGTTACCCAACTCTTTCATTATTATATGAGTAGAGGAGTTCATTATGCCGAGAAAAAACATCGAAATCTCAGACAAAATTGAAACCCTCTCCATTTTGGATGAACACGGAAAATTGGATGAAGCGCTTGAACCGGATATTCCAGAAGATGAGCTGCTCAAGCTTTATCGAGGGATGCTTTTAGGGCGCAGGTTTGATGAACGTTTGCTGAATCTGCAAAGGCAGGGACGGATCGGGACCTTTCCACCCACCAGCGGGCAGGAGGCTGCCCATATCGGGGCCATTGCTCTACTACGGCCTTCGGACTGGATGGTACCCGCTTTCCGGGAAACGGCCGCAGAGATCTTGCGGGGACGAACACTCGAAAGTGTGATTATTTACAACAATGGCTTTAGTGAAGGGGCCAGAATTCCAGCAGGTCTGAACAATCTGCCCATTTCTGTGCCGGTCGGTTCACAGATTCTCCACGCCGTGGGATTGGGCTGGGCTATGAAATACAGGAAAGTCGATGATGTCGTGATGAGTTTTTTTGGAGATGGAGCTACCTCGGAAGGGGACTTTCATGAAGGACTTAATTTTGCGGGCGTATTTCAAACCCCGGTGATATTTGTTTGCCAGAACAACCAGTGGGCCATTTCCATACCGGTGCACAGACAGACCCGTTCAAAAACCCTGGTCCAGAAGGCCCTTGCCTATGGGCTACCCGGGATACAGGTAGACGGCAACGACATTCTGGCTGTCTATGTGGCGACTCGCGAGGCTGTCGATAGAGCACGCTCAGGCGGAGGTCCAACGTTGATTGAGTGTGTCACTTACCGCATGACGATGCATACGACTGCCGACGATCCCAAAAGGTATCGCTCTGATGAGGAGGTGGAAATCTGGCATAAGCGGGATCCGATAGAGCGCTTTCAGAACTATCTTTTGGCCAAAGGCACACTTTCCCTGGATAAAGTCGAAGGAATTGAAGCAGATATTCTGGCCCGAATCCAGACAGCTATTGATCAGGCAGAGGCAGAGATGGCCACCTTTGGTGATCCTATCGATATGTTTGACCATGTTTATGCAGAAATGCCTGCATATCTGAAAGAGCAGAAGGAGATCTACCTAAAAGAACGTCAAGAATCGAAGCCGGAGGTCGACAATGGCTAAAATGACAATGGTTCAAGCCCTCAATCTCGCTCTACAGCAGGAATTAAGAAATGATCCTGATGTGATTCTATTAGGGGAAGATGTCGGTCTGGACGGAGGTGTTTTCAGGGTCACGGACGGACTCATTCAGGAGTTTGGAGAGCAACGGGTGGTGGATACACCGTTAGCTGAATCCGGTATAGTAGGTATGTCGATTGGCATGTCCCTTTATGGACTCAAACCGGTTTGTGAAATCCAATTTTCCGGGTTCACCTATGAGAATTTTCATCAAATAGAAAGCCATGCTGCCAGGTACCGTTGGAGAACACAGGGGCGATATACAGTTCCGATGGTGCTGCGTACGCCCTATGGTGGTGGTGTCCGAGCACTTGAACACCATTCAGAGAGCCGGGAAGTATATTGGGCACATATGCCGGGTATAAAAATGGTTATCCCATCCGGTCCAAGGAATGCCAGGGCGCTGTTGGTCAGTGCCATTCGCGATCCTGATCCGGTTATATTTTTTGAATCCAAGGCACTTTATCGGGCATTTCGTGAGGAGGTCCCGGAAGAAGAGGAGACGCTGCCCATTGGAAAATCCCAGGTTGTCAGAAAAGGCGAGGATTTGACTTTGATCTCATATGGCGCAATGATGCGTCCAACTCTGGAAGCTGCTACTGAATTGCAGGAAAAGCATAGTGTGGAAGCCGAGGTGATCGATCTTCTGACGATTTCACCTCTGGATGATTCTCTGTTTGTACAGTCGGTGCTGAAAACAGGACGTGCGGTGATCGTTCATGAGGCGCCTCGAAGTTTTGGGGCGGGTGCCGAAATCGTCTCGCGGCTGATGGAAAAAGCTTTTTATTATCTGGAAGCCCCCATTGAGCGGGTTACCGGGTTTGATACGGTGATTCCGCTGTACAGCCGGGAAAAAGAGTATATGCCAAATGCTCACCGAATTATGCGTGCTGCGGAAAAAGTTCTCGAGGCTGGAGGCTAAAGGCTGAAGACCGAAGATAACCACTTCGACCTTCAGCCTTTAACCTTCAACCTATCATTGATACTGAGGAGCTGATATGAGTCTGTCTTTTAAACTCCCGGATTTGGGGGAGGGAATTCATGAGGCTGAAATACTCTCGATTCCTGTCACGGTCGGGCAAGAAGTGAAAGAGGGAGATGCAATTCTGGAAGTTGAAACTGATAAGGCTGCCGTGGAGATCCCCTCTCCATACACAGCGACTGTCAGTGAGATATGTGCTAATCCGGGTGACATTGTCAATGTTGGTGATGTGATTATGACATTTGCGGTAGATTCCGACACGGTGACCCCTCCAGCCCCCTCTGCCCCAACTCAGTCCCACAAGGAAACCCCCGTTCCGGCATCTCCATCAACTCGACGACTAGCCAGGGAATTGGGGGTTGATCTGAAGCAGGTGATTCCGACCGGTCCTGCAGGTTTGGTGACGGCGGAAGATGTTCGTGGTTTTTCAAATAGTGCGGGGGTTGTCCAGGCTGAGACCACGGTGAATAGCCCTGATCCCGTCACAGCAGAAATGTCAGCCTCATTCGCTTTACCCGCTTTACCCGATTTCACAAAGTGGGGTGATGTCGAGCGTATTCCATTTCGTTCGATCAGACGGGCCACTGCAAAACAGATGTCCCTGTCATGGTCCCAGATCCCCCATGTCAATACCCAGGATGTGGTGGACCTGACAAAACTTGAGGCTTTTCGGCAGAAACACAAAGCAGAAGTAGAGACCCTCGGAGGCAAGTTGACCATTACGGTTTTTATCTTGAAAGCAATTGCCACCGCCCTTAAGGCCTGTCCACAAGTAAATGCCACACTTGATACACAACGATCAGAAATTATTCTCAAAAAATATACTCATATTGGTGTGGCTACTAATACGGATAGTGGTCTGATTGTCCCTGTGGTACGAGATGTGGATCGCAAGAGCATTAAAGAACTGGCGGTTGAAGTCAATGAACTGGTTCACAGAACCCGGGAGCGAAAAACCACCCTTGAAGAGATGCAGGGAGGGTCGATTACTGTTACCAATGCCGGAGCCATGGGGGGCGGATTTATTTCGCCGATAATCAATTATCCGGAAGTGGCAATCCTGGGGGTGGGAGAAGCGAGAATGCAGCCGGTTGTCAGGGAAAACGAGGATGGGCAGCACATAATTGTACCGTTGTTGATGATGCCGCTTGTTCTTTGCATTGATCACAGGGTTTTGGATGGAGCGGATGCGTTTCGGTTCCTGAAAGTTATTATCAATACCCTCGAGGATCCGGATCAATTACTGATGAACATGGTTTGAGGGATCCAAGTGTTTCTTTAACACCAATGAGAAACACTTGACTAATTTTTTAGCAAAGAGATCGTTTAAAAATAACTTCACTTAATCTGTCTGTAAAAGTCCCTAAAATCGGACATTTTACAGACAGAATGTGAAGTAATCTTTAAGCCGACTCTGGGAGATGAACGATGGTAATGGGTGAATTGACGCAGGAAACTGACCTGCTGGTCATCGGCAGCGGACCGGGCGGTTATGCGGCAGCTTTCAGGGCGGCCGATCTGGGTCTGGATGTCACTATGATCGATACAGAGGACAGGCCAGGTGGGACATGCCTCTTCGAGGGATGCATCCCTTCAAAAACCTATCTTCATCTCTCCGAGCTGATATTTGATACAGCTGGATCAGAGTCGATGGGCATCGCCTTTGACCGTCCAAGAATCGATCTGGAAAAGATCAGAAATTGGAAAGAAAAGGTGGTTGATCAGATGGCCAATGGCCTGATGAGTCTGAACAAACGCAGAGGAGTTCAGCTATTAAAGGGCAGGGCTGAATTTGAAAATTCTCAATGTGCTCGAGTTTATGATTCGGAAGTCAGTCATCTCAAATTTAAAAATGCGATCCTGGCTACCGGATCAACTCCCATTCCATTTCCGGGCACTCCATTTAAAGCCGGCAGTCGGATAGTGAGCTCCACGGGTGCATTAGCTCTTGCCAGCGTGCCTAAAAAACTCCTGATTGTGGGGGGCGGTTATGTCGGGTTGGAATTGGGAACCGTCTATGCTGCTCTTGGTAGTGAAGTCAGCCTGGTTGAATTGGAGGACAGGCTACTGGCCGGAGTAGACCCGGATCTGGTAGAGCCTTTGCACCGGCGGTTGAAAACTGTTTTTAAGCAGATTGCTCTGAAAACCAAAGTGATCTCCATGAATGAGAAGGATGACAGAGTAGAGGTTACATTTGAGGGAGATGTTAAAGAGACACTGCAGCATTTTGACGGTGTGCTGGTCGCGATTGGGCGACATCCAAACAGCGTTAATCTGGGCTTGGAAAACACAAAAGTCAAGATGGATGACAAGGGATATGTGCTCGTGGATGATCAGCAACGAACGTCAGATGAGCATATTTTCTCAGTGGGTGATGTGGCCGGTGGCATCATGCTGGCCCATAAAGCAATGCGTGAAGGCAAGATTGCAGCCGAAGTAATAGCGGGACTCCCGGCGGCCTTTGATGTGCAGGCTATTCCGGCAGTTGTTTATACTGATCCTCAAATCGCCTGGTGCGGTCTGACAGAAACCCAGGCTCGTGAGCAGAAGCGGCCGATAAAAGTGCAGCGTTTTCCCTGGAAATTCTCCGGGAGAGCAGCCACTATGGGTGCCTCGGATGGTTTAACCAAAATCCTGGTAGATCCGGACTCAGGTCGGATTCTTGGGGTCGGGATTACGGGCAGGGATACGGAAGGTTTAATATCAGAAGCGGTGTTGGCTATTGAAATGGGGGCTCTGGCAGAGGATATGGCCCTGAGTATGCACCCGCACCCAACTCTTTCTGAAACTGTAGGGGAGGCCGCAGAGATTTTTCTGGGCAGCACAACCCATATTTTGTCAAAACTCGTCAAAAATTAGCAAATGAACATCCATCCACAGTGTAAGACTTGTTGGATCAGCGTACTGCATCACTGTTTATAGAATCTTATGAAAAGTTTTTCTTTCATTAAGAACATTTTGAATAAACAGCATTTTTTTTAAAATTCAATTTCTTTACACAACAGCGTCTCGAACGAGTTGGTCTGATTTTTTTTAAATCATAATTTTATGGAGTAAAAATGGCTATTACGCTACCTGAACTACCCTTTGCGCCAAATGCATTGGACCCGATCATATCCGAAAAGACTTTGGAATTCCATTATGGCAAGCATCACAATGCCTACGTAACCAACCTGAATAAGATGATCGCCGAATCTGAGCTGGCAGATGAAAGCCTGGAAAACATCATCAAGAAAACATCAGGGGACTCTGCAAAGGCGGGGATATTCAACAACGCAGCGCAGGTCTGGAATCATACTTTTTATTGGAACAGCATCAGCCCTGGAGGTGGCGGTAGCCCGACAGGACCAATTGCTGCAAAAATTGATGCCGATTTCGGCGGTTATGATCAGTTTGTTGAGGCCTTTAAGAATGCAGGTGTTACTCAATTTGGAAGCGGTTGGGCCTGGCTTCTGCTTGAAAATGGGAAATTATCCATCAGCAAAACCCTGAATGCGGATACCCCTATTGCCCACGGCCAGAAACCGATTTTAACAATTGATGTCTGGGAGCATGCCTATTACCTGGACTATCAAAATCGACGCCCCGATTACCTGGCGGAATTTATCAAAAGCTTGTTGAATTGGGATTTTGCAAACGCAAATCTCGGTTAAGAATGATTTGTCAGGAGCTTGTGAAACCTGACAAATCATATGAGAGGCAGGCCCTCGTATTGATTTTTGTTGAAACAGAATTTTTCAGTTGATTGCCCCCATCGTGTCTGATTACGCAAATGCTGCATAAATGAGTCTCCATCTTTGATGAATGTACCACCAACCACGTCCACACCCCTTGAGAAAAGAGGATCTGGAAAATATCCTGCGGTTGGACCAATGACGGAAATGAAGGCCTCAGGAGAGCAATGCATCAGAACGTTGTCCAGTGTATTGTTATAAACGGTTGTACTGGTGCAGAGTACACTGGAGCAGTGTTTCAACAGTGTTGGATCGAGAGTGATATTATACTGCGGATATTCGTGGATCAGTTTTTCTTTTTGCTCGAATATGATTAAGTCAGCGCCCCGGTTTACCAGCCGTTTAATTAATGGACGAAACAGGCCTACCATTCCAACTCGCTGACCTTTTTCAATGCTTAATAATCCCAGGGAATCTGATGTGACGTCTAATGCAATCCCGGATGAGATCATTACATGCTGACAGATCGCATTCAATGCAGCCAACCCCACCATGTTTTTTACAGGGTCTCTGGATCCAAAGTCTCCTGACAGGGATATCGGGTCAACACCTAAGACATTTGATTCAGCAACCTTTTGATAATTTGCAATCTCTTTATCATCCAGTAACACAAAGCTGATACCACATGCACCACTTTCAAGTTGAAAAGCAATAAACTCATACTCTTTTGGCTGCCCCCCTTTAAAAAAGGGAGGAAAGTAAGCGTCAGTGATTGGTGGAATTGGATATTCAGCTGTTAACTGTTCGATGATATTCTGAAATTCCTGATAAAGGGGCTTTTTCATATTAGTCTAAAACGGTGTGGAAGGTTTGAAATCCATAAAATGCCTATGTTATATCTTCTTCTGCATATTGTTTTTGCAAGGATTGATATCATCATGCCCACTGACAAAAACTATTTTCGAAATCATTTTATTCGATTCTACCCTTTTCAATCTAAAAAAAGTACTGCCTTCGGTCGAAGGCGTTTTAAAAATGCTTGAAACAGTTAAAACGTGTTGTCAGGTTTCTTAATAGAGAAATTGGCGTCAAAATACGAATTAGATTGAATTGAAATAAATTCCCACTTGGTAATTATCGGGTTTCGCATATGCAAATTATTGTAAAAACTGTTTTTTCTCGGATTTCTTGTATTCATAATTGGTTTATTGACTGAAGTGATCTTCGGAATCCAGTACAACATCTTTTCTCTAGACATTGAAAACCTAGAGATATTAAAATATTAGGATGAGGTCCGAAAAAGGTTTTTCTTTAGAGTTATCATGATTGGGGTATTTCAATTGAAATGAACAAAATAGGTATAGGAGAATGATGAAAAAATTAGCATTTATTTTAATACTAGCCCCATTTTATCTCTTGTCCTGCTCAACGAATGTTCCAACGTCCGATGCACAATATAATCCAAAGATCGGTGAACTGGTGCGGTTTGAGGGGCAAGCATCAGCAACTTTAAAAGACAGATCCCGTAACCTGAGCAAAGGTAGCGCCGTTTTCGAAGGAGATATCGTCCGGACTGGACCTGCTACCCGACTCAAAATCAATATGATTGATGGCGCTGAGATCGTACTGGGCAACAAAACAACCCTGCTGATTGAACGGTACGGCTTTAACCGATCAAACCGGGAAGACCAGGCGGTGCTTCAGGTTAAACAAGGGGTTTTTCATAATAAATCGGGAGGCATCGCTAGGAAAAAACCAAAACGATTCAGGATTAAAACCGCGTTTGCCTCAATCGGGGTGAAAGGGACCGAATTCTGGGGCGGATTCTGGGAGAGCGGGAAATTCGATGTCGCCCTTTTAAAGGGCAAAGGGGTGGTTATTTCCAATCAGGCAGGAACTGTTGAAATAACCAATATCGGCTGGGGATCGACTTTGGTTGATAATGAAACCGCGCCGACACCTCCTAAAAAGTGGGGGAAAGCCAAACTCCAGAAAGCGTTTAATACGGTCTCTTTTAAGAAGTAAAATTTATCTTCTCTATGTTTTTAAAACCATTTCAAAAAATCTGAGAATGGCTGTTTTTTCATGGATGTCTTAACGGGTTTTAAAACATCCCCATATTTGGAACTCGGATCTAACAGGAGAAAAAATGATTAAAAAATTGACGTTCTTCTTCATGATTGGTGTGGTTGGGGTGATGTTTCCTCTGACCGTTTTAATCGCTGCAGGTGCAGGAGGAGGAGATAGTAACGGATCGGAACCATCAACTTCCATGTCTGCCAATTTCAAAATGGGAAAACAGGCCATTGAATCCCTTGAATATCAAAAAGCGATCGATTTATTGAAAAAAGCGGATCTGGAGACCCCTGACAGTGCTGATGTGAATAATTTACTTGGGTATAGTCACCGAAAACTGGGAGAATTTGAAAAATCTCTGACGTATTACCAACGTGCTTTATCAATCGAGCCAGAGCATCGAGGAGCCAATGAGTATATTGGAGAACTTTATCTTCAAACCGGTAATCTCGGTCAGGCGGAAAAACATCTGAAAATTCTGGATAAAGCGTGTTTTTGGGGGTGTGAAGAGTTTGACGAGCTCAAAGAAGAAATAGCCAAATACAAAGCCACGTCAGGGAAAAACTAAGCATGTGTCTGTGGCAAATCAGGCATATCATTTATTCTTCGAGCCAGGCCGCTTAAAAGGATTGTGCATTAAAATAGGCGAGCAGCGATGCCCCTCCCTGGATCAAATCCTGCTCTATGGCAGCTTTTGCAGCATCAGAATCTCGATTCTCCAGCGCCTCAATGATCTGTTTGTGAAAATTCGATATGGTTTTGGGATTATATTCCGGTATTGGTGAGTTCAGCATGTTCAGAGAGGGGCCAATTCTCAGCCAGAGGACCTCGACGATTTCCAGCAGCGCCGGCATTTCAGCGGCCTTGCACAGTTCAAGATGAAACAAATAGTTACTGGCTATGGCATCGGCAAATTTTTTCTCTCTGGCGGCCTTATTCATGTCACTATCAATCTTGATCAGGCGATTCAAGTGTCGTTTTTTTATTTTTTTTGCCGCTTCGGCGGCACCTAGCCCTTCATTGGCGATGCGAAGGGTACGGTTTTCAAGATATCGTTCTTTGTTCAGGATGGGAATCGTGATGGGGTGAGCAGGTTTCATTTCCAACGCGCCAAAGGAAACAAGTTTGAGCAGGGCTTCTCGTACTGGTGTGATACTGGTGCCCATTTTCTTGGCCAGATTACGGATTGGTAGCCGTTCTCCCGGTTGAAAACGACCTGACATGATCGCCTCTTTTATCTGCTGAAAAACTTTGGCTGTTAAATTGTCACGACTGATTTTGCTGAGATCTGCCGCCATCTGCTTGCTCCCTGTTTAATTTTTTTGCCGATACTCAGTGATTTATAATATGATATATTATGCAACAAGAATGATCGGTGTCAATGTCCAATTCTACTTATTCAGCATGATTTATTCATTTATTGATTGGTTTGCCTGCAGTTGGGTATTGACAGAGTTACCATTGTTTTAATAATTTATAGACTCGCGCAGGGGTGGCAGAAATGCCTGAGATAAGACCCTTTGAACCTGACCCGGGTAATTCCGGCGTAGGGAACGTGCAGATTGCTGACCGCAAATCTTCAAAAGCCGTTTCCAGTTAGGGGACGGCTTTTTTTTGGCCACCTCTTCCTGTTCTCCCTGTTTTTCTCCATATTCTTTTTGTATCAATTTAAAAGCTTACCAGGACTGACCTATGGATAATTATGCAGCCAAGGCCGTTGAAAACATTGAAAAAATAAGAGAAAACAAACCTTTAATTCATAATATCACCAACTATGTGGTGATGAATTTTACCGCGAATGTGTTGTTGGCCATGGGAGCTTCTCCGGTGATGGCACATGCCGAGAATGAAGTCGCGGATATGGCTGCTGTGGCGGGCTCACTGGTGCTGAATATCGGGACTCTGAGTGATCCCTGGATTGCAGCTATGCTGAAAGCGGGGCAAAAGGCCTCCGAATTAGGCACACCTATTGTGCTTGATCCGGTTGGTTCTGGGGCCACGCAGTTTCGTACTGCGACTGCCAAGGAGATTATCCGGCAAACTAAAACTAGTGTGATTCGTGGAAACGCCTCTGAAATACTTTCTCTGGCTGATGAAAATTCAAAAACCAAAGGGGTTGATTCGCTTCATTCAGTCGATGAAGCAGCAGATACCGCCAAGCAGCTGGCTGGAGAGCTCAAGACCACACTGGCGATCACAGGTGCCATCGATCTGATTACAGATGGTGAGCAGGTTTTGCGGGTTTCCAACGGACACGCTCTGATGCCGTATATTACCGGCAGCGGTTGTGCCGCGACATCCGTCATAGGTGCTTTTCTGGCAGTGGACGAAAATCCGGTCACCGCAACAGCTACGGCACTGGCATTCTTCGGACTTGCTGGAGAAAAAGCAGGAGCTCAAACAACGGCTCCGGGAAGCTTCCAGGTTGCACTGCTGGATGCGTTATATTCAGTAACTTCGGAAGAACTGAAGCAAAAATGCCTCATTAGCGAGGGCTAAAATGAGTAGTAAAAAGCCGGACTATTCGCTCTATCTTGTTACAGATCGAGCCCTTTCCCTGGGAAGGTCTAGTGTAGATGTGGTCAGTGCTGCAATCAAAGGCGGGGTTTCATGTGTACAGCTACGGGAAAAAAACTGTTCAACCCGTAAGTTCATCGCTGAGGCATTGGCTTTGAAGGCAGTTTTAAAACGACATGGGATTCCACTGCTGATAAATGATCGAGTGGATGTGGCTTTGGCCGTTGGAGCTGATGGCGTGCATCTGGGGCAATCGGATATGCGAATTACGGATGCCCGCCGGATTCTGGAACCATACATGGTTGTTGGCATATCCGCCGAATCTGTTGCAGACGCAGTACAAGCTGAAAAAGAGGGTGCTGATTACATCGGTATCAGTCCGGTTTTTGCCACCGGTACCAAAACAGACACGGCCCCTCCACTGGGTCTGGAGGGGGTGCGTCTGATTCGGGCTGAAGTGGATATTCCACTGGTTGGTATCGGTGGGATCAATGCTGGCAACGGCGCAGATGTGATTCTTCATGGAGCCGACGGCATCGCAGTTGTCTCTGCGATTGTCTCCGCGAAGAATCCTGAAACTGCAGCTCGTGAACTCCATAGGGCGACCTTTAATCGAAATCCAAATTAACGAGTAAAAATGACGAAATCAAATCGAAATGATGAGACCGGCAGCAAGACATATCGACGGGTCTTGACCATTGCGGGGTCGGACAGTGGTGGTGGAGCTGGAATTCAGGCTGATCTGAAGACATTTTCCGCTCTGGGATGTTATGGGATGTCTGTGATTACGGCGTTAACTGCTCAGAATACACTGGGTGTGACGGATATTCATCCGGTTCCGGCTGAGTTTGTGCGACAACAGTTGGAAGCGGTGCTATCTGATATCGGTGTTGATGCGGTGAAAATCGGGATGCTTTTTTCACCAGAACTGATCAAAACCATTGCGGACACACTGGCTGAGTTTCAGGTGAAAAATATTGTGTTGGATCCGGTGATGGTTGCAACCAGTGGAGATAAACTTTTGCAGGATGATGCGATTTCAGCGATTATAGAGCATCTAATCCCTATGGCTGATATCCTGACCCCGAATTTGCCGGAAGCGTCAGTGCTGGTGGCAAGGGAGCTCAATTCCCGTGAGTCCCTGGAAAAGGCGGCCGAAGACCTGGCCTCGTCGGGGTGTAGGAATATCCTGATCAAAGGGGGGCATCTGACCGGACAGAGCAGTGATGATCTTCTCTACATGGCTGCTGAAAAGTGTTTTAAGGAGCTGAAGGGGAAGCGGATTAACACCAGTAATACTCATGGTACCGGTTGCACGCTCTCATCGGCAATTGCCTCCTTTATCGCACGGGATTATGACACAGAAACTGCGACGGTGCATGCCAAGTCTTATGTTCAAGAAGCGATCAAAGCCGGTGCCGATTACCGGATCGGAGCGGGACACGGTCCAGTGCACCACTTTTATCAGAACTGGAGTTAAGCCAACATGCTGCGCGCTTCTCAAAATTGTCAATCATCAGCAGGGCAGAATGACCGTCCGGTCCCCGAAAACGGAAACCGGGTCGAGACTTGCCAGGCGCCATCTATTCAATTTGATAACCTGTCGTTCTCTTTCCCGGGCAACCCGGTTTTTTCAGGGCTGAACCTGAGCATCGAAAGCGGTTTGTGCACCTGTATACTGGGTCCCAGTGGCTGTGGGAAGTCTACTTTGCTACGCCTGATCTCTGGTAGTGCTGGTTTGGATTATACGGGTTCAATCCATTTCAGCGATCATGGGCCGCAAAAGGGACGAACTGCCTGGATGGCGCAGAAGGATTTGTTGCTGCCCTGGATGTCAATACTAAATAATGTCTTGTTGGGTGATCGCCTGCGCGGGACGGTCACGATGGAGAAGAAAGAAAAAGCGCAAGGTCTGCTTGAGGCTGCTGGATTACACGGCTTGGCGGATAAACAGCCCTCTGAGCTTTCTGGTGGAATGCGTCAGCGAGTGGCGTTGCTGCGGACATTGATGGAGGGGCGTCCTGTGCTATTGATGGACGAACCTTTTTCTGCACTGGATGCGCTGACACGATTTAAACTCCAGAACCTGACGGTTCAATTGATCAAAGACGCCACTGTCCTGCTGGTCACCCATGATCCGATGGAAGCACTCCGCGTCGCAGATAGAATCTATGTTTTTTCAGGACAACCGGCCGGGGTTGGTGAGGTAATTATTCCACCCGGCAGCAAACCCCGAGATGTCAGTGATGCTGCTTTTGCATCCTTGAATGCTCAACTGTTGGAGCAGCTGCTGGGGGAGGGCGCCCTATGAAAATCTTCCGACTACTGACTCTGGTGACCGGTTTATTGATGTTCTGGCAATTGATCGTTTATCTGGCCGATTTTCCACACTATATCCTTCCAGGGCCTGTCGCTGTCGGGAGGGCGGTCACTTTGCAGTTCCAGACGCTGCTCTTTCACGGCAGGACTACATTGATCGAGATCCTGGGAGGTTTGATTCTGGGAACACTTTTTGGTGTAATCTGTGCCCTGACTATGATTGTTTCCCGTCCATTGAAACGGTGGGTGCTACCGTTGTTAGTGATCAGCCAAGCCATTCCGGTTTTTGCCCTGGCACCGATTCTGGTGATCTGGTTTGGTTATGGTATGGCCTCAAAAATTGCGATGGCAGTCTTGATCATCTTTTTTCCTGTAACAGCTACATTTTATGATGGGATGCGGCGCACGGAACCGGATTTGTTGGAACTCGCCAGAGTCATGAATGCCAGACCCCTGGCAACCCTGCGCTTGATTAAAATCCCATCCGCTCTGCCCGCTTTTGCCTCAGGCCTTCGTACCGCGACCGCGGTGGCGCCCATCGGTGCAATTGTAGGGGAGTGGGTCGGGGCTAGTTCAGGGTTGGGATATTTTATGTTACATGCCAATGCCCGCATGCAGATTGATGTGATGTTTGCTGCGCTGTTTCTGCTCTCTGTCATGTCTTTGACGCTCTATTTTTCCATTGACCGGGTCTTGGATCAATTAATTTTTTGGCAAAACAACCAGGAGAAATCAAAATGAACTGTTTCAAAAAT
>PJEL010001697.1_pt1 | contig 21480 bp, 14 predicted proteins | sample 1853271 | NCBI WGS metagenome assembly PJEL01 (sample SAMN08108733, study PRJNA415343) | Invertebrate metagenome, whole genome shotgun sequencing project. | host: Globobulimina | place: Sweden: Gullmar Fjord | collected 2015-08
AAACTATTATCAGATAAACGCGTTGATTTTTATTTCTATAATGAGGCAAATACTCGTTACTACTTTAAGCAAAACCCTAATAAAAATATCAAGATTCAACCCTGCTGTTTTGCACCTGTCTCTTTGCACCTTGGCTTTTCCAAAAAGTCAAAACATGCTCAAGCAATCCCTAATCCTGATTTTTCTTCATTACAGACTAGCTCTGCACTGAATACACAACAGCTATTAGCCCCCACAAGCAAAGCTTTTGCTTTTAAAAAAGCCTTACAAAAGCTAAAAAACAGTGGTGCTATTGCAAAGCTAGAAGCTGCTTACTATCAATAGCGAAGAGATATTTATCTAAACTATCAATGTCATCACATTACTCACTTAAACGCCCTTTCGGTTCAAGCACTTGATAATATATACCTTTCAATGAATGAACTTGGTATTCTTTAAGTTGATGAACTCTCTGCACAACACTATGGTGAACAATAGGCAAGTAGCTTGAAGGAAGCTCATTAACATTAACTCTAACACTACGTGTTGCTCTAGTGAACCTATGACTATAACTCGGCAACTTAGTATGGATTTTACCATTAACCTGTGGCTTTATCACAAGATCGTCAAAGCTAATAACGTCTTTTGAATTGGGTATTTTAAAAGCAGCATAATCGATTTCATCAACAGAAAGTACTGTAAGCTCATCAGCAATATTATCCAACATAAACTGCAAACAAATATCTGATAAACCATCAAAGTAATAACCACCACCAATATCACTATGCCCCCCTGCAAACCAGACTTCTTTAATACGCTCGTCATGATTAAATAAAGTAGGTTGCAACCAAAGTCTCTGCTCATCAAGCGCAAGGATATGCAACGCCTGTACTATATGAGGGGCTAAAATATCGTTTTCAAAAACAATACCACTGGCGGGAAAAGTATTAGGATTAAGGTCTAGTGAACCACGTGTTGCAGCAACTGTATCAAAAACGCCTAGGAATTTAACTGGCATGGTTAAATGCGCTGCAAACATTCTAGCTATAGCTGCGCCACGGCTGAAACCAAAGATATAAACTTCATCACCAGGGCTATAGTGCTGAGCTAAATCATTATGCGCTTCAGTTATAATATCGTCCATCTCACCATAAGCAGGGGCAAATGCAGCATTAATCGTTCGAATAAGCCAGTTGCCTCGATTACCTATGCCACTGTAATAGAAACTATGTTGGTTAGGTATTAATTCACTCTTGCCATTATGTGGTGTTAATTTACCACCTAAAAAGATATGTAATTTTAGAATGTTACTGATACTAATATCATCAAGGTAATCACCGACATCATCGGGCTCATTACAGGTACCATCAAAACAAAAGATAAGTTTCTTCATAATAACTACCTGAATATCATCCTTGATATCATAATTAACATTATTCACTTACCTGTTTAAGTAAGCCCTTCATTAATTGATTATTGTAACGGTGAATTATTTTTTGGCTATTAAAGAGTTGCGGCAGCTCAATAAGAAAAACCAATGCAATCAAAATAGCTCCAGGTATTATGCCTACTTGACTCAACCATAAAATAACACCAATAAGCATCAGCACTAAATTAAGTAGTCCTCGTTGCCATTTGCCTAAATAAAAGTGATGTAAACCCGCTAAGAACGCCCAATTTAGCACCGCATAAGTATCAGGATCTTTGACTTGCTCAACTTCTAAAGCGTAATACTGTTTTTTTTGTTCTGCACTAAGCTTGGCAATTTGCGCTCGAAGCTGCTCTTCTTCCTGTCGTAGATCTTCATCGGTCATAAATAGTCCTTTAGTTACTTGTAAGATAGTGGTTATGCTGACTAGCTTAGCTCTTTAGTTGGTACGGGATCTTGGATCACTTGAATACAATCAGGATCATTACAGCGTCTGATCCGTTGAATTCCCAGACTTGTGCCTTTAATAACACCAAAACGCTCAATTGCTTGGTAAGTATAATGAGAGCAGGTAGGGCTAAAATTACAGCTAATGGCAAAATGCTTAACTGAGCCACCCGTCTTTTGATAAAGACGAATGGCTTTTAGCAGCGCCTTTTTAACCACGACTACGACCTAATGTGACAATAACAGCCTCACGCGACCAGAATAACCAGAAACGCTTTTGTTCAATGACTTGAAAAACTAATTGCCAACCATCCGCAGCTTCTTGGTTTAACGTTGCTTCTAAACGCTTTAGTGGTAAACCGCTTGAGCCAAGTAATAAGGTGCCACAACCACCTTCCGTTACATAAATAACTTTGTATTCATCATAGTTTTTCATCGCTAGTCCTTTATATTATTTTTATCAGTGATTTGTTATTTTCTTAAAAACCAATGGCTAAGGTATAAAAGCATGAACTAAATTTCAAGGTTTTATTTAGTAGTAATGATTACAATGAACTCAGTCAATAGAAGTAAAAAAAATAAGCGCTGCTTATTGGTTATTTATTAGGTAATTATTGGCTATTTATGATCAAGAACACTAGTCAACGCCCCTGTGTGGCTGATAGAATCTAGCGCATTATATTTTTTGATCATAAAAGAAGACATTGAGATGGGCAGAGCATACCAAAACCGCAAATTATCTATGGCCAAAACCGCTGGTGCCAAAACTAAAGTTTACTCTAAGTACGGTAAAGCAATTTACGTTTGTGCTAAAAATGGTGGTGTTGATCCTGATGGCAACTTATCATTGCGTGGCTTAATTGATCGTGCAAAGAAAGATCAAGTACCTACTCACGTTATCGATAACGCCCTTAAAAAAGCCTCTGGTGCTGGTGGTGAAGATTTCGTAGAAGCACGTTATGAAGGTTTTGGTCCTGGTAACTGTATGGTTATTATCGATTGCTTGACTGATAACGGTAACCGTACCATTAAAGATGTTCGCCAATGTTTTACTAAAAGTCATGCTAAAATTGGTTCTTCTGGTACAGTTTCACATATGTTCGATCATCAAGCTGTTTTTGCCTTTAAAGGTGAAGATGATGAAAGTGTATTAGAAAACCTAATGATGGCTGACATTGATGTTTCTGATGTTGAATTAGAAGATGGCATTATCACTGTTTATGCTCCTCACACTGAATTCTTCAAGATCAAAACTGAATTTGCTAACTCAATGCCAGAGTTTGAATTAGAAGTTGAGGAAATCACTTGGGTACCACAGAACTACATTGATGTAGAAGGTGAAGAAGACTTAGCAAACTTTGAGAAATTTATTGCTATGTTAGATGATTGTGATGACGTGCAAAACGTTTACCATAATGCTGAAATTAAAGACTAACGTTTATTTCGTTGACCTAAATAAAAACCAGTATTGAGTACTGGTTTTTTTGTGCCCTAATTTCAGCTATTAGTCACTAGAATAGAGTTACCTGAGCTTACTGATGGTACAGCGGCAGTACTTTACCACTTAAACTTCCTCGCCATTTTTTACCGTTTTCAATAAATAATATCTCGCCATAGCTACCACGCTTGATACTTGAATCGATAGCAATTACTCGCCCCTGGTAGCGGGTTTCAATTTGCTTTTGTGAAGTATGGCCAACTATTAAGTGCTTAACATCAAAGTGCTTCAATAACAGATCAATTTCAGTAGAAGTAGCACCATTATCTCTTTTCTTAGAGCCTTCGGGGTAATCAGAGCCAAAATACCCACGATACCAAATAGGGCCATTAGTTTTGTGTAAAAATTTAGCCCAACCTTCGCGGGGCTTATCAAGCTCGGATTTAACTAAGCTATTTTTAAATACAGTATTAATTTCAATTATACTGCGTTTTTCTACTGCTAAGCTTGGGTGGAAACCACCATGAGCAAAGAGCATGTTATTAACTTTCACTAACACAGGTTTACTGCGTAACCAGTTACCTAGAATACTATCCTTCGTGAATAGCTTCTCAAAAGGCATACCTAACTGCTTAGCCGTTTCAATATATTTTGGGTGTAAATAACGTAAGTCACCATTAAGTACCATCACTTCGTGATTACCTAAAGTCAGATGAATATCACCACCTGCCTTTTGTGCTTGCTGCTCTAAATCATACAAAAACCATAAAATTTCGGTAACTTTATCACCACGGTCAAAGATATCACCGGTGATTACAAAATGGCCTTTACCAAAGGCCCAGTTTTTATCTGCATCAATAATGTTGTTATTGGTTAATAATTCGATCATTAAGTCATACTGGCCGTGAAAGTCACTTAATGCCGCCACAGGGTAATCACCTGAAAACTCAAGTACCTTATTTTCACGGCTTGTTAAGCCATGGACTGTTGCCGGCATATTACAAGCACTAATAGCTTTAGGGAAAGAACTAACAGTGATCGTTTGGCTCTCGACTTCTCCTTGGCATAACCAATGAGATTCTAGCTGTTGCTCTTTATTCACAAAAACATATGGGCCGTCATTAACGGGTGGTAATGGTTCAACCTTTGCTTCCTCATCAGAGGCGTTAGCTGAAAAAGATAAAGCAAAGGTTGAAACACTCAAAGTTAATAAAGTGAAGAGTAGTGCTGTACGCATTGAAAAAAGTAAATTAGAGAACATGGAAACTCCAGGGATTAAGACAGACAAAATACAGGATAAAATGTAGAAAAAGCTAATAAGTTGAAACTATAAATTTAAAGAAGAAAACCACTTCCTTGTGAAGATATTAAAAGGAGGTTAGCTTAACTAACCTCCATAATAATTAAGTGAATAAGTTAAGCTTAAAAGCTAACTTGTGCACCCAAGTAAACAAAACGACCAACACCTGCATCGTATTCGCTACCGAACTTACCACGACCGTCATAATAGTAGTCACCGCGGTTATCAAAGATGTTATTCACACCACCAAATATACGTACTTCTGAGTCATCATTCATCTCAATAGAATAAGATACTGATAAGTTATGTTTGAAGTAAGAGCTCATTTCTTGGAACGCTAACGCTTCAGGGTCAGCAACACAATCAGCATCACTTGCTGCACATAGCTCAGCATTGGCTGCTATGTCTTTTTCCCAAGAAACTTGCTTATCGAAGTCACGTAGTGCCGCACTCTTATACGTTGTGCTCCAACGTACACGTAAACCTTCTAAGTACCATGCAACTGATGCTGCGGCTTTATCTTCAAAGATACCTTCTTTAGCATAACCAACGTAATCTTCAACAATAACGCCGTCATTACCTGTTACCGTTTTAGAGTGCTCTAACATGTGAGTCCAATCCATTTTGAACTTCAAGCTACCTAAGCTGTTCATGTCGTAAGCATAAGCAACCGCGATATCAACACCACGAGTACCTAGCTCATCGATGTTGTAGCTACGCTGTAATACTTCTTCAATTTGACCATCAGCATCTCGCTTAATAACATCACAAAACTCATTTGGCTGACCTAAAGTAATGCTAGAGTCGTAACACTCATTAATAATTTGCTGATTACCAAACTCAGAGATTGCATCAGTAATGGCAATGTCATAATAATCAACCGCAAGACTTAAGCCATCAATAAAAGTTGGCTCATAGCTCATACCAAAAGTAACCGTTGTACCTGTTTCTTCAAATAACTCAGGGTTACCCGCATTAGGCGAATAACTACTAGATTCATCCTCAAACTCACTACCGTCAGCAATAACGGCGGCAATACCTGGTTCTAAACGACAGTTATCATGACCTGCTGCTGTAGAAGTAAGCGTTGTGCCTTCACAAATATCACCAAAGTCGCTATCGAAATCACCCGCTGCAGGTTCGTATAACTCATTAACACTTGGTGCACGTTGGGCTATTGCATAGTTACCACGTAAGTTAACACCACCGCCAACACTCCATAAGAAACCTAACTTGTAACTGCCAACTAAACCAACATTTTGAATATCATAATCAGACATACGTACAGAGGCTTCTAGTGATAAGTACTCAGCACCTGGCATATCGCGTAATAAAGGAATTGATGCTTCACCAAAGACTTCTGCAACGCTAATGTCACCCTTAAAGGCTGGAATTAAGTTCCAGGTAATACCACCATAAGTTAGTGCATCATCTGTAACTGCTTCTTGTGTGTCTTTACGGTATTCAAAACCAAACACTGTTGCAACCGCACCTGCTGGCATTTCAAATAAATCACCTGTCATATAGCCGACAACGCTTGTTTGTTCGTTATAGGTATTAAGGGTTGGATTAACACGGATGTAGTTAGCCATTTCTGGTGTAATTGAACCTTCACCAAATAAATCTAGAGCAACACAACCTTCAGCACGAGCTGTCGCATCATTACACTGAATTGAGCCATCAGCTGCATAACCTGCATCTAAGGCACTCTTCATCTTAAATACGTCAACTTCGTTATTACGATATTGTACTTGGTGGAACTTACCGTAAGTAGCAGAAAGATCCCAATCCCAGCTACCGTCAAACATAGTACCTTGTAAACCAGCCCAAGCACGAATGGTTTCACGTTCGTTATCAGTAGATACCGGACCTACTTCAGTTAAGCGGCGATCAAAGTAAATACGATCTTTATATTGAGTTGCTGTATCACGGATATTATCAGGTACATATGGATTATCAATTGGGATATAACCTAATTTAATTTCGCCTGGAAGTCCTGTTTCTCTGTCAGTGTATGTAGCTCGCTCACCTTCATAAGTATCTTCTGGAGACTTATCATTAACTGTATAGTTGCCACTCCATTGTACTTGTGAGTAGAACATGATGTCATCAGTGATATCAAAATCAACTTTTAATGCCGCGGAAACACGCTCACTTGGCACTTTTAACTGTACGAATTTATCAGTGTTAATGCCGTCTCTTTCTTCATTCCAATCAGTTTGTTGACCATCGCCATTGTACCAGTAAGTTGTATCGTATTTACTTGATTCTAAGAAAACACCGCCTGGGATACCATCACTACGGTCACGCCATTCACTCATTGGTGTTTCAGATAACAGTTTCATGCCATCTTCAGTACGAATTTCATTGCGCATTGTATCGCCATCATAGCTCCAAGAAGATTCTTGAGCTGCACGTTTACGGTCAGTATATTTAAGACCATAATCTTTATCATAGTTAGCACTAAAGAATACGTAGCCGCGATCATCCGCAAATGAGTCACCAAAACTAGCATCAAGGGTAAATTCTTTCGCGCCGCCTTCAGTACTTTCACCGCCACGGGCTTTAAAATCAAAACCTTCTTTATCGGTTTGGGTAATGATGTTAACAACACCTGATACCGCATCGGCGCCGTAAGTTGCCGATGCACCACCAGTAATCACTTCAACACTTTTTACCATACCTGATGGAATAGTGCTCATGCTGACATAGTTACCACTTTTTGAGTTTGACACCATACGGCGACCATCAATTAGCGTTAGAGTACGGTTAGCACCTAAGTTACGCAGTTCAACGGTAGTAAGACCTGTACTTGATACACTTGATTGACTGGTAGAGTTACTTGTACCATAAGAAAGCGATGGCATATTCTCGACAAGAATTTGCCCCATTTCACCTAGACCTGTATCACCAATAGCTTCTCTGTCCATGGTAACTAGCGGTGTTGCTACCGTAAAACTATCACGACGTAAACGTGAACCTGTTACGACAATTTTTTCATCCGCTTCAGCTTTCTTTGTTTCTTCGACTGGAGCTGTTTGTGCAACTGGTTTAGCAACTGAATTTTCTGTATCGGCGGCAAATGTTGCAGGTGCAAATGCAATAGCGCTACCGGCAATAGCTGTATATATAGCAGCTTGAATTGCGATGGTGATTGGACTTTTATTCATCATTCGTCTCTCTTAATGTTTATGTTTTGTTATTTATATTTTTAATATTGTTATTATTTTTTAGGTTTACCGCTAAGGCAGGCAACTTGTCAGCTCTAGTGGTAGATGAGCTTCTTACAAACTTGTCATGACAGATCAGATCATAAGTAAAACTCACAAAAGCAAATATCACGATTCAGGTAACTTTTTGTTAATCAAACGTAGAGTAAATTAAGCTTTCCTCTGTTTTAAGAAACTCAGCCTACATATGCAATCTATGGAAGGTCATTTGTATATCGATTTAATATCTATTTATTCAACTAGGGAAATTAACAATTAAAAAACAATGAATTACAAAACCAACACTTAATAACATTTTGATAGCCACATGAGGTATATTTGAACAAAACAACGAAATCCTGATAAAAAAGTTACTTCGCTTTGATAATTTTGTTAGCATGAATTTAGCCAAAGGAAAGGTCAAAGAAGACAAGAAAAAGGACAGATTTCGATACTCCCCCAATGAAATAAAAAAGGCCAAACTGAGAAAATACAGTTTTTAGCATGCGTAATAAATCATTTAAAATTAGTCACTATCAAGTAACCCCCTCTGAATTTTGTATTCAAACAATAGGTGGTGAGAAGCAATCACTACAGCCAAAGTTTATCGAAGTGCTCGTTTACTTAGCAGAAAATCATGGTCGTGTTGTACCAAGAGATGAACTTATTGATCACATCTGGGGAGAAGATAGCTTTGTTGGTGAAAAGAGTTTAACTAATGCTATTTGGCATTTACGAAAAAAGCTTATCTGTGATGAGGGTGAAGAAGAGCTAATTAAAACCATTCGTAAAGCTGGCTATCAATTAATACCAGAGCCAGAGTGGCAAACAATAGCTTCCTCCTCATCAAGTACTAGCTCTCAGACCGAGCTGGTTGAAAGCTCTATCAATTACTCTGTTGATAACGCGATTGAAAACTCAACTGAATCCTTACCATATCAAGAGCAAGGTAAAGCTGAACATCTGAAAACAGCAAAACTTACTGGCAATGATGCACAAAATAATAAAACTAACTCTCTCAACAGTACCTATGTATTGCTCGCTATAGTAGTAACCTTACTAGGCTTACTTTTTACGCAGCAACTTCCCAATGATGCGGGTGAAAAAATTACCGCCATTACCAAGCACCCTGGCAGCGAGCTTTTCCCAGCCCCCTCCCCTGATGGGCGTTATCTAGTCTATAGCCAAATATCAGCTAACCAACCGACTAATTTATATATGCAAGATACTCATCAGCCACAACTTGCCCCTAAAAAGGTAACTTTTGACTCAGCGAGTGAAGGGCATAGTGTCTGGAGTAATGATGGTCAATATTTATATTTTTCAAGAAAGGACAAAGCGACAAGAGCTTGTCACTACATACAGTTAAATATTTCTAGCCAGCAAGAAAAACAACTAGCAACTTGCCCAATGCAAGGTGGTTATTATTATCTTGATATTTCACCTGACGGAGAAACGCTAGCGGTTTATAACAAAGGAGCCAGTGCCAAAAGAACAGGAATATATTTTATTGATTTAAGCTCTGACACCTTTGAAATGACACGTTTTTCTTGTGATATTGATTGTAGCTATAAAGACAGAGACATGGCTTTTTCTCCTGATGGTCAGTATCTAGCTATTTCTCGACGAATAAATCGTTTAAGTGAAAATATTTACCTAGTAAATATTAATACAAAAGCAACAGAGCAACTTACTTTTGGTGAGGGTGATATTGTTGGTATGTCTTGGTTTGGAGATAGCCAAAAGCTAGTCTATGCTACTCAACGAGCTGATAGCCGCTTCGGCTTTATTATTGATACTGAAAGCAAAGAGAGTCATAGCTTAAATCTAACCGGTTTTAGTTACCCAAGTATCGCTAAAGAGTCACTACAACTATATTATCAAGAGCGCGAAGAGAACTCCTCAATAGTTAGTTTGCAGCTTAACGATGATATTGCAAGCAGCCCTTTCCCGGTATTGAAATCAAGCTTTACCTATGAATCTCCAGACTACAGCTCAATAAATAACTTAGTGGTATTCTCCTCTAATGAGTCTGGTTATGATGAATTATGGTCCGCTAAATCTGATGGTAGTGAACGTAAACAGCTCACCACGCTACAACTCAATATTCGCTACCCTAAATGGTCACATGATGGCCTTAAAGTTGCTTTTTTAGCACCATTACCGAACAATGAAGGCGATGGTATTTATATTTATTCATTAAAGGACGAGAGAATAACATTACTAAAGAGTCCTTTTCGCCAGCACAACAGACCTACTTGGTCATTTGATGATAGCGCCATACTATCAGCCATTTATGGCGACCATCATACTGATATTTATAGCATTAGAATTAATGATGCCAACACCAAAAGACTTACCTTTGATGGTGGACGTTATGGTTTGATGGTATCAAAAGACACCTTACTTTATACCAAGCTTAAAAAAGGCCTCTGGCAAAAAAACATCAATAATAATGATGAAGCAATACAAGCTATTCTAGGTAATAACTTTAATACCATTTATGCTTGGACTTATAATAAAGGGCAAGTTTATTTTCAAAAGACCTTTGATGATCATTATCAACTTGTTACCTTTGATCTTAATAAGAACTTATTCATGCCCTTAGTTAGATTACCATTAAATAGTATATCTAGAAGTGATAGTGTCACCTACCTAGAAGCAGAAGATCGCTTACTTTATACCAGCAGTAGCTTTCCACAAGCTAATATAAAGATGCTAGCAAGCGATGACCTATTTTAATAATAACCGTTTTGATACCTACTTTACATTGACGCTACAACAAAAGCTTAATCACCTTAAAATGAGCTAGCTCACTAAATAAAAGCCTGAGTCTACATAAACGAAAAGGCCAGCCCTGCAATATTTGCTAGACTGGCCTTCCATTAAAATCGACAACTTATTTTAGGACAGGACACTTAGTTTTCTTTTTTGAGAAACTAACTTGTTTCTGTTGGCGCTTCATCTTCAGACTCTCCAGTCACTTGTGATGATTCCACTTCTATGTTTGAAACACGCTGTAAGCCACGTGGTAATTTATTACCACGACGACCACGTTCACCTTTGTAGTGTTCAATATCGGCAGCTTTCAAGGTAAGTTTACGCTTACCTGCATGTAAGGTAATCGCAGCACCTTCAGGAAGAATACAAAGGATACTAACAAACTCTTCACGTGTTTTTGCTCGTGCAGAAGGAATGTTGATGATCTTATTACCTTTACCTTTACTCAGTATGGGTAAGTTTTTCACTGGGAACACCAACATGCGCCCTTCACTGGTAATAGTCAGGCAATAGTCATTATCTATATCTGTTATTAATTGTGGCGCCAAAACTTTGGCCGCCTCTGGTAAGCTGATTAATGCCTTACCATTCTTATTGCGGCTGACCATATCGCCAAAACTACTGACAAAGCCATAACCTGCATCACTGACTAGTAAGTATTTACTTTCATCATCTGACATCAGGCTGTGAACAAAAGTATTACCTGTTGCTAGGTTAAAACGCCCAGTAAGTGGCTCACCTTGAGAGCGAGCTGTTGGTAAAGTATGTGCATCCGTAGTAAAAGCGCGGCCATCAGAGCCAATAAATACAACAGGACGATTACTACGCCCTTTTGATGAACATAAGTAATTATCACCTGCTTTGTAACTTAAACTTGTTGGATCGATATCATGACCTTTAGCACAACGTGCCCAACCTTTATCGGAAATCACAACAGTAACCGCTTCACTTGGCACTAAATCTTTTTCAGTTAACGCTTTTGATTCGCTACGCTCAACTAATTGAGATCTGCGATCATCACCATATTGTTCAGCAGCAGCAAGGATCTCTTTTTTCATCAACGTACTCATGCGCGCTTTTGAATTAAGGATCTTCTCTAGATACTCCTGCTCAATATGTAACTCATCTTGCTCTGCGCGAATCTTAAATTCTTCAAGTTTGGCAAGTTGGCGTAATTTAATTTCTAAAATTGAATGCGCTTGTGTATCTGACAAACCAAAGCGAGACATTAACTCTGCTTTAGGATCGTCATAGCTCCGAATAATTTCGATAACTTCATCAATATTAAGATAAGCAACCAATAAACCATCAAGAATATGTAAGCGAGCTAACACTTTATCTAAGCGATGTTGCAAACGACGACGTACCGTTTCACGACGATACTCTAACCATTCAGATAAAATAACTTGTAGGTTTTTAACAGCAGGACGGTTATCTAACCCGATCATGTTGATATTAACGCGATAGCTTTTTTCTAAATCGGTACTAGCAAACAAGTGCTGCATTAATTGTTCAACATCAACTCTATTTGAGCGTGGAACAACCACTAACCTCACTGGATTTTCGTGATCAGATTCATCACGAAGATCAATAACCATAGGCAGTTTTTTCGCGGTCATTTGGCCGGCAATTTGTTCTAAAATTTTACCTCCGGATGCTTGATGTGGTAGCGCAGTAATAACAATATCACCTTGCTCAACATCATAAACAGCACGCATTTTTATACTGCCACGCCCTGTTTGATAGATTTTCTCTATATCAGCCTTAGGGGTGATTATCTCTGCATCTGTTGGATAATCTGGTCCTTTAACAAATTCGAGTAAATCACTTACTTCCGCTTTAGGATTCTCAATTAAGTGCACACACGCATCAGCAACTTCTCTGACATTATGTGGTGGAATATCGGTTGCCATACCCACAGCAATACCAGTAATACCATTAAGTAAAATATGAGGTAATCGTGCAGGTAAAGTCTTTGGCTCATTCAATGTACCATCAAAGTTTGGCTGCCAATCAACTGTACCTTGGCCTAATTCAGCCAGCAATACTTCACTAAACTTTGATAATCGCGATTCGGTATAACGCATAGCCGCAAAGGATTTAGGATCATCTGGTGCGCCCCAGTTACCTTGCCCGTCAACTAAGGGGTATCGATAAGAAAAAGGCTGCGCCATCAAAACCATAGCTTCATAACATGCACTATCACCGTGGGGATGAAATTTACCTAATACATCACCAACTGTACGTGCTGATTTTTTATATTTAGCTGCAGCAGACAGACCAAGCTCAGACATTGCATAAACTATACGTCGTTGTACTGGCTTTAAGCCATCACCAATGTGTGGCAAGGCACGATCCATGATGACGTACATGGAGTAGTTTAAATAAGCTTCTTCAGTAAATCGTCTTAAGGGAACTTGTTCAACTCCATCGAGACTGTATTCGAGCGCATCTGACATGAAATGATTTTCCTGATCTTACGGGTCTAATTATTTTTATTATTAAAGGTGGTTTTTGGCTAAGGGTAGCCGACATTAACCTTATGATAACAGCTATAGCTTATCTGATTATGACCCTATACAAAACAGCTAAGGTAACAAAAGCTTTAAATATACCAATCGGAGTGATTAACTGATCTCTTAGCGAGAATTAAAAGGCTTAAAGGCAAGGCATTGATTGAAGAGAATGGTTATTCCCTTGTCAAAATCAATAACGCAGCATATATGCCTTTTAAACTCGCCCTTCGGGAGCTCATGAGCAAACTGATAACTTCACAAAATGAATAAAATATAGAATAACTATGTTTAACTCATTTTATTTGTTCTAAGCTCGCTAATGTAGCTCTAAGTTGACCAGTTAATTAATCCGTTTGGTATTACCGCGCCTTTCTTGTGCTACGGCAATATTATGATAACAAACGACAGTATTTCGGCCTTGCTCTTTCGCTTGATACATTGCCAAATCAGCACAGTGTAAGAGGTCTTCAAAGCTCATCTCATTATTTTCCATGGTTGCTACACCTATACTTGCCGTGATCTTGCATTGCACTATTAGTGAGGTAAAATCATGTTGTGCTAACTTTTCATTAATACGCATGGCTATCGCCTTGGCCTTATTATTATCAGCAAAAGGCAATAATGCGACAAACTCTTCGCCGCCCAAGCGGGCAAAAACATCACGAGAACGCATAGTTTCCATAACCAACTCTGCAACTTTAATTAATATATTATCGCCGACTTGATGGCCAAAATTATCATTAATTTTCTTGAAGTGATCGAGATCTAATAATAATACTGAGAACTCTGTTGGTTGCTCTGTAAAACTCGCTACCATTCGCTCTCCGTGTTCAAACAAAGCACTGCGATTGGCAAGCCCCGTCAATGCATCGGTTCTGGTAAGTCGAATCAGTCTATTACGTATTCGAAGCTGTCTAAAAAAAAGTAAGACAAATATAATAGCTGCACTGCTGATAAGGATGAAATTATTTCGCTGCGTGACTTTTTGTTCTTCAACATCTTTTACACTACGAATTTTCAAGTTATTTTGACTTTCTAATAAAACGTTACTGGCTTTTTTATCTTCAATTGCAAAAGATTGCTTTAAAGAAGCGATCATATTTAAACGCTTATTTTTACGATAGGTGTAGTACTTTTTTAAATAGGATTTTTTCTCAAGGTATGCTAAATCAAATTTACCGCGTTTGGCATAATGATCCGCTAATATAAGATGTAATTGCAAAAATTCAGGTCGACTGAGCTGCTGTTCAGAAATGTTGTTAGTTAACTTGTCAGCTGTTTCTAAAAGCGTGATTACTTCATCACTAATTTCTTCACTATCAACAAGTTTATCCATTGAACGTTCTTTGGTTAACGCTTGAGCAACCAATAGCAGATATTGCTCTGCCGCATTATGTGGCAGCTTAACTAAAGTGAGTTGAGATAGCAGCCTTTCAACTTTACGGTGATTAAGTTTTGTTTGCTTCAACAGTGCTAGCAAATCCAATATACCTTGTTTTACTGGCAGCATATTTACTGGAGGAATATGCAACAGTTTACTTTTATCAAGTTCATTCTTTTTCACCTCCACTATATTGAGAGGATCCTCAGCTAAACAAACAGAAATTGATAGTAACTGTACTAGCATTATTAGCCTGAGAAGTTTTTGTATAAAGCTCATTGGCCACACACCTTATTTCTTCCTGAAGCTATAGCTTGGTAGAGTTGTTTATCCGCACGTTTTATTAACTCAGATAAGTCACTATCATTTTTAAAGCTAGCCACACCAATGCTAACAGTGACTTTTTCAAGACGACCAAACGGCCATGAGGCATTGTTGACACAGGAACGAATACGCTCAGCAATATCGATTGCCGATATCAATGTCGTCTTAGGTAAACAAACCATAAACTCCTCACCACCCAAGCGGCCAAGAACATCACTTTTTCTCATGATACCTGCTGAAACAAAAGCTATTTCGGCTAAAACTTTATCACTAGCGTTATGCCCTAAGCTGTCATTTATTTCTTTGAAGTGATCAATATTTATCATTAAAATACTTAAACTAGCGCCTTTCTTTTTAGACTGTTTAAATGATCTTTGAGCCTTTTTCATTATGCTTCGTCTATTGGCTACCCCGGTCAGTGCATCAATATTTGAAGCAATCCGTAGTTGATGCTGGCTTTGGATTAACTTAATTAAAACCCAAGCAAAAGCGAGAGTAATCAAGCCACTAATCATTAGGTATACTCTCTGTTCTTCATGTTCTAACTTGGCTTGGTGTAAACTTGCTTCATAAAGAGTCTCTTGATTTTGCAATAGTTCATTTTCTTTATCTGCCTGCTCTCCTTCAAGTCTTAGGCGTACTTGTGCAATAGAGCGCCTATCTTCATTTTCATAAAGCTTATCTGTTAAGGTAATCACTTCAGATTGAGTTTCATAAGCACGCTGATATTGCCCTTGTTTATTATAAACTCCAGCTCTAAGTTCAACTAAATAAATAAAATTTCGCTTTCTAACCAGAGAGCTTTTCTGATGCTTAGCTGATAATTGTTCTACTTCAGCTATACTAGTTAATACCTCATCAAAGCGCTCTAATTCATATAATACAGTAGCTTCATCAACATAATACTGTAATTTAAAATCAAGTTTTTCAGTGAATTTTAAATATTGCTTAGCCATTAATAAATATTGATATGCCGCATCTGGGTTACTCTCTTCTTTACTAAAGTGTGCCCAAGCCATTCCTGAATAAATACTATACATACGATCACTGGGCGTATCTTTATTTGACTCTGCAATAATGGTTTTAAAAGTGCTAATCGCTTTTTGGAAGTCTCTGTTAAAAGTATGAGTTATCGCAATATTATGTAAGCTATTATGGGCTGCTAATAACATACCGGCTTTTTTAAAGTGCAAGTAAGATTGCTGGTAATAAGCCATCGACTGTTCATCTTGAAACAAATGTGAATATACAATGCCAAGTTCACTATTCGCAGTGCCTTTGAGCTCTTCATCATCAGTTTGTTCGGCAATATTGTAGGCATCATTGAGTAAGATTAAAGAGCCTTCAAAATCACCTGATAAATAAGCAATAGCACCTAGATTAATAAGCCCTGCAGCAACCTGAACTTTACTATGCTGTGACTCAGCAACTTCTAAACCCTTTTTGTATTCTTTAGTCGCTTGAGGCACATCACCTAAACTCTCTAAAGCAAAACCTTTTAAATAGAGAAGCTCACTAATGAGTATACTCGGACTAGCAAGACGTTTAGCGATAACAAGCCCTTTGTCTGCTGTTTTTTTGGCAAGGGTATATTTGTTCTGCTCTATTTGTATTTCAGTAAGCAGCCTATAGTAGATTAAGTTTTGTTCTATGGTGAGGGCACTAAGAAGATTTTCATAAACCTGAAGCTGTTTCAGAGAGAGTACTAAGTCGGTCTTTTTTAGCTGTTTTACTTTTTCGGCTACTTGATTAAATTGTTTCAGGTCAATTTTAGCTTGGCCAACACTAGCCATTGAAAACAATAAACAAACAATACTGATAATAAGTTTTGCTGTTTGAGAAACTTTTCTAGCAGAGTTCGACAATGAGTAACCCCTAACAACTTAGCAATAAGTACACAACAAGAAGATTAAAGAGTATAAAACGATTCTTGCTGAGAGTTAAGTGATTAAGTTTACATCTTTATCCCCAAAAAACATGAAGATTCTGATTCAACAGGTAATTACAATGAATTTAGGCAAACTTTGATTAAAGAGAATATTTATTTGGTTGGTATGCTTCAGAATAGCCATTAATAAAAGCCCACGCCTTGCTCATGCTTTGCTAAGGCATTTTTAAATAGCTTGGATATCTTCTATTTTTCTAACAAAGTAGCTAGCAAATAAAATTAATAAAAAGGCAAAAAACAGACAGGCCAGTAAGCCAAGTTGCTGGTAGACCATACCTGAAAGTACTGTACCTAGGAGTCTGCCCATTGCATTAGCCATATAATAAAAACCAACATCCATCGAAGTTCCCTCTTCTCTGGCAAGGGCAACAATAAGATAACTATGTATTGAAGAGTTTATGGCAAAGACAGCACCAAAGATAAATAAGCCAAGTACTAAGATAATACTAATATCAGGAAAAAGGTAAATCACTAATACTAACAATAGCGTTACTAAAGCAAGTATTACTGACCAAAGTGTGGCTAGTTGGCTTGGCAGTTTTTTTAGCTTGGCTGACTTCTCGAGCTTTGCTGACAATAAGGCCAAAATTTTAGGCGCATAAGCCTGAACTACGCCATAAAAAATAATCCAGCTTGCAAGTAAGGTCCCTACTTCCTGGTGCTGCCACTGTAATTGACTAGCCAAATAAACCGGCAAAGCGATGACAAACCAAACATCGCGCCCTGCAAATAGACACAAGCGTGAGGCCGCTAAGTAATTTAAAGAGGGATTATTCGAAAACAGCTGACTGAACTTTGCTTTATAATGCGTTTTACCTATATCCCCACGCAACATTGGCCAAGTAATTAATGCCACAGTAGCTAATATCACCGCCATATAAAGCACTGCGTTTTGAAAGCCAAAAGCAGTCAGTAAAACGCCCCCCAGAAAGTAACCTACACCTTTCAAGGTGTTTTTTGAGCCCGTCAGTAGCGCAATCCATTTAAAGAGCTTACTTTGCCCTTGTTCAGTATTTAGATTACTGACAAGTAACTTAATACTTGATTTAGCACTCATTTTATTGAGATCTTTAGCAATACCAGAGAGTGCCTGAGCAAACATGACATAAACAACGGTTAAGTATTCACTAGGCACAGCGAGCATCAACAATGCTAATATCTGAATAGTGAGGCCAATGCACATAGTTTGATTTAAACCGATGCGAGCACCAAGCCAGCCACCAACAAGGTTAGTAACAACACCAAATATTTCGTAAAAAACAAATAAAGTAGCAAGAGTAAAAGGGCTGTAACCTAATTGATAGAAATACAATAATACCAACATACGCAAAGCGCCGTCGGTTAAGGTGAAAGCCCAATAGTTGGCAGTAATAGCCATATATTGCTTCACTGCTCTGGGTAATGTACTGAGACCTAGCAAAATTTTATTCAGCTTTTTGCTTTGAACTATTTTCTAAACTTAAGGCAATCAACTTCATCAACTCCGCTGTGCGGTTGGCATAACCCCATTCATTGTCATACCATAAATACATTTTCAATTGACTGTCATTTACCACCATGGTCGATAAAGCATCAACCACACAAGATCTAGCATCTGTTTTATAATCTACAGACACTAAAGGTCTTTCTTCATAACCAAGAATGCCATTAAGCTCGCCAGCTGCAGCATCTGCCATCAGCTTATTTATTTCTTCAACCGTGACATCGCGCTGCATTTCAAAGACACAGTCGGTTAGTGAAGCATTGGCCAGTGGTACTCTAACGGCATGCCCATTTAACTTGCCTTTTAGCTCAGGAAAAATATCGGTAATGGCTTTGGCTGAGCCTGTAGTGGTAGGAATTAATGATTGCCCACAAGCGCGTGCGCGGCGTAAATCTTTATGCGGTGCATCTAAAATAGTTTGTGTATTGGTAATATCGTGAATGGTGGTCATGCTGCCATGTTTTATACCAACATTGTCTTGAAGTACTTTAACTACAGGCGCTAAACAGTTGGTTGTACATGAGGCTGCGGTAACAATATTATGCTCATTCGCCTGATATAACTGCTGATTAACCCCCATAACTATATTAACAATATTCTTATCTATAGTATTACCTGAGTCACTTATGGCTAGTTTCATTGGCGCAGTTACCAGCACTTTTTCTACGCCTTGGGCAAAGTAAGCTTGTAGCTTAGCTTTATCACGCATAACGCCAGAGGCTTCAATAACAAGGTCACAAGCCGACCAGTCTGTTTCAGCGATGCTGTTATTTTGGCTTACCTTAAGCTTTTGGCTATCAATAACCATAAGTTTATCTGTAGCCGTTGCTTCATATTGCCAGCGGCCATGAATAGAATCAAAATTAAGTAAATGTGCCAATGTTGGTGCATCGCCAGCGGGATCATTAATTTGGATAAACTCAACCTCCGGCCAATGCCATGAAGCGCGTAAAATTAATCTGCCCATACGACCGAAGCCGTTGATACCTACTTTTATTGTCATTTTGATAACTCTTATATTTTATCGGTTGCTAACGGCTCAAGCCGCCATAAAAAAATCCTCGACAAAGAGGATTTTTTATTATAATTCATAGCTGTGACACTTTTATGACAAAGCTTTCATCGCCGTTTACTTAATGCCCTGAAAAGACCAATCCCTTAACAGGTAATAGCAACGCTTGTATTCTTAGAATAATGGCATGAACAATACCAACAGTATCAACCATATGTAAATAGATTGATTCAGTAGTACTTAGTGTTCCGCTGTTAATTAATTCATGATGATAGCTATATGCATTAGCAATACATTTGGTTCCTGGTATTACACCATCAAGACCACCTTCATATAAAGGCTCTAATTTAACAGTAAGTGTACCTGGCCTTGCTCTTTCTTGTATATCTAATAACGTTTCAACGGCACGTATTTGTCCTGTAGCAATAACGCTCTGTACACTGGCCACCTTCATTGGGATAATAGTGAAGGGCTTAGACATACAGGTAATTTCTGCAAAAGTACCGACCTTAATTACATTAGCTGTTAATTGGTTAAAACCAGCTTGCACCCCTTCTTTCCCAGAAGCGACACCAGTCGTTGGTACAATAATACCAGCAGAGCGGATCATTGGGTTAATAAAGTCACCTGGTTGTAAGGCAAACTGTTGTAACTCACCTTCCACGTGAGCATAAAGAGTTCGTTTTCCTTTTTCAACTTTGGCTTTATCTAAATTCTCAATAGCACTGGCTCTTTTAGCTGGTAAAACAGTATCTAAAACACCTTGTGCTGAAGCTTGATTAGCTAACGAAGCCGATAATGTTGCCTTTTTCATCGCCACCGTATCAGCCAATTTTTGTACTTCGCTTTCGCTAATTATATTTCTTCCTTGAGCAGCAAGTTCCTTTTTACGCTCATATTCATGTTCTGAACGCAGGTAAGAACTTTTATCTCTTTCAACAACACTAATTGCCACAGCATGTTGCGCATAAGCGGTAACAAACTCAGCTTCAACTTGATGAATCTGCGCTTCAGCGCTTTCAATAGCGGCTATTTGAGATTCATCATACATGCTAAGTAGCGGCGTACCGACTTTAACGATTTGATGATTCTCAACAAATACATGTTGCACTCGGCCACTTTTCTCCGGCATTATCGATACAGTGCGAAACATAGGCGTAGCGTTAGTCGTTGATGGGTGATAATAAAAAATTAAAGTGACTAATGATATAGCCAAGATAGCACAAGCCGTTATTCCCCAGCGTAACTCATACCACATAGTGAAAAAGGTGATTTCTTTTCCCCAAGTTTTACCTTGTCGATACTTTCTAAATAAATAGTCGGGTAGAATGGTGATAAGTGAGCATAAAAGTACTTCAAACATCTTAGTTACTCTCCTTGTTCGCGTGCTGATCTACTACAGGTTTTTCAGCTATACCCTCAGTGCCACTTTCTTTCGCCTTAGCAATGGTTTCTAATGACTTGGCAATAGATTTCAGTGGTGATAAAAAGTCGGGAAATTCAACTACCGCTAATACTAACGCTGCAACCCAAAAAATGTTGTTATGCGTAAATAAGGCGAGAATAGTTAATATAGTAATCAGTTGTATTTGACTATGGCTTTTTCCATGAGCAATATGTTCTGGCACAGCGTGCAACTTGAAATATAAAACCCCGGCAATCAAGACTAATATCACTAAGACAACAGCCATAGCTATCATTAATGGATCACTATCAGCGCCAGCCAAATACCCTGGAATATGTTCTGTACTCATCACTACTTCCCTATTTTAATTCTTATAATAACAACGTAAGTATCTAACTAAACGATCGCCATATTTCCTTTACTTTGTAGCCACTCTTTTCTATCTGGGCTACGTTTTTTTGATAGCAGCATATCCATCAATTCCATCGTTTCACTATGTTCATCTACAGTAAGCTGTACTAAGCGACGGGTATTAGGATCCATTGTGGTTTCACGTAATTGTGGTGGGTTCATTTCACCCAAGCCTTTGAAGCGCTGCACGTTGACTTTGCCACGCTTTTTCTCTGCTTCAATTCGATCTAATATGCCATCTTTCTCTGCTTCATCGAGTGCATAAAAAACTTCTTTACCGATGTCGATACGATACAAAGGCGGCATAGCAACATAAACATGCCCTTCTTGAACTAAAGTTAAAAAGTGCTGAGTAAACAAAGCACAAAGTAATGTTGCAATGTGTAGTCCATCGGAATCGGCATCCGCTAAGATACA
>PJEL010001698.1_pt1 | contig 21469 bp, 21 predicted proteins | sample 1853271 | NCBI WGS metagenome assembly PJEL01 (sample SAMN08108733, study PRJNA415343) | Invertebrate metagenome, whole genome shotgun sequencing project. | host: Globobulimina | place: Sweden: Gullmar Fjord | collected 2015-08
TCGGCCCAGGCCAAGGAGAAGTGCTACGGCATTTCGCACGCCGGCCAGAACGACTGCGCCGCCGGCCCCGGCACGACCTGCGCCGGTACTTCCTCGGTCGACTACCAGGGCAATGCCTGGAAGCTGGTTCCGGCCGGCGACTGCGTGAAGTACGGCGTCGAGGAAACACAGGCGCAGTTCGAGCTGCCCGACGATCGCCAGGGTTCGCTTAAGGCTCTGGAGCGCGACCTGCCCCAGGCTTGAGGCCCGCCTCAGGGGTCTTTGACTTGAGAACACCGACCCGATTGTGTTTGGCTACGATCGGGTCGGTTTTCTTTTGCGGCCCATTTCGAACTTGTATCGTCAGGCGATAGGACGGCTTTCATGGCGGTCTCGGCAGACATTCCGGCGCGCGCCGGCGTAGGACTGAAGGCGCCGCACTACGACGCGATCCTCGCAGAGCGGCCCGACGTCGGCTGGTTCGAGGTACACGCCGAAAACTACATGGGCGCCGGCGGCCCGCCGCATCACTACCTTGAATCCATCCGCCGCGACTATCCTCTCTCGCTGCACGGCGTGGGCTTGTCGATTGGCGGCGACGCTCTCCTGGACGAAGCGCATCTGGCACGCCTCAAGGCGCTGAATGAGCGCTATCAGCCCGGACTGGTCAGCGAACATCTCGCCTGGTCGAGCCACAACGACGTCTTCTTCAACGACCTGCTGCCGCTGCCCTACACCCAGGAAGCGGTTGAGCGCGTGAGCGATCACATCGACCGGCTGCAGGAAGTTCTCGGACGGCGGATCCTGTTGGAGAACCCCTCGACCTATGTCGCCTTCCAGGCGAGCGAGATGAGCGAGATCGATTTCCTGAAGGCCGTGGTGGCGCGCAGCGACTGCGGCCTGCTACTCGACGTGAACAATGTGCTGGTCTCGGCCACCAACCAGGCCTACAGCGCAGAGGGCTACATCGACGCCTTTCCGATGGCGTCGGTCGGTGAAATCCATCTGGGCGGTCACGCCCGCGACCGCGACGACGCGGGGGCGGCGCTCCTGATCGATGCCCATGATCGGGCGGTCGACGATAAGGTGTGGTCACTCTACGGCCGGACCATCGCGCGCTGCGGCCTGATGCCGAGCCTGGTCGAGTGGGACAACGACCTGCCGGCCTGGAAGACCCTCTTCGCCGAGGCGCGCACCGCCGACCGCCTTATGGTGGCGCAGGATGCCTTGAAGCGCGAGGCGCCCGGGGCGGCTCGGGTGAGCGGCAATGTCTAGCCTCGCCGAGTTGCAAGCCGACTTCGCGGCGGCGCTCACCGATCCGGCCCGGCCGGCGCCGGAGACAGTGCTGCGCCAGGTGGATCTGCCGCAGAGCCGGCGCTTCGACGTCTACCGCAATAACATGATGGTCAGCCTGATCGAGGCGATGGAGGCGACGTTTCCGGTGCTGCGCCGCCTCGTGGGGGCGGACTTCTTCAAGGCGGCGGCCAAGACCTATATCGGCCTGGAGCCGCCCCGCTCCCCGGTGCTGTTGCTTTACGGCCGCGGCTTCGGCGACTTCCTCGACGGCTTCGATCCCGCCAAGGACGTGTCCTATCTGGGCGACGTCGCACGCCTCGAATGGGCCTGGCTGAATGCCTATCACGCGGCCGATGCGGAGCCGCTTTCCATCGACGCTCTGGCGGAGATTCCTCAGGCCGGGCTGGAAGGTCTGCAATTTGCGCTGCATCCTTCGCTGCAATTGCTGCGCTCGCGCTTTCCGGTGGTTTCTCTTTGGGCGGTGACCTCTGGCGCCGATCCCACGGCCGAGGTCGATATGACACGCGGCGAGGCGGCTGCGGTGCTGCGGCCCGCCGCCGCGGTCGATGTCCGCCTGCTGCCGCCGGGCGGCTATGACTTCATGCAGCAGCTTGCCGCCGGCCGCAGCCTCGCGGAAGCCGCCGGGGCGGCAAGCGAGAGTTGCCCCGATTTCGATCTCGCGACGCATCTGCGGGGACTCTTCGAACTTGGCGCGGTGGTTGGTCTGAAGGCGACCGGCTCAAACTCACAGGAAGCATAGACAAAAAATGATAACTCGACTGACTGCCCAAATCGGCTGCTTGCATCGCTGCGTCTTCGGCTACGCCGAGGCCAAACTCGATGGTTGGTTTCTCGGCTTGTTGGCGCGCCTGGTTTTTGCCGCGGTGCTGCTGGTCTATTACCTCAATTCCGCCGGCACCAAGGTCGGTGACGGCATCGCCGGTTTCTTCAGCATCGGCGACAACGCCTACTTCCAGATCCTGCCGTCGGTGGTCGAGGCCTACGGCTACGATGCCTCGCAGGTGCCGTTCTTCCCCTACGACATCATCGTCTTCGCCGGCACCTACGCGGAGTTCCTCCTGCCGATCCTTATCGTGCTCGGCCTCTTCACGCGCCTGGCCTCCCTCGGCATGATCGGCTTCATCCTCGTGCAGAGCTACGTCGACATCGCTTTCCACGGCGCCGACGCCAAGACCATCGGGGCCTGGTTCGATCGCTTCGCCGACGCGGCGATCCTCGACCAGCGCGCGCTCTGGGTATTCCTGCTGCTCACCCTGGTGGTGAAGGGCGCGGGGATGATTTCCCTGGACTGGGTGTTGGGCAAGAAACTGCTGGCAAAGCGGTCGGCGGATCACGCCACTGCATAGCGCCGCGCACCCTTCGAGACGCCGGCTTCGCCGGCTCCTCAGGGTGAGGTTGTTGTGTACGCGCCCTCATCCTGAGGAGGCGCGTCAGCGCCGTCTCGAAGGATGTGAACTCCTCTCCTTCCCGTCACCCTCGGACTTGATCCGAGCATGACGGCAATTCAGTCTAGCCGCATTTGGAGTAGCCGCAGGAGGTGCAGAGGTCGCAGCCTTCCTGGCGGATCAGGCTGGCGCCGCCGCACTTGGGGCACTGGGCGAAGCGGGTGGTGCCCTTGGGGTTGCCGAGATTCACCACTGCTTTCTGTCCTTCTCCGGCAGGCGCCTCAGGCGCCTGCAGGAAGCCGATGTCGATCATGTGGCGTTCGATGACGCCGCCGATGGCGGCCAGCAGCGAGGGCACGTAGCGTCCCTCCATCCAGGCGCCGCCGCGCGGATCGAAGACCGCCTTCAATTCCTCGACCACGAAGGAGACGTCACCGCCGCGCCGGAACACGGCGGAGATCATGCGGGTCAGCGCCACGGTCCAGGCGTAGTGCTCCATGTTCTTGGAGTTGATGAAGATCTCGAAAGGACGGCGCCGCGCCTCCTGGCCCGATCCTTCCTGCACGATGTCGTTGAGGGTGATGTAGATGGCGTGGTCGCTCTCGGGCCAGCGCAGCTTGTAGGAACGCCCCGGCAGCACCTCGGGCCGCGCCAGGGGGTCGGTCATATAGACCACGTCGCCCCGTGACGGGGGCGCCTGGTCGGTGAGGAGTGGTTGCTGCGGCGTCTCGGTTTCGGTCGTCGGCTCCCGGGCCTCGACGGAAAGCACCGCGCCGGTGATCTCGTTGGGGCGATAGGTGGTGCAGCCCTTGCAGCCCAGGTCATAGGCCTGCTGGTAGATGTCCTTGAAGGCCTCGAACGAGATCGAGGCCGGCAGGTTGATGGTCTTGGAGACCGAGCTGTCGATAAAGCGCTGCACCGCGGCCTGCATCACCAGGTGCGCCGCCGGCTCCAGGGTCTGTGCCGTGACGAAGGCCGGGGGCAGGGGCGTGTCCTCGCCTTTCAGGCGGCGGAACAGGCGGTAGGCGTAGTCGCTCACCTCTTCCTCGCGGTGGCTGCCGTCGGCCTGCAGAATGCGGCGCTTGTAGACGAAGCTGAACACCGGTTCCAGCCCCGAGGAGATGTTGTCGGCCAGCAGCGAGATGGTGCCGGTCGGCGCGACGGAGGTGATCAGCGCGTTGCGGATGCCATGCTCGGCGACGGCTTCCTGCACGTCCCGGTCCAGCTCGCGGATGGTTTCGCCGGCCAGGTAGGCCTCGCGGTCATAGAGCGGGAAGGGGCCTTTCTCCCGGGCCAGTTCCACCGAGGCGAGATAGGCATGGCGGCGCAAGGCGGCCAGCCAACGCTCGGTGACCTGTACCGCCTCGGCGCTGCCGTAGCGCAGGCCGCAGCAGATCAGCGCGTCGGCCAGGCCGGTGATGCCCAGGCCAATGCGGCGCTTGGCTTGGGCTTCGTGACGCTGCGCCTCCAGCGGGAAGCGCGACACTTCGATGGCGTTGTCGAGCAGGCGCACCGCCGTCGGCACCAGTTTCGCCAAGGCCTCCATGTCGAGCTCTGCTTCGGCTTCGAAGGGGTGCTTCACCAGCGCGGTGAGATTGATCGAGCCGAGCAGACAGGCGCCATAGGGCGGCAGGGGTTGTTCGCCGCAGGGATTGGTGGCGCGGATGGTTTCGCAGTAGTGCAGGTTGTTGCGCTGGTTGATGCGGTCGATGAAGATCACGCCCGGTTCGGCGGCGGCATAGGTCGCCTGCATGATCTTGTTCCAGAGGTCGCGGGCCTGGACCGTACGGTAAACCGTGCCGTCGAAGACCAGCTCCCAGGGCTGGTCCTCGCGCACCGCCTGCATGAAGGCGTCGCTCACCAGCACCGAGAGATTGAACATCGACAGTCGCCCCGGCTCCTGCTTGGCGGTGACGAAGGCCTCGATGTCGGGGTGGTCGCAGGACAGCGTCGCCATCATGGCGCCGCGCCGCGACCCCGCGCTCATGATGGTGCGGCACATGGCGTCCCAGACGTCCATGAAGCTGAGCGGCCCCGAGGCGTCGGCGCCGATGCCGTGGACCAGCGCGCCCTTGGGCCGCAGGGTCGAGAAGTCGTAGCCGATGCCGCCGCCCTGCTGCATCGTCAGGGCGGCTTCTTTCAGGTGCTCGAAGATGCCGCCCATGTCGTCGGGGATGGTCCCCATGACGAAGCAGTTGAACAGGGTGACGCTGCGCTCGGTCCCGGCGCCGGCCTGGATGCGCCCGGCCGGCAGGAAGCAAAAATCGGTCAGCGCCTCGAAGAAGCTTGATTCGATTGAGCTTCTTGCCTTGGGGTTCGACCCGGGCTCGGCCTCGGCGCTGGCCAGGGCGCGGGCGATTCGCCGCCAGGTGTCGGCGATGGTTTTGTCCACAGGCTCGCCCGAAGCCGTCTTCAGGCGGTACTTCATGTCCCAGATTTCCTGCGACAGGGCCGGCAGTTTGGTCATCCCGGAGCCTTTCGCCGACCGCCGGAGCGGCAGGCGTTTAAATATATGGCGGAAATGCACGGCTGACGATAGGTCCCGGGGGATCAACGGTCAAGCGGGCGTTCCCGGTTCGTTTCTTATCTTGGAGTCGCCGGTCGAATCGGGCTTGGCAAGCTTGAATCCAGGCCACTCGCTTCTGCGACGTAAGCTTTCCACAAGTTTGCGCACAGCTATTTTTGCGGCAGGTACTTGCTTTCGGACCCTAATTCGGCTTCAGCGTCGGACAGGAGGGCGCGGCTGCGGCCCTCGATCGCCTGTTCCAGTTGTTGCAGGAAGGCCTTGCGCGGCAGGCCCGTTTCGATAGGCGGCAGGAATTCCAGGGTGATGGTGCCCGGCTGCTTCCAGACGCTGCGCCGGCCCCAGAACGCCCCTGAATTGAGGGCCACCGGCACGACGGGGATCTTCAGCTGGCTGTAGAGTGCGGCGACGCCCGGCTGATAGGGCCGGTGCTGGTCGGGCGCCACGCGGGTGCCTTCCGGGAAAATCACGATGGGCCGGGCGGCGGCGGCGACTTGCTTGGCCGCGGCGAGCATCTTACGCAGCGCCTTGCTGCCGCCGCTGCGGTCGACGGGGATGAGGCCGGCGCGCGAGAGATAGAGTCCGAACAGCGGAATTCGGGTCAACTCGCGCTTCAGGACGAAGCTGTGGTCCCACAGCAGGATCGAAAAGATGATGGTGTCCCAGGCCGACTGGTGCTTGGCGGCGATCAGGGCGGCACCCTCGGGAAGGTTCTCCAGGCCGCGCACGCGGTAGTGCAGGCCGCAGATGAGGCCCAGGGCGGCGATGACGGGGTGCGCCCAGACGCGGCCGAGATAGTAAATTCCGATGCGCGGACCGAGTAGCAGCGGCAGACCCGCGACCACGCAGATCGTGGTCCAACCGTAGAAGAAGACGTTGAACAGCAGGGATCTGAGCGCCGTCATGCCAGGATCGCGAAGAGCGGGTCGAAAAAGCTGCGGACCAGCGCCACCAGGTACTTGCTGTACTCGGTGATCAGCAGGCTGGAACTGCCGGGCCACATCCACCAATCGCTGCGCTTGAAGTGCTCGGGAAACACCGGATGGGGAATGATCTCGACATCCGGCATGCGCTGGCGGAATTCCAGCAGCGAGCGCGGCATGTGATAGGTGGCGGTGACCAGGCGCAGCGAGGTGAAGCCTTGTTCCTTCATCCAGGCTGCGGTTTCGATGGCGTTGCCGCGGGTGTTGTCGGCCTCGTAACCCAGGACGACACAACAGGACAGGTCTTCGGGCGCGTGCTGTGACAGGTCGAGGAGCTGGCGCACGTCGACACCGCGATAGACGCCGGAAACGAAGAGTTTGCGACCCTTCTTGGCGGCCAGCAGGTCGAGCGCAACACTCAGCCGGTCGCTGCCGCCGGTCAGCACCACGATTGCGTCGCTGTTGCGGTCGCTGTCGCCGACCTGGGTCGGCAGCAAGGTGGCGAACCACAAGAAGCCGACGCCGTAGGCGATGACCAGCAGGCCCGCCAGAACCAGCAACCGCACAATACGCCTCAGCCCGTTGCCCGTGGTCTTGCTCCTGTCTTGTCTGAGGATCCTTGCGCGCATGACTCGTTCTCTTAGGGCATGCGCGCCAGCGTTCGCAGCACCGTCACGCGGGCGGTCCACATGGTGACCATTGCGGCGGCGACCGGCAAGAGGATGAGCAGCGACCATTCGTGCGGCTGGACGCTCAACTCCGGCAGCAGGCCGCTGTCGATGCGCCGCAGCAGGAACCCGGCTAGATAGAGCGTCGGCAGGGCGCAGACCAGGCCGAGCAGCCCGCCGCGCAGGCCGAGGCTGAGGGCATGGTTCTGAAACTGTCGCGCGACGTAGGAATCCTGGGCCCCGATCAGATGCAGCAGTTCGATGGCCTGCTCGTGGGCGGCCAAGCCCATGCGGGTCACGAAGGCGACCATGATACAGGCCGCCAGCACGACCAGCGCCACCACAATTCCTGCCATGATCTCTACCGCCTGGGCGAGGTCGAGCAGGTGCGCCAGCCAGCGTTGATGGTCGTCGACCAGGCTGCCGGGCGCCAGATCCCGCAGCTGGCGCCTCAGGGCGTTGATGTCGGGCGGGGCCGCGGTGTCGATAGTCACGGCGATCAGGCGCGGCAGCGGCAGGTCGCCGGTCAGCACGGCATCACCCAGCCAAGGCTCCAGCAAGGCGGTTATTTCCTGGGTCGCCATGGGTTCGACCGCCAGGACGCCGGGGGTGGCGGACAGCGCTTCGACGACGATGGTCAGCTGGGGATCGCCTTTTGCCGCCGCCGACTCGGCGGGGACCTGGACCGTCAAGGCGCCGGCCAGCCCGGTATCCCAACGGTCGGCCAGCTTGTTCGTCGCCAGGGCGCCGGCAAGGGCGAGGGCCGCCAGGTAGACCATGATGGCGACCAGCAGCGGCAGGTAGCGGCCGGAAGCGTCGCGGTCGAGGGGAACGGCTTGTCGGGTGCGCTTGGCGGCCATGGCGTCAGCTATCGAGAGCGCTGGCTGGGCCGGGGCCGTCGTCGGCCTCCGAGGCGTCGCCGTCGCGCAGCCTGGTGATCGGGTGGCGGAAGCGCTGGACCAGTGATTCGTTGTGGGTCGCGATGACCACGGTAGTGCCGATCTTGTTCAGTTCTTCGAAAAGATACAGCAGGCGCACGGCCATGCGGTCGTCGAGATTGCCGGTCGGCTCGTCGGCCAGCAACAGGCTGGGGCGCCCGATCACCGCCCGGGCGATGGCGACGCGCTGTTTCTGGCCGCCGGAAAGGGTCGGGGGCAGGGCATCCATGTGGTCGGCCAGGCCTACCCAGGCCAGCAATTCCTCGACATCTTTTTCGCTGCGGTCGTTGGCCCGGCCGCTGATGCGCAGGGGCAGGGCGACGTTTTCGCGGGCGGTCAGATGGTCGAGCAGGCGGAAATCCTGGAATACGACCCCGATTCGCCGGCGCAGCAGGGCCGTCTCGCGGCGCGACAGGCCGGCCACGTCGCGCCCGAAAAGAGCGACTCGGCCGGAGGTCGGGTGTTGGGCCAGATACATCATGCGCAGCAACGACGATTTACCGGCGCCACTGGCTCCGACCAGGAAATGATAGGATCCCGGGTCGAATTGCAGAGAGATTCGCTTCAGGATTTCCGGCCCGTTTCCATAGCGCAGCACGACGTCCTCGAAGCGAACCAAGGTGCATTTTCCCTTTTTTAGAAGTTCGAATCGAAAATGACATAGGCAAGTCAGTCCCGTAAAGGGTCCTGCTCATGCCTTGCTTTGATTATACCTCACCCATATAAGATTAGGGAGACAGCTCCTTGGAGGGCGGAAGTCGTTCATGATCGTTTCTTGTCCTGCCTGTGAAATCCGTTTTGAGGTTGATCAGGACCAATTGGGCCATGACGGACGCATCGTCCGTTGCGGCAAGTGTGGGAACTGCTGGCATCAAATGCCGGAGGGTGACCCGCGCGTAGTCGCGGCCGAAGCCGAGGCCGAAACGCCGCCGCCGCCGGCAGCGACGCGCCGCCGCCGGCCACCGCCGCCGTCGCCCAAGAAAAGCCGGGCCGTCCTGGTCGGATGGGTTCTGCTGCTGCTCTTCGTTGTGGGCGCCGCCGCCGGCGGCTGGTTCGGACGGCAGGAGATTGTCGCGCAATTCCCGCAATTGGCCGACGTCTACGCTCTGGTCGGTGTCCCGCTTGCCCCGGCGGGGCCGACTCTCGACCTGAGCGACGACGTGGACATTGCCTCAGATGTGATCGAAGGGGATACCGTGATCACCATTCGCGGTGAAATCACCAACATCTCCGATCGCAAGCAGCAGATCCCGACGCTGCGCGCCCAGCTTACCAACGCGGACGGCGAGGTGGTGGCGGAATGGACTTTCGAGCCGCCCCAAAGCGAACTCGATGCCGGGGCCGCCCTCACCTATGAAACCGGGACCAAGAACCCGCCCGACGGCGCGCGGGACCTGGGCATCACCTTCGTCGAAAGCGACCACTAGAGTCTTTCCCGATCAGAATCGTTCGATCTGGCTAGGAATGGGGCTAAACGCCTGTTCCGCGCTCCCGCGACGCCACCATTAAGCCTTGCTTAACCACGCAGGTGGCAATTTGATCGCGGAGAAAAGGGCCAGGTTCCGGTCGGGGTTCTAGCGCGAATCGCAGCGTTTCCCGGTTGGGGCGTCAGGGTACCTGTCTCGCCCGCAAAGTCTCAGGAGACGGAAATACCATGGCGCAAATCCTGGTCGCCGAAGACGATACCGCCGTTCAAAGTTTCGTAAGCCGCGCCCTCGTTCACCGCGGCCATAAGGTCACCTCGGTCGAGGACGGCGTGCAGGCCCTGGAGGCGCTGGACGGCAACAGCTTCGACCTGTTGATCACCGATATCGTCATGCCGAGCCTGGACGGCATCGGCCTGGCGCTGAAGGTGGCCAAGGACTTTCCGGAGCTGCCGGTGCTGCTGATGACGGGCTATTCGGCGGAGCGGCAGCGGGCGCATAACCTCGAGGAGCTGATCTGCGAGGTCATTACAAAGCCCTTTACCCTGCAGGAAATCTGCGAGGCCGCCGATGCGGCTCTGGTCGCAGAGCAAATGACCTGCCACTAACGACCTGCCGGTCGGCCTTAGCGGTCTCGGATTTCACCACTCTGATTCAGAATTGATCGAGCAAGCGGTCGATGTAGTCGAGCTCAAGTGGCGAGCGTTCGCGTTCACCGCTGCGCCGGCGTAGCTCGTCGACGATCTCACGCGCCCGGCGCAGTTCCATCTGGTCGGGGATGCCCACGTTCTCGCGGCTTATCTGACCTTGGCCCTGTCCTTGGGTTTCGCGGCCCAGGGGGTCGCGATTGTTGCCGCCCGGGCGGGCGCCGACCTGGCCTTCGCCTTCACCCTCGCCGGGGCTGAATTTCTCCATGAACTGGTCGAGCGTTGCCTGCATGCCCTGCTGCAGCTGATCCAGGGAGCGGGTCTGCGACGGCACCGCCTGGCCCGGCTGGTCGGTGGAAAGGGCATCGCGGGCATCGCGCATTTCGCGCTCGGCCCGGCCCAGCGGGCGGGGAATATCGCCAAGGGCGTCGCCCAACTGGCGCATCATCTCGCCCAGGCCACGACGCAGCTGCTCCTGGCGCTGCGAATCGGCCTGGTTCTCGCCGCGCTGCTGGGCCTCGCCTTCGCCCTGCTGGCCGTTGCGCTGTGACCGTTCGAAGCTGCGGTCGAGCAGTTCCTGCTGCTCGCGCATCAGGTTCTCCAGCTCGTTCATCATGCGCGAGGCTTCCTGCATGTCGCGGTTCATCTGCTGGGCATAGGGGTCGGCACGCAGGTTCTCCAGCATGTTGCGCAGCTGCGCCAGCATATCGCGCGCGGCGTCCTTGGCGCCGGAGCGGGCCAGTTCGCGCGCCCGTTCCAGCATGTCCTGCAGGTCCTGGCGCTGCAACAACTGGTCGTTCGGCGGCGCGTTCGGATCGTTCATCTGCTGGCTGTCCTGAGCCAGTTCATCGCGCATCTGCTCGATCAGTTCGTCGAGGAAATTGTCGAGGGCCGCCTGCAACTCGTCGATCAGGCGCTCGATCTCCTCGTCGCCGGCATCGCGTTCCAAGGCCTCCATCAGGGCTTCCTGAGCGTCGCGCAGCTCGCGCTCGGCAATGGCAAGCTCGCCGTCCTCGATGCGCAGCGCCGTATCCCACAGCAGTTGCTGGATCTCGTCGATGGCCTTGGCCGAGGGGTCGTAAATCAGCCGCCGCTCGGCAGAGCGGATGGCCAGGGCGACCACGATGTCGTGGAAGAAATGCTCGGGATGCTCATAGAGCCCGCTGAGCGCCTGGACTACAGGCAGCCGGCGGTCGGGGTGGAGGCTCAGTTGCTTGCGCAGTTCCACCAGGGCACGGGCGACCGGGTGATTGAAGATGCGCTCCGGGATGACCGTGCGCAGCGCTTCGCTGCGGCCTTCCTGGCCCGGCTGGTCCTTGGCGACCAGCTGGATCTCCACCGCCAGTCCGGCCCAGGGGTGCGGCGTCAGGTCGTGGTAGGTGGTCGCCTCGCTTGTCGTGGGGCCCCTGCCGGGCAGCACCAGGTCGAGCTCCAGGGCGGGCGTCTCCGGCTGGTCGATGCGGCTGATCACCGCTTTCACATCGGCAATGCCGTAGTCGTCCTTGGCCTCGTAGGTAATGCGCAGGGTCGAGCGTTCGGTGCGTCCCGGGGCCGATTGGAAGACGATCTCCGGCGGATTGTCGGCCACCAGTTCGAGCGGCCAGGCGGCCAGAGTGCTGCCGTTCTGCACAATCGCGAGGCGGTTGCCGTCCGTCAGGCTGTGTTCCAGGCGGTAGGCTTCGTGGGCGAAGTTCTCGAAGGCCTGCGATTCGTCACCGACCTCCAGGCTGGGGGCTTCGCCGCCGCCCTGGACCTGCGCCAGCAGAACGCTGCCTGCCGGCACCCTGAGAGGCTCACCGGCAGAACCTGGCGCTCCGGGGGCCGCCTGGCCCTGGCCGGCGTCGAGCTGCGCGTCCAGATAGAGCGGCGCCAGGCCCGTATAGGCCGGCGGATTGATCCAGGCGTCCAGGCTCGGCGGCAGCTGTACGGCCTGATTGAACTTCGGCACGACGGCGGCGGCCAGGCGTCCCGTGACATTGCCGTCGGTGCTGGCGATGCCGACCAGGACCAGCAGCAGCACCAGCCCGCGCAATGCCCAGGGGTCGAAGGCGGCGAGACCGGGGCGCGGCAGACGCACCCGCAGGCCACGGAGGTTGGCGACCACGCGATGCTGATGGGCACGCCACAGCGCCGCGGTTCCGGCATCGCCGGCGCCGGTCATCATGCGGTCTTCCAGGGCCGTCAGGGGGCGGTGATCGAGTTCGCTGTCGCGTTCCAGGCGGCGTTTGCCGGCCTGTTCGTCGGGCAGGGAGATGCGCCGGATCGCCAGTACGATCGTTGTTCCGAGCGCCGCCGCGAAGCCTGCCAGGACCAGGCTGTGGAGCCATCCGGCCAGGGCCGGCAGCAGGCCGGAAAGGGCCAGGGCGAGAAAGGTGCCGAGAACGCCCAGAACCGGCCAGATCGCGGGCCAGATGCTCTCCCAGGCGACGGCGCCTCGCGCCAGGCTCAGCAAAAAGTTAAAACGGGCGGGTGTCCGCTTTGACTTGAAAAAGGAACTGTCGGGCCGTTTCGCAGTCATGCTTGCGTCCTGTCCTTCGTCCAGGTTCCTGCGACTTTACCCCCAAAAAGCCGCAAGCCGTGTCTTTCTCCCAAACTAGGTCATTCAGTTCGAAAACCTAGGCTGCGCCGCGTCGTTCCCCGGTGCTTTTCGCAATAGGACTTGTGTCTTCCGATCGCTTTTCATCCAACCAGTCCGGCAGAAGATCCTGCCCGATCATTGTGTCATAGTCCATGCGCGCCCGCACTATTGCATGGCGGTCGCCGCGGATCAGGACTTCCGGCGCCAGAGGCCGGGAATTGTAAGTCGAAGCCATCACAAAACTGTAAGCGCCGGCCGAGGAGAAAGCCAAGAGATCGCCTTCCTTGACCGGCGGCAGCAGGCGCTGCTTGGCGAAGGTGTCGCTGGACTCGCAGATCGGTCCGACCACGTCGACCGGCTTCAACTCGGCATCGGCGGCCGGCTGGTTCAACGGGATGATCTCGTGCCAGGCGTCGTAGAGCGAAGGGCGGATCAGGTCGTTCATCGCCGCGTCGACGATGACGAAGCGCCTGGGGCCGTTGTCCTTCACATAGAGGACTTTTGTGACCAGCACGCCGGCGTTCCCGACCAGCAGGCGGCCCGGCTCGAATATCAGTTGGACGTCGAGATCCGCCACCAGACCGCGGACCATATTGGCATAGGCGCTGACCCGTGCCTCGGCCTCGCCCACATCGTCGCCCGACTGCGGTTCGTGCTTGTAGCTGATGCCGATGCCGCCGCCGAGGTCGAGGCGCTTGAGCGGCAGACCGGCCGCGCGCAGTTCCCGGTAGAGGGCGATCAGCCGTTCGAAGGCGAGACGGTAGGGCGTCACGTCGGTCAGCTGCGAACCGATGTGCACCGCCAGGCCCTCGATACGAACGCCCGGGATGTCACGGTTGGCGAGCAGGAAGTCCCGCGCCGCCGTGGCGTCGATGCCGAACTTACTGTCGGCGCGTCCGGTGGTGATCTTGTCGAGGGTGCCGGCATCCACGTCCGGATTGACGCGCAGGGCGACCGGCGCGGTGACCCCGCGCGCGACAGCCACCTCCGACAGCAGCTTCAACTCCGACAGCGATTCGACATTGAACTGCAGGATCCCGGCATCCAGGCCGGCGGCCAGTTCAGCGGCGGTCTTGCCGACGCCGGCGAAGACAATCCGCTCGGCCGGAACGCCAGCGGCCAGCGCCCGGCGCAGCTCGCCCTCCGAGACCACGTCGGCGCCGGCGCCCAGTGCGGCGAAGGTGCCGATGACCGCCTGGTTGGAGTTGGCCTTGAGGGCATAGCAGATGGTCGCCGGCAAGCCGGACAGCGCGGAGGCGAAGAACCGGTAGCCATGTTCCAGGGCGTCGGCGGAGTAGCCGTAGAAAGGCGTGCCGACCTCTGCCGCCAGCGCCTCGAGGGCCACCTCGGAGGCGTGCAGGCGCCCATCGCGATACGAAAAGAAACGATTGATCATTCAGTAGGGTTCCTCGTCGCCGCGGCGCGCTGTGGTGCGCGGCCGGCGGCATGGATCAGTAAGTCTTGGTCCGGGTGCGCTTGTCTTCTTTGAAGATCGAAAAGGGATCCACTCCATCGTTGGAAAGAGGATCGGATTCCTGGGGGCTGGCTTCGGTGGCTTCCGTGGCGCCCGGCACCACGGTGTCCGGCGCGGGATAGGATCGCGGGAAGGTGTATTCGGTCTCCTGGCCTTCCGGCGGTCTGGGCGAACCTTTCTTGCCGCAGGCCGCCAGGCCGAACAGCAGGCTCGCGGAGAGAGTCGCGGTCAGCAGCAGGCGCAGGGGACCGCTGTTGCGGGGGCTTGCGGTCATAGGAAGCGCTCCTTGGCTGCGGCGATCGCCTCGCGGACCCTTTCGGGTGCGGTACCGCCGCTACTGGTGCGGCTGGCGGTCGCGTTTTCGACGGAGAGTACGGAGATGACATCCTCGGTGATGCCGGGCTCCACGGCCTGCATCTCCGACAGGGGCAACTCGTGAAGTTGGCAGTCTTTCTCTTCGGCCAGTTTCACGATGCTGCCGGTCACGTGATGGGCTTGGCGGAACGGCATGTCCAGCACCCTGACCAGCCAGTCGGCCAGATCGGTGGCCGTGAGGTAGCCATGCGCCGTCGCCGCCAGCAGCGCCGCGCGGTTGGCCTTCATGTCGGCGATCATGCCGGTCATGGCGGTGACGCAGAGCTGCAGGGTGTCCGCCGCGTCGAACAGCGGCTCCTTGTCTTCCTGCATGTCCTTGCCGTAGGACAGCGGCAGACCCTTCATGACGATCAGCAGGGTGTTGAGCGCGCCGATCACCCTTCCCGCCTTGCCGCGGATCAATTCGGCGGCGTCGGGATTGCGCTTCTGCGGCATGATCGAGGAGCCGGTGGTGAAGGCGTCGGAAAGCTCCACGAAGCGGAAGCCGGCGGAGCACCACAGCACGATCTCCTCGGACAGGCGCGAGAGGTGCAGCGCGATGATGGCGCCGGCCGAGAGAAACTCCAGTACGTAGTCGCGGTCGGACACGGCATCGATGGAATTGGCCATGGGCCGGTCGAAGCCGAGCGTCGCGGCCGTGGCATCGCGGTCGATGTCGAAGGAAGTGCCGGCCAGGGCGGCGGCGCCCAGCGGCGATTCGTTCATGCGCCGGCGGCAGTCCTGCAGCCGCCCGCGGTCGCGTCCGAGCATCTCCACGTAGGTCAACATGTGGTGGCCGAAGGTCACCGGCTGTGCCGCCTGCAGGTGGGTATAGCCGGGCATCATGGTCTCGGCCTCGGCCTCGGCCTGGCCGATCAAGGCGGCCTGCAGGTCGCGCAGGGCGCTTTCCAGGTGATCCACGGCGTCGCGGGTCCACAGCCGCACGTCGGTGGCGACCTGGTCGTTGCGCGAGCGCGCCGTATGCAGCCGCCCCGCGGGATCGCCGATCAGCTCGCGCAGCCTGGCTTCCACGTTCATGTGGATGTCTTCCAGGCTGGTCTTGAAGGCGAACTCGCCGGCCTCGATCTCTGACAGAATCGTGTCTAGACCGCCGAGGATGGCGGCGCCATCCTCCTGGCTGATGATGCGCTGGTGGACCAGCATGGTGCAGTGCGCCTTGGACCCGGCGATATCCTGGGCGTAGAGTCGCTTGTCGAAGCCGATGGAGGCGTTGATCTGCTCCATCACCTCGGCGGGGCCGGCGGCAAAACGCCCGCCCCACATGGCGTTGGCCCCGCTGTTTTCCGGGTCGTCGTTCGGTCCGCTCTGTGCGGGCAGCTCTGTTGTTTCTGCTTGCGTCATTACGTTCAGGGGCCCTTAGGAGGCTTTCGCTTTCATGCTGATCACGATCGGGATCATAAGAAGAACCCTTGCGGCCGTCGGCCTCGCCGCCCTGTCCCTCAGCCTCTCGTCTCAGGGGCTACTTTCGGCATCCGGCAACGAACCCTCGGCCCCAGTGGGCCCATTTGCGGAGAACTTTACATTCTCGGACCCGCCGGTGCCAGCGCCGAGCGTGGCTTTTCAGGCGCTGGACGGCGAGGTTGTGACCCTGGCCGACTTCCGGGGCCAGGTGGTGCTGGTGAATTTCTGGGCCACCTGGTGCGCGCCCTGCGTCAGGGAAATGCCGAGCCTGGAACGTCTGCATCAGGAACTGGCGGACGAGGGCTTCACGGTCCTGGCGGTCTCCGAGGACCGTGCCGGTGCGGCCGTGGTGCGCCCCTTCCTGAAGCGGCTCGAACTTCACGGCCTGCCCATCTACCTGGACGGCAAGGGCCGTCTGGCACAGGCTTTCGTGGTGAAAGGCCTGCCGACCAGTTTCCTAATCGACCGGCAGGGTCAGGTAGTGGTCGGCTTGGTCGGTCCGACGGAGTGGGATTCGCAGGAGGCCAAGGCCTTGATCCGTCACTATCTTCTGCAGAAATCCCCGCTGAAGAATACCTCCGGTTGAAAAAGTAGATTTTTCTCCTTACATTGCACGGTAGACTTGTATTCGCCAGCCGGTATGGTCAAAATACCGGACTGCGGACGATTGGGTCCGGCAGGCACCTGGGACCGGATTTCTGCGCGCCCGGGAAGCTGCTTTCCGGGAGTGCTTTTCCTGGGGAGCCACGGTTCGGACAACCAGCCTTGGGTTGGGAGATATTGGCCATGCGTTCATTTCTTCGACCTGCTTGCTCACGCCCGGGGCGGTTCGGGCTGATTGCGGCTCTGCTCACGGCGGTGGGCTTGGCGGTTTCGGCCGGCGCTTCGCTGGCGGAAGAGCCGATGGTCTTCGATGTGCTGCGCGACGGCGACAAGATCGGCGAGCACCGCCTCGACTTCGAGCGTCAGGACTCCACCCTCAAGGTCTCGGTGGCGACCGACATGGCGGTCAAGTTCGCCTTTCTCACGCTGTTCCACTACGAGCACAAGCGGGTCGAACGCTGGCGCGGCGGGGAATTGGAATCTCTTGCCGGGATGACCAACGACGATGGCAAGGAATACGAGGTCTCCTTCGTCCGCAAGCAGGGGCACTACAGCCGCACCATCAACGGCGCCGAGGAGGAAATCGCTGGGCCGGTGTCCATCGACAGTCTGTGGAGCAGGGACCTCTTGGCCGGCGGCAAGTTGTTCTCGGCGGCCAACGACAAGGTCTATCTGGTGCGCAGCAACCTTTTGGGCTGGGAGACCATCGAAGTGAGCGGCGGCTCGGTCGAGGCCGAACACTACAAGCTCACCGGCGAGCTGAACCGCGACCTCTGGTACGGTTCCTCAGGCGAGTTGCTGCGGGTGGAGTACGAAAACGACGAGGGCGAAAGCTTCGTATTTCTGCGCCGGTGAGCCCGCTCTAGCGGGTCGGGACCGGCTCGTCGCCCGAGTAGTCGTAGAAGCCGCGCCCTGCCTTCTTGCCGACCCAGCCGGCCTCGACGTATTTCACCAGCAGCGGGCAGGGCCGGTACTTGGTGTCGGCCAGCCCGTCGTAGAGCACGTGCATGATGGCCAGACAGGTATCCAGGCCGATGAAGTCGGCCAGCTCCAGCGGGCCCATCGGATGGTTGGCGCCGAGCTTCATGGCGGTATCGATGGACTTCACCGAACCGACGCCTTCATAGAGGGTGTAGACCGCCTCGTTGATCATCGGCAGCAGGATGCGGTTGACGATGAAGGCCGGGAAGTCTTCCGCCGAGGCGGTCGTCTTGCCGAGCTTCTCGGCCAACTGGCGCGCGGTCTCGAAGGTCGGCTCGTCGGTGGCGATCCCGCGGATCAGCTCGACCAGCTGCATCAGCGGTACCGGGTTCATGAAGTGCATGCCCATGAACTTGGCCGGACGGTCGGTGACCGAGGCAAGTCGCGTGATGGAGATCGACGAGGTGTTCGTGCAGATGATCGCCGAAGGCTTCAGCATCGGGCAGAGCGCCTTGAAGATCTCGCGCTTCACCTCTTCGTTTTCGCTGGCCGCCTCGATGACGATGTCGCTGTCGCCGAACATCTCCAGGCCGGCACCGCTGGAAATGCGGGCCAGAGCGGCGCTTTTGTCGGCAGCATCTATCTTGCCGCGGTTGACCTGGCGGTCCAGGTTGCGGCCGATGGTGTCGGTCGCCTTGGCCGCCTGTTCGGGGGAGGCGTCGGAGAGCTTTACGTCGTATCCGGCCAGCGCACAGACGTGGGCAATGCCGCAACCCATCTGCCCGGCGCCGATGACGCCGACGGACTTGATCTCGATCGGGCCCTCGGCGGGCGCGTCCTGTTCTGCCATGAGATCCAAGATACCTTTATGCTCTCGAACCGGGTCCGGCCACCGTCCTCACGACGGTCGGTCCTAACCCAGTTCCTTTTCCAATTCGGGGACCGCTTCGAAGAGGTCGGCCACCAGGCCGTAGTCGGCGACCTGGAAAATCGGCGCCTCCTCGTCCTTGTTGATGGCGACGATGACCTTGGAGTCTTTCATCCCCGCCAGATGCTGGATGGCGCCGGAAATGCCGATCGCCAGATAGAGGTCCGGGGCGACGACCTTGCCGGTCTGGCCGACCTGGTAGTCGTTGGGCACGTAGCCGGCGTCGACCGCGGCGCGCGACGCGCCGACGGCGGCGCCCAGCTTGTCGGCGACCCGTTCCAGCATCGCGAAATTCTCGCCGGACTGCATGCCGCGCCCGCCGGAGATCACGATCCCGGCGGTGGTCAGTTCCGGGCGTTCCGACTTGGTCAGTTCCTGGCCCTTGAAGGTGGCCAGGCCGCTGTCGCCGGCGCCCTCGACCGCTTCCACGGCGGCGGAGCCGCCCTCGGCCGCGGCCGGGTCAAAGGCGGTGGCGCGGATGGTCAGCACCTTGATGGCATCGGCGGTCTTGATCGTCGCCAGCGCGTTGCCGGCGTAGATCGGGCGGATGAAGGTATCTTCCGCCTCGATGGCCGAGATGTCGGAAATCTGTTGCACGTCGAGCAGCGCGGCGGCGCGCGGCATGACGTTCTTGCCCGAGGTGGTGGCGGCGGCGATGACGTGGCTGTAGCCCTCGGCCAGCTTGGCCACCAGCGGCGCCAGGTTCTCGGCCAAGCCGTGTGCATAGGCCGCGTCGTCGGCTTTCAGCACCTTGGCCACGCCGGCGATCTGCGCGGCCGCAGCAGCGGCGGCGTCGCAGCCGGCCCCGGCCACCAGGATGTGGGTCTCGCCGGGCAGCTGGCCGGCGGCGGTGACGGCGTTGAGCGTGGCGGGCTTCAGCTCCGCGTTGTCGTGCTCGGCGACGATCAGCGTGGACATCAGATCACCTTGGCTTCGTTACGCAGTTTGTCGACCAGTTCGGCGACGGAGGCGACCTTGACCCCGGCCTTGCGCGCCGGCGGCTCGTTGACCGCGACCACCGTCAGGCGGGGGCTGGCATCGACCCCCAGGTCCGCCGGCGTCAGCGTGTCGATCGGCTTTTTCTTCGCCTTCATGATGTTGGGCAGCGAAGCGTAGCGCGGCTCGTTGAGGCGCAGGTCGGTGGTCACCACCGCCGGCAGCTTGAGCTCGAGCTGCTCCAGGCCGCCGTCCACTTCGCGGGTGATGGCCAGGGTGCCGTCGGTCTTCTCGATCTTGGAGATGAAGGTGCCCTGCGGCCAGCCGAGCAGCGCGGCCAGCATCTGGCCGACCTGGTTGTTGTCGTTGTCGACGGCCTGCTTGCCGAGGATGACCAGCTCGGGGCCTTCCTTCTCGACCACGGCCTTCAACAGCTTGGCCACGGCCAGCGGCTCCGGGTCGCTGTCGCAGGTGATCAGGATGCCGCGGTCGGCGCCCATGGCCAGCCCGGTGCGCAGGGTTTCCTGCGCCTGGGTGGCGCCGGCGGAGACCACGATCACCTCGCTGGCGGTGCCGGCCTCTTTCAGGCGCACGGCCTCTTCGACGGCGATTTCACAGAACGGATTCATGGCCATCTTCACGTTGGCCGTTTCCACTCCCGTGTTGTCCGCTTTCACGCGGACTTTCACGTTGGCGTCGATGACGCGCTTGATCGGTACGAGAACCTTCATCGCAACCCTGCGACCATCCTTTGTTTGGTGCTGTCAACGAGTCCGGCGCCGGGTCTTGCCTGGAAGTCTTGTGCAAAGGCCTGAGCGACAGACGAACGGATACTCTTGCTGCCTATCTCGCAGCGCACAATAGGATCATGGTTGTAGACTGTCAACGCCACCAGACCGCCTGCAGTGCTAGGATTTCTGCCGATTCGCGCCGGGTACCCAGAGCACGTCGTCGGCCCCTTTGCCGTTCACGTAGCGGCTCATGACGAAGAACAGATCCGACAGCCGGTTGATATAGCGGATGGCCTCGGGGTTGATCGCCTCGGATTCGGCCAGCGCGGTGATCTCGCGCTCGGCCCGGCGGGCCAGGGTCCGCGCCAGATGCAGGTAGGCCGCGGCCGGGCTGCCGCCCGGCAGCACGAAGGAATTGAGCGGCGCCAGCTCGGCGTTCAACTGGTCGATCTCGGCCTCCAGGCGCGTCACCTGTTCGGCGACGATGCGCAGCGGCGGAAACTCGGGGGTTTCCACCTCGGGTGTGGCCAGGTCGGCGCCGAGGTCGAAGAGATCGTTCTGGGCCCGCGAGAGAATGGCGTCGATCACCGGGTCGGCCAGATCGGCCGTGTGCAGGCGGGCCAGTCCCACGGCGGCGTTGGTCTCGTCGACGGTGCCGTAGGCGCCGACGCGCGGGTGGTGCTTGACCACACGCTGGCCGCTGCCCAGGGATGTCTTTCCCTTGTCGCCGCCCTTCGTATAGATGCGGGTGAGCTTGACCATGTCGGCGGCTTTCGCGGGCTAGTCGTTGGCGCCGAAGAGGATGGCCAGCGCGAAAATGCCGATGGTGACGCCCTGCGAGATCACGCGGGCGCGCATCAGCTTGTTGCCGTACTTGGCGTTGAATTCGCCGCCGCGGGCCATCCCGATGATGCCGGTGGCGAGCACGCCCACCGTGACCGCCATGGCGATCAGCAGGGCCACGAAGAAGAAGGTTTTCATGGGGGCGACCTTAAACCCCGAACTTGGGCCGGGGCCAGAAAAATTCCCGGTTTTTCGCCGCCGCGGCCCTTTGTCGCGCCGCCGGGCCGCTTTTCGCTTTTAGCGCCGGGCCAGAGCCAGCCCAAGGCCGGTGCCGAGCAGCAGCGTGCCGGTGATGCCGTGGCGCAGACGGTTGGCCCTGGCCGAGGCAAAGAGCCCGCGCGCCCGGCCGGCCAGGACGGCATAGAGGCTGTCCAGGGTGATGGCGACGGCCACCATGGCGATCGACATGGCCAGCAGCTGCGGCCCGACCGCCAGGGCCGGGTCGACGAACTGCGGAAAGAAGGCGGCGTAGAAGAAGATCGTCTTGGGGTTGGTGATCGCCACCACCGCGCCCTGCCAGAAGACGCCCCGGGCGGAGCGCATCGGCGGCATCATCGGCGCCGCCCCGGCGCTGAAGGCCGCGCGCCACTGCTTGATCCCCAGGTAGACCAGATAGGCGACGCCGGCCCAGCGCAGCACCTCGAAGAGGTCGGCGGCCAGGGCCAGCAAAGTCGTCAATCCCAGGGCGCCCGCGGCGACAAGAACTGCGTTGCCGCTGCTCGCCCCGGCCACGGTGGCCAGGCCGGTGCGCTGGCCGTAAGCCAGGGAGTTGGCGATCACCAGGGTGACGATCGGCCCCGGCATGAGGATCAGCACCACGACGGCGATGAGATAGGCGGCGAAAAGCTCCGGATTGACGGCCAGCATGGGGGCT
>PJEL010001699.1_pt1 | contig 21464 bp, 22 predicted proteins | sample 1853271 | NCBI WGS metagenome assembly PJEL01 (sample SAMN08108733, study PRJNA415343) | Invertebrate metagenome, whole genome shotgun sequencing project. | host: Globobulimina | place: Sweden: Gullmar Fjord | collected 2015-08
TAGATAACATGGTGCTTCACACCGAAGTGATCAGCTCCATGCATCCCGTTCGACTTGCATGTGTTAAGCGCGCCGCCAGCGTTCGTTCTGAGCCAGAATCAAACTCTCAATAATAAATATTGACTGCGGGCCTACTTTTTAGTTCTCAAAGAGCAAAACAATATCTCGTTAGATATTGTACAACAAATCTTGTTAATGAGGAAGGTTACTTCTCAGCAAAGCCCTCTCCGCTTCCGCATCTCGTTTTCCTGAGTTACTTAAGCTTGATCATTAAACCATAAACTCCCGACACAGTAAAACCTGGATATTCGCCTATTTCAGCCGTTTACAGCCACTTACCTCTCCATTAGCTGGTTATTCTTCCTATTCCTCAGTATTTCACCACCTCGAATATAACCTGAGTTTTTCACCTAAGGCCATTGGTAACATGCCGATATTACTCATTTAACTTACTTCACACATAAGTAAATTTATTTTCTTACTACCCATAGAAATTGCATTTTTCGACAAAGATTCAACTTCTTGACACAAAATCTTCCTTGTTGCTATAGTAGTAGCACTCTATATATAGGAGTGCTAATTACCATGAGAAAACTTGATGAGAGACGCAAAAAGATACTCCTAGCCATTATACAGAGCCACATTGACCTGAACACCCCCATTGGGTCCATCCTCATTACTAAACGTTACCCAATAGGCCTGTCCCCGGCGACCATACGCAACGCTATGGTAAAACTTGAGGAAGCAGGCTATCTCACGCAGCCTCATACATCAGCAGGGCGTGTGCCAACTGAAAAAGGCTACCGATTTTATGTTGATACACTACTTGAGGAGCAATCACTTTCATTAAGCTCAACCCTCTCTGATGAGCTTTCCAATAAATTGAGGGTAATCAAAGCAGATAACAATCTATTAATAGTAGAAGCGGCGCAATCACTTTCCTCATATTCACGCTACCTGGCGATCGCTACTCCACCGCTAATAGAAGATTTAATACTAAAACGCATCAAGTTCATTAAGTACGAGCACAATAGAGTATTAGCCGTTTTAATTTCAGACAACGGGGACGTAAAGAACAAGATCATTGAACTCGAAAAAGTCCACTCTCAACCAGAACTGGATCATGCTGCCGACTATTTGAATGAAAAGTTTTGCGGTCTGTCGATCAAAAATGTTCGAGAGGAAATTGCTAACCAGATATATTTAGAAAAATCAGTCTGCGACCAGCTTGTAGCAAATCTGCTTTTCATGTTCAAGGACATTATCACCACAGAAGCGGAGGATACTCTACTCAACAGATTTTTCGGAACATCAAACCTTACCGACTTTGCGACCACTAAGCAGATTAAGGCAATTTTAAGAGCTATTGAAGATAAACATATTATGCTAAACTTACTTCAGCAAATAAGCGACTCGCAGGGAACCCGGGTTTTCGTAGGGATGGAACACATCCAGCCTGCACTAAAGGAACTAAGCATGGTTGTTTCCACATACAAGGGGAAAAGATACTCAGGAGGCGCCATTGGCATAATCGGCCCAACGCGCATGAACTACAGAAAGATGATTCCTATTGTTGATCACACGGCTAAAGCCCTGACCCAAATATTATCAGAAATTTAAAGGAGAATTAATATATGACTGACAAAGAAAACGGCGAACTGCCTAAAGACACCGACGAGAAAACAACAATCGAGGAGACTACACCTGAGTCAGCACAATGTGATGAGCTTCAGAAGTCCCTTGATGAAGCCAATGAAAAGTATATACGACTGTATGCCGACTTTGATAACTACAAGAGAATTGCTGCCAGAAACAAAGAAGAACTACTAAAGTATGCAAATGAGGAGTTGATGTCAGATGTTCTTACGGTAATTGACCACCTGGAGCTTGCACTGCAGCATTCAGCCGGCACAGAATCCTCAAGCTCTCTGGCCGAAGGGGTTGAACTGACACTGAAGGAGCTAAAGAATGTACTTGAAAAGCACGGGCTGGTTAACATTGAAGCAATCGGCAAGGAATTTGATCCAGCCGTGCACCATGCAATGTCACAGATCGAGTCGGAAGATGCTGAGGAAAACACAGTTATGAAAGAGTTTCGCAAGGGATACATGTTACGTGAAAGAGTATTAAGAGCAGCCCTTGTTGGAGTTGCCATTAAACAGTCTCAACCTGAAAGCTCAGACACAGCCAGCTCTCAGGACCAAACAGCTACAACCGAAGAAGAATAAATAACTAATTATAATATACAGAATGTTAGAGGAGGGAAGATGATATGGGAAGAGTAATCGGAATAGACCTTGGGACTACCAACTCGGTAGTCGCTGTGATGCAGGGCGGTGAACCAACGGTAATCGCGAACCAGGAAGGAACAAGAACTACTCCTTCAGTTGTCGCATTCACTGATAAAGGAGAACGACTCGTCGGCCAGATCGCCAAAAGACAGGCAATCACGAACCCGGAAAACACCATAAGCTCAATGAAGAGACTCATGGGTAGAAAATTCGATTCCAGAGAGTCCACAGACGCACAAAAAAAACTCCCCTATAAAATAATCAGCGCTGCAAATAGTGACGCTCATGTAGAGTGCCACGGAAAAGCATATTCACCGCCGGAGATTTCTGCAATGATACTGCAGAAGTTAAAACAAGCCGCAGAAGACTACTTAGGAGAACCGGTAACTGATGCAGTCATTACAGTTCCAGCATATTTTGACGACAACCAGCGTCAAGCAACAAAAGATGCCGGTAAAATAGCCGGATTAAATGTGTTAAGAATCATTAATGAGCCAACTGCTGCTGCCCTTGCGTACGGCATGGACAAAAAGAAAGAAGAGAAGATTGCGGTCTACGATCTTGGCGGTGGCACATTTGATATATCTATACTGGAAATCGGAGAAGGCGTTGTAGAGGTAAAGTCTACCAACGGAGACACATACCTTGGCGGCGACGACTTCGACCTTATGGTAATGGACTGGCTGGTTGATGAATTCAAAAAAGACTCCGGCATCGATCTTCACAATGATAACATGGCGCTACAACGTTTAAAGGAAAGCTCTGAAAAGGCAAAGATTGAGTTATCGTCAGCTATGGAAACAGAGATCAACCTCCCCTTCATCACAGCCGATGCTACCGGGCCAAAGCACCTCGTTGTAAAGCTATCTAGAGCCAAATTCGAGCAGATGACAAATGACCTGATACAGAGAACAATTGAGCCATGCAAAAAAGCTCTGGCCGACGCCGGATTAAGCGCTTCGGACATTAATGAAGTAATACTCGTCGGAGGACAAACAAGAACACCCAAGGTCCAGCAGGTAGTCAAGGACTTCTTCGGCAAAGAAGCTTCAAAAGGCGTCAACCCGGATGAAGTTGTTGCCTCAGGCGCGGCAATTCAGGCTGGCGTATTAAAAGGTGAAGTAAAAGACGTCCTACTCCTTGATGTCACCCCACTCTCGCTGGGCATAGAAACACTAGGCGGAGTCTTCACTAAGCTGATTGAAAGGAACACGACAATACCCGCAAAGAAGAGCCAGGTTTTTTCCACCGCAGCGGATAATCAGCCGGCAGTATCTATTAAAATCTGCCAGGGCGAACGAGAGATGGCGAATGACAACAAACTCCTAGGCAACTTTGAATTGGTCGGCATTCCTCCGGCGCCTAGAGGCGTGCCTCAAGTAGAGGTAATATTTGACATTGATGCCAATGGAATACTTCATGTATCAGCCAAAGATAAGGGTACCGGCAAAGAACAGTCAATCAGAATAACAGCCTCCAGTGGACTCTCGGACGATGAGATAAACAAGATGACAACAGATGCTGAATCGCACAGTGAAGAAGACAAGAACAGACGTAAGCTTGCCGAGACAAAGAACGAAGCTGACACGCTCGTCTATACTGTAGACAAAACATTAACGGAGCACGGCGACAAAATTTCAGATGACGACAAACAGAACATAAGCAGTGCGCTTGAAAAAGTTAAAAATCTCAAAGATACCACGACTGATCCTGATGAGCTCAAAAAAGCTGTTGATGAATTAACTACAGCTTCTCACAAAATCGCCGAAGAAATGTATAAGGCGGGTGCAGCCGAAGGACAAACAGCCGAAGGTGCAGCCGAATCTGAAGAAGCCCAGAAAGACAAAGAAGATGTTGTTGAAGCAGAATTTGAAGACACAGATAAAGATAAAAAGGAGTAAGGACGTGACCAGTGGACTGTGCAGCGTAGACCTTAATAAATCTACGCTTGACGGACAGCGGACAACGGATACCAGATAAAGAAATATGGCTAAAGATTACTATCAAACGTTAGAAGTAGACAAAAGCGCAACAGATGCTGACTTAAAGAAGGCGTATAGAAAACTCGCACTTAAATATCACCCGGACAGAAATCCTGGAGATGCCTCTGCAGAGGAAAAATTCAAGGAGATAAATGAGGCGTATGCATGCCTGAGCGATTCCCAGAAAAGGGCTAACTATGACCAATTCGGGACTGCCGAAGGAGCAGGCGCCGGATTTGGTGGTGCAGGTTTTGGAGATTTCTCTGCCAATTTTGGGGACATCTTCGGAGACATGTTCGGCGATCTTTTCGGCGGCGATCCCGGACGGAGAAGGACTAGGGCAACAAGAGGACACGATCTTCGTTATGACCTTAATCTCAACCTCAAAGATGCAGTCTTTGGAATAGAAAAAGAACTCAAAATCCCGAGATGGGAAGACTGCTCCACCTGCAGCGGCAGCGGAGCTAAGCCTGGGACTAATCCATCCACATGCCGAACATGTGGGGGTACAGGGCAAACAAAACTACAACAGGGTTTCTTCACAATCGCAAGGACATGTAATAGTTGCGGAGGAGAAGGGAAGATCATTACAGATCCCTGCACAACATGCAGCGGCCAGGCAAAAGTCAGAAAAGAGCGTACTGTCTCATTGAAAATACCGGCAGGTGTCGATACTGGAGTTAAATTAAGAGTCACGGGTGAAGGAGAAGCAGGAAGTCACGGAGGCCCTCCTGGAGACCTCTATGTCGTAATGAATGTCGAACCCCACCCCTTCTTTAAGAGAAAAGATAATGACCTGTTATGTGAAGTTCCAATTTCGTTTGTTCAGGCGTCACTCGGAGGTGAAATCGAAGTGCCTACAATCAGCGAGAATGCAACTATTAAAATACCGGCAGGAACACCGTCAGGAAGGGTTTTTCACTTAAAAGGAAAAGGCGTTCCTAAACTCGGATCTTATGGCAAGGGTGATCAGTTCGTCACAGTCTTCATAGATGTGCCAAAAAAATTGACTGTCAGACAAAAAGAACTGCTTCACGAATTTGCTGAAATCAGCGGTGACGATATCGCAAAAGGATTCATGGACAAGATTAAGGACATGTTTCACCAGCACCACAAAGAAGCCAAGTAACAAATATCAGCATATAGCTGCCAGCAGTCATCAACAAATAAAGGCGGACATTAGTCCGCCTTTATAATTTAAACCAGATATTGTGATACGAATATTTCTAACTCCCGAACAACTGGCCTCTGACAAAATAGTTATCACCGGTGATCAGGCCAGACATCTATCACTTGTGCTACGCGCCTCACCCGGGGATTCCGTAACTATACTCGATGGCAACGGATTCAAATACAACTGCAAGATACTTCAATGCCACAAAAAAGAAGTAACTGCTGAATGCATATCCAAAGAGCCCTACTCTACTGAATCCCCTCTTTCCATAACGCTGGCGCAGGGGTTACCAAAGGGCGACAAAATGGATTACATTGTCCAAAAGTCCACCGAGCTCGGCGTCAGTAAAATCATTCCGCTGATAACCGAACGTTCTCAGATTCGACATACTCATAAAATTGATCGATGGAGAAAAATTGCTCTGTCAGCAGCACAGCAGTCCGGCAGGGATAAGATCCCGGATATTGCCGAGCCATTAGAGTTTATCAAATTCGTAAACGGACAATCTCCCACAACTCGAAGTGAAAGCGGAGTAGAATGTCACGGGATCATCTTCTCCGAAGAGCATAAGGAGAGAAACCTTAGAGAGGTACTCCTTAGGTTAAAAAAGACCCCAGACATTACTTTGATCGTAGGGCCAGAAGGCGGTTTGTCCAAAAATGAAGTCACGCATGCATCAGAACATGGCTATATTCAAACTTCCATAGGTCCCAGGATCCTCCGGACCGAGACAGCACCATTAACCGCAATCAGCATTATTCAATACGAACTGGGAGACGTGGGCTAATTCATTAGCGCTGCGCATAACTTAGCATTTCACTTGCCGCCTCGTTCGCAATATCCGTCAGTTCAATACCAACCAGACACCTATTATCAAACTGTTCTTTCCAGGCAATCGTGCCTGACATAGAAACGTACTCGTCCCGCTCAGGATGCTTCACTTCCAATTCCAAGGGGGCTTGCAATACAGGTTCAATATCCGGAGATTCAAAACAAAGTCCGCCTGCAGAAACGTTCTTTACCTCACCAGCAAACAACTCCCCCGCATATTTCGTTGATTTTACTGCCGCTATAAGCGATAAATCAAATCTCTCAAATTTTCTTCTATCATCTAACATTTTCACACTCCTTAATAGTAAGGCTTTCACCGTCTTACTTATATTGTATTACTTAGTAAAAGCGAATACAAATAAATCTCTGCAAATAGGCTCACCTTTCTGTGTATAAGCGGAGGGCATTTACTCAAGAATCAGGTTAATATCAGGCATCCTCTCTTCAAATGCTACTTTAACACATCCTGTTTCACAATCAGCGCAATGCCCGTCTGTGCGAACTACGACATTGTCGCCTTTTATATCTACCAATTCTGCAAAACTGTTATGGGCCTCCATCAGCCAGTTTAAATTATGAAGAACTTCTTTGACTCTTCTTTTTCTTTCTTCCATACGTAATGTTGTATTCATAGGCTCCTGACTCAAATTATTATTCGAGATTGAATATTAACTTCTGATTCATTCGTAGTGGTTCAACTGCAGCAACAACCGAAGCATTAATTAAAATAAGTGTCCTAATAATTTTCCGAAGATAGTCGGACACATAAAGACAGGCTTTTTTCACGAAGACGGAAACTTCACGAGGTAGGCAATATAGGAGGGACACTCCCCTTGCATAGATAGATGACTCTTTTATTGAGAGATTCGTCACAGTTTCAGAGTATAGCATATGCGAATAGTAAATATTAATAGCACTATTAACAGCAATATACCATAAGCGGTATTGCTTAAGGCAAATTCTCAACTGGACAGAGACTAATCTGCTTTCGATATATCAACGACCCTGTCCAGCGGTATCACAATCCAGCCGGTTTCTGCCTGGAGATTAACATCAGTCTCACTTACTTCGATCAAAATACCGGTGTATAATGTTTCAACCGTCTTAACGTCGACTTTTGTTCCGATCAATTCCTGCATTACTCTCTCCTTCTCAGGCTGTTCACAAACTCTGCACCTAACAAAAATATACATGACAAGTAATACATCCACAAGAGAAATAAAATAAAGGTGGTCAGAGACCCGTATATCGTTCCGATATACCCAATATTTCTGACAACCCACGTAAATCCGTACTTTGCGAGTTCCCAGAGCACCGTAACAAGCAACGCACCTGCAAACGCGTGCTTTGTGTGGACCTTCACATGAGGTACTATTTTATAGACGGTCGTAAACGTCAACAGCACTAGGACAAAGGGCGCAACGTATTTCAGGAAGATCGCCGCCTTATAACTTAGCGCAACTCCAAACATGTTCATCGGATGCTGCGTAAACACCCCGGCGATTGAGCTCAAGGTGAACGATAAGAGCCAGAAGAAAATAAAGAGCGTTACAATAAAACCGGTCCAGAGTAGAGATAAGAGGAAATGCCTTTTCTTCGGCACCTTGAAGATAATATCCATGGCATGCTCAACAGAATAAAAGAGCTGCATCGAAAGAAATCCGTAGATTGCAAAAGAGATTAGACTAATGCCCTTATACGTGATAACGTTTCTTAGTTCATTCGTAATTCCCGCAGTAACAGCAGGAAAGAAATCAATCAATTTTGAAAGGAGGAAGTTGTACAGTTCCTGGTTCCCTCCAAGTAGATAACCAAAAAGCGCGATCAACAAAAGACTCAACGGCACCAGAGAAACAATGAGGAAATAGGCGATTGATGCCGATAGATAAAAGCACTCATCCCTGAAAAACGATGTTAGACTATTCCCGATAATTCTAAATATATTCATTTACCAATCTCGAGTTACTATTGTTCCTGTTTGACTTTCACGCAGCTCAATTTAGATATTTTGAGATTCACTATAAGCGCACTACAACAATCCGGGCCTTGCACTAAGACAAAGATCAAGGCTTGATTATTTATACTTCCGCTGCCTCACATAGAATTCCACAGGTACCCCTTCGAAAGAAAAGCGTTCCCGTAGTTGCCTTTCAAGAAACCTTATATACTGTTCCTTGATACCCTCTTTTTTGTTTGTGAATATTGTAAAACCAGGCGGGTTAGTTTTGACCTGTGTAATATAGTATATCTTGACCCTTCGGTGCTGGTGTAGAGGCGGCTCCTTCTTAGCAAGCACTTCCCGCAAAAAAACATTCAGTTCATGAGTGCTGATCCTTTTATTGCTTTCAGCGATTACCTTGTCTACAAGGGGGAAGAGTTTTGTGACTCTCTGCTTGTTGATTGCGGCTATAGTCATTACCGGGACGTGCCTCATAAACCAGAGTTTTTGATGCACCAGTTTTGCCGCCTCTTCAGTCGATACCGCGTTCTTGTCAACAAGGTCCCATTTATTCAAAAGCACTATCGAAGGTTTCCTTGCCGCATGCACAACACCTGCTATTTTCTGGTCTAGTTCAACGACCCCGTCATAAGTATCGAGAACAATTAATGCAATATCACAGTCCTCTATATTTCTCAATGTTCGAATGAATGAATATCTCTCGATAGTTTGAGACATCTTTCCCTTTTTTCGGATACCGGCTGTATCCACGAGAGTATATTTTTTACCGTAATATTTACATTCTGAGTCAACAGCATCTATTGTAGTGCCGGCAACTGAACTGACAATCATCCGGTCTTTACTTAGCAGACAATTCGTAAGCGTTGACTTCCCTACATTAGGTCTGCCAACTATTGCAATCCTGGGATACTCAGACTTTTCATCCGTGCTTTCGGGCAGCAATTCGGTTATTGCATCCATAAGCTCTTCATAGCCGTTCCCGTTAAGCGCGGAAAGAGGGTGAATATCTACCCCGAGTGAGTAAAAATCATAAAGGGCCTGCTCTTTTTTGGGACCATCTATTTTATTGACCACATAAAATATAGTTTTACTGTACTTCCTTAGATTGTTTATCAGTTCAAAATCAAGCGGCATTACCCCGCTTGACCCATCCATAAGCATAATAACGATATCCGCCTCGTCAACTGCAGTGAGCACCTGTGCCTTAACTTCCTTGTAGATCTCTTCATCAGGCTCATGGAGAAATCCGCCGGTGTCTACCATCAGGAAATGCTTATCCTCCCACACCGCCTCGCCATAAAGCCTGTCTCTCGTAATACCCGGGAAATCTTCAATGACAGCGCTCTGCTTGCGGACCATCCTGTTAAAGAGCGTAGATTTCCCTACATTCGCCCTTCCTACTATTGCAACAATCGGTTTACCCATTTTATTTATAATCCTTTAAAAGTCCGTTACTCCGGACCATGATTTAACAGTTTATATTCATAGTGAAATTAATCAGAATTCCATCCAACGATCTCCGACTGCCTCAGGAATGATCTATATAATAGATGTGAGAATAACATCGGAACATTAATTATACCACAAGGAAGTAATCAGAAGTGTTATGCATGAACTCATTCGCAGGGATTGCAATCCTGCATTTCCCTTTCAATACAGTCACTAAATTGACACACACTGCCAGATGTTATATTTTAAAATTATGATGAAAATTGTCATTTGTGTATCTCTTCTCATCGTGCTCTCCGGAACTTCATCCTTTGCAGATATTTTCAAGCATGTAGACAAAGACGGGGTGGCCCATTTCACGAACATTCCAGGGGATGGTGACTATACGCTAATAATGAGCGAACCGGTGACTGCCCGTACAAACAACTACGACCATATCATACGCAAGAAATCAGGCAAATATAATGTTGAACCGGCCATCATTAAAGCAGTCATAACCGCTGAATCCAACTGGGACCCAAGTGCGTTATCAAAAAAGGGCGCCATAGGGCTTATGCAACTGATGCCAGCAACCGCAAAAGATATGAAAATCACTGACCCATACGACCCTGAAGAGAATATTGAAGCAGGCACCAGATATCTGAGATACCTTCTGGACAGATTCGATGGAGATCTTGACCTTGCTTTGGCAGGGTATAACGCTGGCCCTTCCCGGGTAGAAAAAGCAGGTGGTATTCCATCAATATTAGAAACCAAAATGTATATAAAAAGTGTAAAGTCATTCTATGAAAATCTCTCTAAAAACACGTTAAAACCTATATATAAAGTCACTTTCAGCGACGACACCATCATGTATACAAATACCCCCTCCCCATATAAGCAGCACGAACTTTCAAAATTCTGAGAAAAAGTCTAAAATAGTACGCTATGAATAATACAGAAATACTACGTGATAAAATATTACAACTGAAAAAAGAGAAAAACGCCATAATTCTCGCACATAATTATCAGCGGGAGGAAGTCCAGGACATTGCCGATCACAGAGGTGATTCTTTAGAATTATCCCGTCTTGCATCAGAAACAGATTGCGATGTTATCGTATTCTGCGGCGTTCACTTCATGGCTGAAAGTGCTTCCATTCTTTCACCTGACAAGACTGTTCTTCTTCCTGAAATATCAGCAGGCTGTCCGATGGCAGACATGATAGCCTCTGACAGCGCCAGAAATGCAAAAACACAATTCCCGGGCTTTGAGTACAAAGAAGGATTCACATATCCAGCTGAATTCTCTCTTAAAGATATCAAAAAGCTCCATCCAGGAGTCCCCGTTGTAACATACGTCAATACAACTGCAGAAGTAAAAGCAGAAAGCGATATTTGTTGTACATCTGCCAATGCAGTCAAAATAGTTGAATCACTCGACTCTGATAAAGTGATATGCATACCTGATAAAAATCTGTCGGCATGGATTGCCAGAAACACGAAAAAGGAAGTAATCGCATGGGACGGCTTCTGTCATGTCCATGAACGCATAACCGCAGATGATGTTCGCAGCGCCAGGAAGGCACATCCGGACGCACTCTTGCTTGCACACCCTGAGTGCAGGATGGAAGTTCTTGAACTGGCCGACCATGTAACAAGCACTTCAGGAATGCTCAGGTATGCTGCATCATCCGATGCTAAAGAATTTATCATAGGGACTGAAACAGGCCTTATGTATAAACTAAAATCAGACAATCCTGAAAAAACATTCTACCCTCTCAGAAAAGACATGGTCTGTCCGAACATGAAGAAAACTTCTCTGAACAGTGTACTTAATTGCCTTGAGACTGAGACCTATAAGATAAAAGTACCGGAAGAAATCAGGATACCCGCCAAAAGAGCGCTCGACAGGATGTTAGAGGTCAAGTAGGAACCAAAGCAGTTTACAATCCCAGGATTAGACAATGAACTTGCTTAAGCAAAAAATCATTGAGAGGATCAGCAAAGAAGGCCCTATTTCTTTTGAGACCTTCATGGATATGGCGCTTTATTACCCTGACCTGGGATATTATTCTTCGCCTGAAACAACCATAGGCAGAGAGGGGGATTTTTTTACCAGCCCTCATCTGCATCCTATATTCGGTGCCATGATCGGGAAACAGCTACTGGAAATGTGGGAGTTAATGGGGAGGCCAGAAACATTCCATGCCGTTGAAATGGGCGCAGGTCTGGGGTACTTATCCAAAGACATACACGATTATTTAAGCAGTCCCTCAAAGGACGCCGAGTTCCAGCAGAATAAATCGAATTTCCTGAAGTCGCTCAGATATGTAATTGTTGAGCCCTATTCGCATTTCAAAGAAAAACAGATGCACATATTAAAGAATACCTCCCTACCTCACCAGACGTCATGGGTCGAGTCACTAAGTGAACTGCACAACATCACCGGCTGCATTTTGTCCAACGAACTGCTGGATGCATTTCCCGTACACATTGTTGCAATGGAAGATGAACTCAAGGAAATATACATACAGTTAAATGGGAGCGAGCTTGTCGAAATTAAAGTAAAACCAGAATCTAATGAAATAGCAAATCACTTCAGAGATCTCTCCGTACACATGGAGCCGGGCTACCGGACAGAAGTAAACCTGCGGACACAAAGCTGGCTCAAAGAGGCAGCCGCATCCCTGACCGCCGGGTTTATTCTCACAATAGACTATGGTTACACAGCAAAGGAGTATTACAATGAAGAGAGGTCACGAGGGACCCTGCTCTGTTACCACAAACACCTGTATAACGAAAATCCATTCCAGCATATCGGAGAACAGGACATAACGGCACATGTAAATTTCTCTGCGGTTAAGATGTGGGGAACCGAACACGGCTTTGAAACAATCGGCTACTGTTCTCAAGGCACATATCTCATCGCATCTGGCATTGATGAACTAATTACTGAGCTCTACATTGATTCACCTGATTACCTTTCGGAGATATCTAAGATCAAGGGCCTGATTATGCCCCAGGGAATGGGGGAATCCCACAGTGTGATTGTTCAGTATAAGGGAGAAGAATCTCCTGAACTAAGGGGGTTTTCAATGCGTAATCATGCGGAGAAATTGTAGGCAGTGGTGGGCAATATCAGTTCTACAGATATTCCTTCAACCGTTCCAGGCTTTTTCTGGCATGATCAACCGAATGTGCTTCGAGAGTATACGCACAATCAATTCCCTGAAGTTCCCTGAAGAGTGTAGTGAAATCAAAATCACCGTCACCTATAGGAAGATGCTCATCAGCATATCGGGAATTATCGTGAAGATGTAGCTCCTTAATATAAGGCTTAATCATTGCCAGCCACTCGGTAAGCGGCAACTTTGAAAAAAGGTTAAAGTGACCCGTATCAAAACAGACTCCGAAATTATCCGATCCCATTTCCTTTGCAAGTAGGGCTAGATTCTCCGGGTCATCTTCAAAAATATTCTCTATCGCAATTTTCACACCCATATCAGCGGCCCTATCATTAATAGGCCTCCAAGTTTCCAGGCTATTTTCAAGCCATATCTCAACCCTATTGTCATATTTCCATCGGTCGTAACCTGAGTGAAATACAATCACCTCCGGCTTCAGGATCTCTGCTGCATCTAGAGTTTTAGAATACCTTTTTGAGGTAACCTCCCTTACTTTCATGTCGACTCCTCCGGGAGAAAGATCCATGAAGGGGGCATGAATCGTAATTCGGGGATCGTAATCCAGCTTGCTCTTGAGCGCAGCAATATCATCCGGCTGCAATTTATCAAAACTCCTGGAGCCAAAATAAATCTCCGGATTTAACCTTTCCTGTTTGAAAAACGGAAGAAACTTGTCAAACGAATCGAACGGGATATGAACGTAGGGGTCAACCAGCCGGTTATCGTCTCGCCGATCTACCACTATTCGTTTACGGCTTTCTTTGTTGCAGCAGGCTTTGTTTCAGACTTTTTGTCATTGCTAGGAAGCGGCTTGGGCTTGCTTTTCGAATCCATCGCTTTTTTTCTGTCAGCAGACGGATAATCGGTAACATACCATCCAGTGCCCTTTAGTACAAATGAGGTACTGGTAATCAGCTTTTTCAACTCTCCGTCGCATGACTCACATTTGCTAAGCGGGTCATCCGACATTTTCTGCAATACTTCAATTTCATTGCCACATTCAGTACATTTATATTCATAAATAGGCATAACTTTTCCTCCAAAATACAAATCTCTTTTTTCACCACTAGCGGAACATGAGTTCTAACTGCTTATATCATTGATTAAATATGAGAATAAAGTCAGCCAGAACCTATATAGACCTGCGTATACGGCTATTTAAATAGTATCACACACGCCCAATTATTGACAAGCCTCTAACTATATGTTAAATAAGAATTATGTGGGAATACACAGACAAAGTAAAAGACTTCTTCCTCCATCCAAAAAACGTTGGAGAAATTGAGAACCCTGACGGAGTTGGAGATGTGGGAAGTATTATCTGTGGCGATGCGCTTAAGCTCTTCCTCCGGGTCGACAGGAAGACTGATACAATCATTGATGCTAAATTCCAGACATTCGGGTGTGCAAGCGCAATTGCCTCTTCGTCTGCATTAACGGAACTAATTAAAGGTAAGACCATTGATGAGGCTCTGAAGGTTGCGAACACTGATATCGCCGAATACCTTGGAGGACTTCCCCGTGAGAAAATGCACTGCTCGGTAATGGGGCGTGAAGCATTGGAAGCAGCGGTAGCGGATTACAGGGGTGAAAAACTGCCTGAAGTCGAAGAAGGCACTATCGTGTGTCAGTGCTACGGGATCACCGATTTGAAACTAAAGCACGTTATCAAGGAAAACAACCTGCACACTGCAGAGGATGTAACTAATTTCACAAAAGCCGGAGGGGGATGCGGCAGTTGTGTCCCAGATATTGAATACATACTAAAAGAAGTATGGGCTGACAAGGTCGTTGAAGAAACCGCAAAACCAAAAAAGAAGCTGACTAACATTCAAAAAATCGCTCTGATCCAGGAAATTATTAATAATGAGATACGCCCTCTCCTTCAGGCTGACGGTGGTGACGTTGAGCTTATTGATGTGGACGGCAACGAAGTAATTGTGTCATTGAGGGGCATGTGTCGAGAATGTGTTATGGCAGAGGTAACAACGAAGAATGTTGAAAACAAGCTGCGCGAGCACGTCAACGAAGACATTACGGTGAAGACAGTATGAAGGTAATATACTTAGACAACAATGCGACTACCCGGGTTTCAGATGAAGTGAGGGACGCCATGCTCCCCTATATTTGCGACCTCTACGGCAACCCGTCAAGCATGCATTCATTCGGCGGACAGGTACACAGACATATAGAAGTAGCCCGGGAACAGGTTGCGTCACTAATCAATGCGGAGCCCGAAGAAATCATTTTCACAAGCTGCGGGACCGAAAGTGACAACACCGCCATCATGAGCGCCCTCGACTCTCAACCGGAGAAAAAGCGCATCGTCACAAGCCGCGTTGAGCATCCCGCCATTTTAAACTTCTGCAAAGCAATGTACAGGAAGGGTTACAAAATATCATTCATCCCCGTAGACAAACAGGGCCGGCTGAATCTCGAAGAACTCAAGACTTCAATAACCGATGATACTGCAATCGTCTCGATCATGTATGCAAATAATGAAAGCGGCGTTGTCTTCCCCATGTCCGAAATCGCCGAGATTGTTAAGTCCAGAGGTACGCTAATGCACAGCGATGCAGTACAGGCCGCAGGCAAACTTCTGCTCGATGTAAAAAAACTCCCCGTTGACATGCTCTCCCTCTCAGGACACAAAATGCACGCGCCAAAAGGAATCGGTGTTCTCTATGTAAAAAGAGGGACGAGATTCTCTCCTTATATCATCGGCGGCCACCAGGAAAGCGTAAAACGCGCTGGCACTGAAAATGTCTCCGCCATTGTCGGGTTCGGGAAAGCAGCAGAACTGGCCAGGGAACATGTAATTAGCAAAGAAACAAAAGTAGAAACGTTAAGGGACAGACTCGAAGAAGGACTTCTGAAAACCTGCCCCGGGGCAAGAGTGAATGGTGACACTAAATCTCGGCTACCCAACACACTTAACATAAGCTTTGAGTATGTTGAAGGAGAAGCCATCCTTCTTCGGATGAATGAATACAACATCTGCGCTTCTTCCGGATCTGCCTGCAGCTCGGGCTCACTTGAACCGTCACATGTATTGAGGGCAATGGGTGTTCCCTTCACAACAATCCACGGTTCAGTTCGGTTCTCATTAAGTAGGTACTCAACTGACGAAGAAATTGACTTCGTCCTTGAGAAAATGCCCGGCATAATAAATGAATTACGAGAGTTAAGCCCCTACGTAAAGGAAAGCTGAACACTGCTCCCCCTCACAGCAGAAGAACCTAAAAGTAATTCTCAGTCGAACACTATAAAGATCTTTGGATTTTGTTAGGCTACTCCATTATTTCGAGGACAAATCTCTTGCCGAGCTTGGTTCCGGCAGCACTCATTATTGTTCTCATGGCACGCGCGGTATTCCCCTGCTTTCCAATAACCTTTCCAATATCATCTTTTGCAACACGTAATTCAAAAACAGTAGTTCTCTCTCCGTCTACTACAGCAACCGATACTTGCTCCTGATCATCTACCAGAGCTTTTGCAATGTCTTCAACCAGTGTTTTCATGTCCACCTCCATTAGTATCCGGGTTCTTTTTTCGCCCCGCCATTCATATTTGTTCAAAACAGATATTGGTTGTATTCATGTATGCTTATAACGTTTGAGATATCTACTATTACGTAAAATAGTATCATATACTTTGGGCAAAACAAAATCTACAATAATTGTAAGCCCGCCGGAGTTTAATAGCAAGGAAATTCGGCCATTCAGGATCCCCACACCAATGCCGCATGAGACTGCTCCGGAAGCATCTAAACTCATTAAAGTGCCAAAGGGCATGAAGAGCTGATAGGATATTTTTTTATGAGAAATTCTATTTAGCTTACGATAGATCCATCATGCAGCATTTCGGTACACCGTCTCTCTGGGGATACGGCTTCCTACACATACTTACCGATATCAATATTCCACTTCCCGGGATCCTCGTAGCTTTTTACTTTATCGTTGCCATTCTTTGATAGATCAATATCACGGGGCATTATGTGCTTCTGTTTTTTTGCATCGAAGACAACGCGAACAAGCGGGGCAACCAGGCCTTTTTCACCATGATCAAGAACGATACCGAGCAGCCCGCTCTCAAGTTGCACAAATGACCCTACAGGGTATATCCCCACACAACGGATAAACTGCTGCACCAGTCCCTGGTTATACGCATCACCCCATTCGTATAATTTCTTAAGCGTCTCAGTGGGTTGAAACTGCCTCTGATAGCATCGCTGTGACGTCATGGCATCATACACGTCCGCAATAGCAGCCATCTGTGCGTACTTATTTATTTGTTCCCCTTTTAAGTTATCAGGGTAACCCGTACCATCTACTCTTTCATGATGATGTGCAGCCACGATTATTGAATTCTTATGCATGCTCGGAGTCTTTTCCAGAATGCTTCGGCTATGTTTGACATGCTCTTTTACTTTAAGAAAATCATCTGCTGTCAGTTTCTCGTTACTAGTAAGTATTTCAACCGGCACATGAACCTTGCCGACATCATGAAGCAGGCCGCCGATCCCAAGTTCCTTAATAACCTGGTAGTCAAGCTCCAGGTACTTACCAAAGGAAATCATCAGCACCCCCACGCTAACCGAATGCATAAAAGTATATTCGTCCGCATTCTTAATTCGTCCTAGACTCGAAAGCGCGTCCTTGTTTCGGAAAATTGATTCCACCATTTTCTCGACCACATGCTCAACCTTCTCAACCTCTATCTGCTTTCCAAGCCGGATATCGTTCATTATACCTATGACCGTTTTCCTTGCCTCTTTTTTGACTTCTTTAGCTCTCGTAATTTCTTCCCTTACAGTCACGAGGTTCCCCCGACTCACCTCCGGCTTCACCATTTCATCAATATCAGAATCTATCTTCGCGTTCACTTCTTCCCGGGTAGGTGCATCTACAACATCCGTCCCTTTATCCGTGTCAATGTAGACTTCACGAATACCGTAGTCATTAATTTTCACTATCTCTTTTTCGCTTTTAATTTTGATACGATTGCTCATAAAAGGATGGTCAAGCCATGCGCAGTTAACATCATGAATAAACATGCCGGGTTTTAATTGACTGATTTTAACCTTTTTTATCATGGCAGAATTAATAGCTCCGGATACCAGTAATAACGCAAGTGATCATGTAAGTATTTTCGTCATTTACCATCCAAATCTTGAATCTATCTGAAGTGCTCGTAGCCTTACAGCATGTCGACAAGAGTCTAATCAGATGAAATGCTGGAACTGTCTGCTTTATTGGGAGTCTAATGGTAGATATTACTAACTTAGGAAGTCAATTATGAAAAGCACACAATAAATCTAATGATTGAGGGGCTTATTCATACGGCATGCATAAGCCGCAGAAACTTTGAGTAAAAATCCGTCGACTACGTCTATGCTTCAGTGATCAGTATTTCATTAACTTTATTCTTGAGTTCATCAAAATTGGACGATTTCACCACATAATGATCTGCAGCAACTGCCGAAAAGTCACTCTTATATACACTATATGCCGAGCATATAATTACCGGCAGGTCATAATCAGTTTCTCTAATCTTCCGCAGAACAGCCAGGCCATCTTCTCCAGGCATTTTAATATCAAGAGTTACCAAGTCGGGTTTTTCTTCACGTATTTTCTGTAGCGCCACAGCACCGTTTTCAGCAGTAATTACATCATATCCTTCATCAGTCAGCTCTTCGGTAAGCAACAACCTTATATTTTTTTCGTCATCTACAACTAATATTTTTTTATTCACTGTTGGGGTCCCCTCCATTCCTTGAAGTCCAATTATTAACCAGATAAGGTTTCAATTGCTCAAACACAGTACACTGCTGATTAATCACTTCTTCCGCCTGATGAGAATCCAGGTTCTGTGTGGTTTTCACAAATGAAGCGGTCTTGGCAAAGTATATAGGAACGAGTGCATCAATTATATCATTTGCACTCATTCCGCTCGTCGGCTCTTTATGTGCCTCGGCAAAATTATAAAGAGATTTAATCCAAAGCTCCGTAGGAAGTTCAAAGTACGCATCCTCCATCTTGGCCACTTCCTGGATTTTCTGATAATTCTCATCTTCAAGAATTATTTTCCAGAGGGGCAAGTACTTTTCTACACCTTCTCTAAACTTATTAATCATGTTGACATAATCGACATTAATCGGCTTGGGTGAAGCCTCCGACTCAAAGCCGAATATAGCGGTCGGACGACTCCCTTTCACTTTCAACCAGTTTTCCTGATAGCTGTTCATAAGGGTCAAGATAGTGCCTACGACCTGTTTAAACATCGGACCGAGGTCTTTCCCGGGATCCTTGTCATCATGAATCTTTGTGCCCATAAAGGACTGGCAGATTTTAAAGTTCTCACAAATTGCCACAGTCGTCATCCATATATCAATCCCAAACTTTGCAATATCAGTCTCCCAGACGTCTTTAGACAATAGGCTTTCTATCAACTCTATTGAAAAGCCGAAATCACCACCGATCGGCTGACGAACACGCCTGCCGTACAGAGCACAGGTCAGAGGATATGCAATCATATTGGTAATAGTACCGTCATATTTATGCCGGCTGTAATAGGGTGTGACAAATCCGAAATCCTTCTTAATGATAGGAGCAATAAGCAGTTCAATCCACTCCGGAGATATACTTCTCAGGTCTGAGTCAAGCATACTGCCGGCTTTCGCACCCAGTAGTTTTGCCGTCTCAAATATAGACTTAATCGCAGTTCCCTTGCCCGAAGGTCCGACATATTTTGCAGCAAGTATCTGGGTCTCATACGCAGGCTTAGAGATAAATGCATTTTCGAAGTAGGGCTTGTCCTTCAGAGCATCAACGGCCTTTTGCGTTGCTTCAACATCACCGCCTTCTGAAATTAGGATTACCCCTTTGTACTTAGAAAAGTATTTGGCCAGGCCGAGTTCCGCAGCCTTTATGACCCGGCTGATGGTATCAGCGTTATTATAGCTGGGAATTCCGATAACGATATCAGCAGACCCAATCTCTTTTAACTGCTCAAGGGTCTTTTCATCAAGTGCCGTATATTGGTCTGAAATAGATCTGCTATTCAAATTATCATCTCCCTGTATTCTTCGGCATATTATCTAACACTTTATAGTCTACATATTCAGACAAATAAATCTACCACGTTCTGACCCGGGGTGGGAGTAAGCAGCAGGATTGCCCGGAACACTCAATCAACTATCGGGAGGTTTATCCTGAACACCGTCCCCGCACCCTCTTCACTCTCCACCTGAATGCTACCCCCATGTGAGACGATGATCTTTTGTACAAGAGCAAGCCCGAAGCCGATGCCCTTTTCTTTTGTAGTGTAAAACGGTAGGAATATTTTCTGCATGATATTTTGCGGGATGCCGCAACCGGCATCTTTAATGCTTACCTCTGCTTTACTATGGAAACTGCTGACCGTTACATCCAAGCTGCCTCCGTCAGGCATCGCTTCAATCGCGTTGAGAAACAGGTTTGACACTGCCTGCCTGATCAGGACTTCATCTATCTTTACATTTACAGGCTCCACAGCATGAAAGGACACCTCAACACTACTATTCTCACCCACTGTCGATGAGAGAGCTTCTTCTACAAGCTCATTTAAATTTACATGTTCGGTATGCAATACAGACGGTTTTGCAAAAGCCAATAGCTCAGAGATGATCCTGTCCATACTTCTGATCTCAGCCGAGATCGCATCAACCGTAGCTAAATTGGAAGGGTCTATTTTTTTACCAAGGAGCTTTGCATAGCCGGCAATCACACCCATCCCGTTCCTCAGTTCATGAGAAATCCCCGCTGACATTTCTCCAAGCTGACTCAGCCGTTCTTTAAGCTCTACCTGGGTCTGCAGGGCCTTTATATCAGTCAGGTCCGTAAACACGAAGATAAAGCCGATCTCGTCACCTGCTGAATTCTTCAGCTGTGAGCTCGTTATCCCGAGCCATATATGCCTGTTGTCCGTGGTTACATAAGGATATTCACCTCTTGATACTGTCTCATGTTGCTTAATTAATGTCGTTAACGGTTCGTTTAAAACCTCACTGAATTGTTTCCCCATGATATTTATGGAGACAAGGCTTAATATCCGCTCGGCAGCCTGGTTGATGCTCTTGATCTTCATATCATTATTAACACTGATTACGCCGCTCGGAACGCTCTGAAGGATATTTTCATTATAGGCCTCGATACTCGTCGCTTTTTCCTCTGCAAAGGCTTTTAATTTCTCCAGCTCCTTTTCCTTCTCTACAAGCTTCCCGACAAGGTCCTGGAACGTATCAACAACAAATCCAACTTCAGAGTCATTGGTGACTGCGCCCGGTGATTTAAGGATCTTTCTCTGCCTGATCACATACATCCGTATCGCTATGATCGAGACAACAATGATAATCAGACCGGCAACGGCAGCGCCGTACCCGATCCCTCTGTTATCAAGGGCGGGGACGAGCAGTACTCCGATTAAAAGCCCCATAACAAGGAATAGGGCTATAAGCAGATTTTTGAGAAAAGAATTATCCTCCATAAAGATACCAGACCAGTATCTCCTGGCCCCATAAAAGACTGATGAGAGCGCCGAGCGCGAGGTAAGGGCCAAATGGAATTTTAGA
>PJEL010001700.1_pt1 | contig 21461 bp, 19 predicted proteins | sample 1853271 | NCBI WGS metagenome assembly PJEL01 (sample SAMN08108733, study PRJNA415343) | Invertebrate metagenome, whole genome shotgun sequencing project. | host: Globobulimina | place: Sweden: Gullmar Fjord | collected 2015-08
CCGCCTCCGCCGACCGGGCGGCCTGGACGGCCGCCCACCACCGGTCAAACTCGGCCACGTTGGCCAGGACGGCGGCGTCCAGGGCGGCGATGGAGGGCAGGGGCGGGTCGGACGCGGAGGATGGCTCGCCGCCGCCGGTATCCAGGGCGCCGGTCAACTGGCCCGACCAGTCTTTCAGCAGGTCGTAGTCTTCCGCCGGCACGCCGAGGATCTGCGACACTACGATCACCGGCAGGGGGTAGGCCAGATCGGCGATGACGTCGAAGGTGTCGCCATCGCCCAGGGCGTCGTCCAGCAGGCGGTCGGCGATGGCGCGCACATCGCCGCGCATGGCGGCCACCAGCTTGGGCGTGAAGGCCTTGCCCACCAGGCGGCGCAGGCGGGTGTGCGCCGGCGGATCGATGAACACCATCCAGCGGCTGAGCATGCGGTCGATGGCCGTCGGCTCGCGGTCGTCGCCGGTGATGGGATTGGTTCCGCTGGGCGAACAGCGCTGGAAGCGCTTGTCGGTCAGCACCGCCGAAACGTCGGCGAAGCGGGTCAGGTACCAGTCTCCCCAGGGGCTGAGAAAGACCGGGTCGTGCGCGCGCAGGGCATGAAAAACGGGATAGGGATCGGCCAGGTAACCGGGCGCGTCGAAATCGAGGTCGAAACCGCCCTTGGCCTCCGAAGTCTGTTCCATTCCGTCGCTCCGCTTCACCGTCATCCCCCCGTCTTCGCGCCGGAGAGGCGGGTCTAGTCTGCCGACCCGGAGTTAACAAAAAGCGCTAGTAACGCATCACGCTTCGCTGCCGGCGCCGACCGCTCTGTCGAGGCGCGCCGCCAGAGAGGCTTCCAGATAGTCGTCGATGTCGCCATCCAGCACGCCCTGGGCGTTACCCTTTTCCACGCCGGTCCTGAGGTCCTTCACCATCTGGTAGGGCTGCAGGACGTAGGAGCGGATCTGATGGCCCCAGCCGATATCGGTCTTGGAGTCCGCCTCGGCCTGGGCCGACGCCTCGCGCTTTTGCAATTCATGCTCGTAGAGGCGCGCGCGCAGCATCGATTCCGCCTGGGCGCGGTTCTTGTGCTGCGAGCGGTCGTTCTGGCACTGCACCACGATGCCCGTGGGTATGTGAGTCATGCGCACCGCCGAATCGGTCTTGTTGACGTGCTGGCCGCCGGCGCCGGAGGCGCGGTAGGTGTCGACGCGCACCTCCTTGTCGAGAATCTCGATGTCGATGGAATCGTCGATCACCGGATAAACCCAGACCGACGCGAAAGAGGTGTGGCGCCGCGCCTGGGAATCGAAGGGCGAGATGCGCACCAGACGATGCACGCCGGATTCGGTCTTCAGCCAGCCATAGGCGTTCTGGCCTTTCACCCGGATCGAAGCGGACTTAATGCCGGCTTCCTCACCGGCGCTTTCTTCCAGCCATTCGACCTGATGGCCATGCGCCTCGGCCCAGCGCACGTACATGCGCAGCAGCATCTGCGCCCAGTCCTGAGCCTCGGTGCCGCCGGCCCCGGCATTGACTTCGAGATAGCTGTCGTTGGCGTCGACCTCGCCCGACAGCAGGCTTTCGAGCTGCATCTTGGCGGTGCGCGCGCGCAGCGCTTCGAGCTGCCCCTGCGCTTCCAGGACGCTGTCCTCGTCGGCCTCCGCTTCGCCCAGCTCGGCCAGGGTCAAGCTGTCTTCGAGTTCGCTTCCGATAGACTGGTAGTTCTTCAGCGACTGTTCCAGATGGGTGCGCTCGCGCATCACCTTCTGGGCGCGCTCGGGATCGTTCCAAAGGTCCGGATTTTCGGCTTCGGCGTTCAGTTCGTCGAGACGCAGGGTGGCGGCATCGACGTCAAAGATGCCTCCTCAGCAGGGCCAACGACTGACGAACCTCGTCTGCCACCGCTTCGATTTCGGCGCGCATGCGCACTCCTTGGTGATTGGTTGACCAGGCTGGCGCCCGACAGACCGCCGGACGCGCAGCACAGCTGCTTTGGATGACCTTGTATCGGATTTCGGGGGCCTTCGTACAGCCCCGGCTTGCCAAGTATCAGTAAAGCCCGCCGGTACCGCTGGCCGCGGTGCTGCCGGTGCGCGGGTTGTAGCCGCCGTCCAGCACCACCTGGCGCCCGGTCGGCTCGGTTCCCGGCTTGAAGGCCTCCAGGAAGACGTGCTTGTCGCCGGGACGCGCCAATTGCCCGGTCTCCGCGTTGAGGCGCACCAGGCGGATATCCGGCGGAATTCGGAAGGGGACGGTGTTTTCCTTGGTCAGCGCCTCCGCCATGAAGGACTTGAACAGGGGGGCGGCGACATTGGAGCCGGTGTCGCGCGGACCGAGGGTACGCGGCTCGTCGAAGCCGACGAAGACGCCGACCGCCAGGTCCGGGCTGAAACCGACGAACCAGGTGTCGATGTTGTCGTTGGTGGTGCCGGTCTTTCCGGCAAGCGGCAAACCGAGGGCGTTGATGCGCCGGCCGGTCCCGCGTTGAACCACGCCGCGCAACATACCGACGATCTGATAGGCCGAGGCCGAATCGACCACCTGCTCACGCTCGTCGGGCAAGACCGGCAGCGTTTGGTTTTGCCATTCGTCGACCCGGCAGTCGGCGCAGTCGCGCAGATCGTGGCGATAGATAGTGCGGCCGTGGCGGTCCTGCACCCGGTCGATCAGCGTCGGGGAGATGCGCCTGCCACCGTTCACCAGCATGGCGTAGCCGGTGGTGATCTGCATCAGCGTGGTCTCGCCGGCGCCCAGCGCCATGGACAACACCTGGTCCATGTTCTCAATGACACCGAAGCGCTTGGCGTACTCCGCCACCTTTTCCATGCCGATGGTCTGCGCCAGGCGCACCGTCATGAGGTTGCGCGACTTTTCGATACCGACGCGCATCGGGGTCGGGCCATAGAACTCTTTGGAGTAGTTCGACGGCTTCCACTTGCCCAGGCCCGGGCCTTGGTCCAGCACGAAAGGCGCGTCGAGAATCATGGTCGCCGGGGTAAAGCCGCTGTTCAGGCCCGCCAGGTAGACGAAGGGCTTGAAGGCGGAGCCCGGCTGGCGCTTTGCCTGAACGACGCGGTTGAATTCGCTGCGCGCGTAGGAGAAGCCACCGGCCATGGCCAGCACCCGGCCGGTGTGCGGATCCAGCGCCACCAGCCCACCGTTCACGGAGGGGATCTGGCGCAGCCCGAAGGCGCCCTCGCCGTAGGCCTTGCCATCGGCATCTTCGCTCACCGCCTCGACCAGGACCACGTTGCCCGGCTCGAGAACGTCGCTCGGTTTCTTTGGCGTATGGCCGATCCGCTGATTCTTGATCCAGGCGCGCGCCCACTTCAGCTCGGCCATGGGAATGTGACCGGATGTGCCGTCGGCCAGCAGAACCTCGGCCTGCTTGGCGTCGGTGGCCAGCACGGCGGCCAGGTGCCAGCTGTCGTCGATGCCGGCCGGCCGCTCGACCGCCTGCAGCAGCGCGGAGACTTCGGCGTCCCCGTCAACGGCGATGTCCTGGACGGGCCCGCGCCAGCCGTGGCGGCGGTCGTAAGAAATCAGCCCCTCGCGCAGCGCCCGGTTCGCAATCTCCTGCAGGCGCGGATCCAGCGTGGTGCGCACCGACAAGCCGCCGGCGTAAAGACCGGCGTCGCCATAGAGCCGGGCCAGTTCGCGCCGGGTTTCCTCGGCGAAGTATTCCGCTTTGACCACTTCCGTCGCATCGCGCCGGTGCACCACCAGGGGTTCGGCCTTGGCGGCCACCGCTTCTTCCTCGGTGATGCGCTCGTCATCGGCCATGCGCCCGATCACCCAGTCGCGTCGCGCCACCGCAGCGCCGTGCTTATGCACGGGATTGTAGTTGTTCGGCGCCTTGGGCAGCGCCGCCAGAAAAGCCGCCTCGGCGATGGTCAGTTCGTCCAGCGACTTGTTGAAGTAGTTGAGCGCCGCCGCCGCCACACCATAGGAGCCGAAGCCGAGATAGATCTCGTTCAGGTAAAGCTCGAGAATGGTGTCCTTGGTGAAGGCCTGCTCGATGCGGAACGCCAGAATGGCTTCCTTGATCTTTCGATCGATAGACACTTCGTTGGTCAACAGAAAATTCTTGGCGACCTGCTGGGTGATGGTCGAGGCACCGACGGGCCGCCGCCCGGAAGCCGCATTGGCGATGTTGGTGACGATGGCTCTCAGCACCGAGACGAAGTCGACGCCGGGGTGGCTGTAAAAGTTCTTGTCCTCGGCGGAGAGGAACGAATTCACAACTCGCCGCGGGATCGCCGTGATCGGCACGAACACCCGCTTTTCCGTCGCGTACTCGGCCAGCAGGCTGCCGTCGCCGGCATGGACCCGCGTCACCGTCGGTGGTTCGTAGTCGGCAAGCTGGCTGTACTCCGGCAGGCCACGGCCGTAGTGATAGAACACATAGAGAACGCCCCCGGCCCCCGCAATCACGAGAATCAGGGCAATTCCGAAAAGTGCACCGAGTATCTTCAACTCTGTCTCCGCCGGGCGGTTCCGCCCACAATTCCGTCGGCCTGGTCCGGCTTCCCGCCGGGTGGCCCGCCTACCCCGCCCTTCTTGCCGGCATGCTAAGAGAAGAGCCGTTAAGGAACCTCAACCTTGAAGGCAAGCCCTTTCATATCAAGGGGTAGCACCCAATTGTGGCAACCCCGTGATCGCCGAAGGATCACCGAACGGCCGCCTAGCTTCGGTCCGCCGCCTTCTGCCGCTGAAAATAGCCGTCAATCGCTCGAATAATCGAAGTGACTATCTTATCCCGATGCGCCTTGGCACGCAAAAGCCGCTCTTCCTGGCGATTCGACATATAGCCGATCTCAAACAGGATGGAAGGGACGACCGGCGATTTCAGCACCGCGAAACCGGCGAAACGGTGGGTATTGCGCAGCAGTTTGGTCTCGCTCCCCACTTCACGCACCAGATCGTTGGCGAACTTCTTGGAAAGGTTCATGGTTTCGCGCTGGGCCAGGTCGATGAGGATATTTCGCACGTCCCCGGTCTGGTCGGTCAGGTTGACGCCGGCGAGCACATCGGCGGCATTTTCCGCCGCGGCCAGGGCGGCAGCTTCTTTGTCGGAGGCGGTCTCCGACAGGGTATAGATCGAGGCGCCGCGGATCTTGCCGGAGCTATGGACGTTGGCGTGCAGGGAGATGAACAGGTCGCCTTCGGCCGCTTGAGCCAGGCGGATGCGTTCGCGCAGCTTCAGGAAAACGTCGCGGTCGCGGGTCAAAACGACCCGATAGCGTCCGGTCGCCAACAGCGCCTTGCGCAGCGCCAAGCCGTAGCCGAGGGTCAGGTTCTTCTCATAGATGCCCGATACGCCGGCAGCGCCCGGGTCGACGCCGCCATGACCGGGGTCGATCACCACCGTCGGCCGGGTGTCGGCCGGTTTGGCCAGCGGCGGCTGCGGCGCGGCAGCCAGCGGGCGCAAGGGCTTGTCCGATTCGGAGGCTTCAGCCGTGGCGCCACCCTTGGCGGCAAAATACTGGTCCCGGGTCACCGCTTCGACATCGATGACCAGGCGATGCGGCTTGCCGTCACGCGGCGGGATGACGAAAACCCTCTGCAGATGCACCGGACGGCTGACATCCAGCACGACCCGGCTGGTTCCGGAGGCAAAGAGACCGAATCGCAGGGCGGTGATCAGGCCACGGACGCGCGGCTGTTTGTCCTCCGGCAGGCTCCAGGCCACTTCCGGCAGGTCCAGCACGACCCGAAAGGGATCCGGCAGGGTAAAGACCCGGTAGGGCAGATCTTCACTCAACTCCAGAACGAAACGAGTCCGTTCTTTGGAGTCACCGATTCGCGCGGCGGTGACTTCGGGCTTGGCCCAGGCCTCCGCGCCGTCCACCAACAAGAAGGCAAAAACCAGCAGAAAAAGCCGGATTCTCAAGACGTTTTCCCACATATTGCGCCAGCTCGGCGGCCTACCACGAGATATACGCGAATCCTGACGCCTCGGCCAAGTCATTCCGAGGCTCAACGACGCTCCCGTCTCGCCAAAGAGCCGGCGGCTGGCCTCCGGCCCGGGGGAATCGATCCCCTCTCCCGGCAAAATGGGCCGTCGGGCCGCTTGGCGCAACCTCTCGGCGGCACTTCGGCCGTTGAGCGGCCCCAAGGGCGGAATATAAGGTGGTGTGCCGGGCAGAGGCCTGATAGTACTAGCCTCGTGATTCTCTTTGCCTCCCGAGCCTTTCCCAGAAAGTGGCGTGGCAATGTGGCAGCGGCACCCCATATGTGGTAGCCGTCCAGTCTGCAAAGCGCAGGTTCTTGCAAAGGCACCTGCAGCCGAGTTCGGGTAAGGAATTACGAACAATCGGGCCGCGTGGCCGCTCTCGACAGCCGAAATCTGCGACGGCGAGCAACGTGGTTCCCCCAAATTCGCGGCCTGGCCCTATCCCCAAGATACGCCCAGGCCGTCGAGGCGCTGGCAGCGGTTTCGCATTCGATACCCGCACCGCCCCTGTCCTCGGAAATGAGAGCATGCTCGTTCCAATGACGGTCAAGACATCAATTCTGTCGACCAAACGAGTTCCCAATACTTTCGCGCCGCGGCCGGGAGACAGAGAAGCTGTCCCCGTAGCGCCCGCGTTGCGCGTTCCGGAGTTGTCCCTTTATGGCCAAACGTATGCTTATCGATTCCAGCCACCCGGAAGAAACCAGGGTGGTGGTTCAATCTGGTAATCGACTTGAAGATTTCGACTACGAAACGTCATCCAGGAAGCAGTTAAAAGGCAATATCTACCTGGCGAAAATTACCCGGGTAGAGCCGTCTCTGCAGGCGGCCTTCGTCGAGTACGGAGGCAATCGCCATGGCTTCCTGCCTTTCAGTGAAATCCATCCCGACTATTACCGTATCCCGATCGCCGATCGCGAAGCGCTGCTGGCCGAAGAGGCCGCGCTCAAGTCGGAAGTGGCCGATGAGGCCGCCGACGATATCGAGATCGACGAGCCTGTAGCGGAAGAGCCCGAAGCTGCCGGCGAGCCGGACGAAACCGACGCCGACGAGGCTGCGGTCCAGAGCGCCGAGCAAAACGACGGCGCCGAAGGCCAGCAGCAGGCGGCGGAGGCGGACGAAGGTGCCGCTGAAGAAGCCGAAGCCGGCGCAGCCGAGCTCGACGCCGAGGCAGCGGCCGACCCCGAGCAGGTCGAAGCCGAGGAGAAGGTCGACACCGTCGGCGGCGACGATGTCGAGGATGCGGCGCGGCGCCGCGCCCAACTGATGCGGCGCTACAAGATTCAGGAAGTGATCAAGCGACGCCAGGTGTTGCTGATTCAGGTCACCAAGGAAGAGCGCGGCAACAAGGGCGCTGCGCTGACCACCTACCTGTCGCTGCCCGGACGCTACTGCGTCCTCATGCCCAATACCAACAAGGGCGGCGGCATCAGCCGCAAGATCAGCAACGCCAGTGACCGGCGGCGCCTGAAGGGCATCCTTTCCGACCTCAGTATCCCCGAGGGTATTGCCGTTATCGTGCGAACCGCGGGCAGCCAGCGCACCAAGATCGAGATTCGCCGGGACTACGAATACCTGCTGCGACTCTGGGACACGATCCGGCAGGGCACCCTGCAGTCGACGGCGCCGGCGCTGATCTACGAGGAAGCCAACCTGATCAAGCGGGCGATCCGCGACCTCTACAGCAGCGACATGGACGAAGTGCTCGTCGATGGCGAGGATGGCTACAAAGCGGCCAAGGAGTTCATGAAGTCGCTGACGCCGAGCCACGCCAAGAAGGTTCAGCAGTACAAGGACAGCTCTGTCCCGCTGTACCAGCGCTATCAGGTCGAAAGCCAGCTCGACGCGATGCACTCCAACACCGTGCAGCTGCGCTCCGGCGGCTATCTGGTGTTCAACCAGACCGAAGCCCTGGTGGCCGTCGATGTGAACTCCGGGCGTGCCACGCGCGAACGCCACATCGAGGAAACCGCGTTCAAGACCAACCTGGAAGCCGCCGAGGAAGTCGGGCGTCAACTGCGGCTGCGGGACCTGGCCGGTCTGATTGTCATCGACTTCATCGACATGGAAGAGTCGCGGCGCAACCGCGAGGTAGAGCGGCGCCTGAAGGAATCGCTGCGCACCGACAGGGCGCGTATCCAGCTGGGCCGTATCTCGCCTTTCGGCCTTCTGGAAATGTCGCGCCAGCGCATGCGCTCGAGCCTCTTTGAAAGCTCCACCGAGCTCTGCCCGCACTGCGGCGGCGACGGTCGCGTGCGCACCATCGAGTCCCTGGGCCTGCAGGTTCTGCGCCGGCTGGAGGAAGAAGGCATCCGCGAGGCCGGCGGCGAAATGAAAGTGATCGTCCCGACCCAGGTCGCTCTCTACCTCCTCAACAACAAGCGGGACCATCTGGTCAGCATCGAGCAGCGCTACGACTTCAAGGTATCCGTAGAAGCCGATGACCACCTGACTGCCGTTGCCTTCACCATCGAAAGAGATGGCGTGGTCAGCGAGCGGCGCCCCGCCCCCGCCGAGGATCGGCGCGATAGCCGGCGCGATAGCCGAAGTGAGAGCCGGAGTGAGAGTCGGAGTGATAGTCGCGGCGAATCCGACAGCGAAGACGGCGAGCGCAAGCGTGGCCGTCGCAGGCGCTCTTCACGACGCCGCAAGGACGAAGAGAGCGAGAGCCCGGCACAGGAAGCGCGCGAAGACGCGACCGCAGAAGACGGCGCCAGGACCGACGCAGAGGTTACGGCGGAAGCCGAGGCCGGGCCCGTCAGCGAGGACGACGAGGCCGAGCGCCAGCGTAAGCGCAAGCGGCGCGGCAAGCGCGGTGGACGGCGACGGTCGCGCCAGCGCAGCGAGGAGAACGGCGGCGAAACGCAGGAGGCCACCGAGGGCTCCGGCGATGCCGACGCCGAGGAAGCCCCTGCTGAAGCAGAAGGCGAGGCTGTAGAGGCCACACAAAGCGGTGAAGGCACGACGGCTGAAGCTGAAGAACCGGCCCGTCGCCCGAGACGCCGCCGTGGCGGCCGCAAGACCGAGGCAACCGCCGCGACGACAGAGGCAGAAACCGCTGAGACGGAAGCGGCGGGCGAAGGCGAAGGCGACGGCGAAGAAAAGCCCAAGCCGACCAGCCGGCGACGCAGTTCCCGGGAGCGCGGCGCCCGTGGCGGTCGCGGCCGTGGACGCTCGGCGAAAACCGAGACGGCCACTGCAGAGGAAGCTCCGGCCGAAGAGGTTTCCGCCAAGGAAGCCGAACCCGAAGCCACGGCATCGGCGCCGACAGCAAGCGCAACCCTGCCGGACATCACCACGACCGACCCCAAGGTGGTGATCGGGCCGGCCACGCCGGCCAGCAAGGATCCCGAGGAGCAGGAAGTCTCGACCATGGAGCCGCCGCGCGGCGAAGAGGCCGACGCGGACCAGCCCAAGCGCCGCGGCTGGTGGAACCGCTTCATGTAAGCTTTGGCTGCTGCCAGCGGCATAGCCGAACACGCAACCGGCCCCCTCCGAAAGGACGGGGCCGGTTCTTTTTGGCTAACCGGAAATTTCTCCGGCTGATCTCAGGGCTTGATCCAGCCTTGCAGGCGCTGCGCCGCCTCGGCCATCACCGCCTCGCGCCCGGCGAAGGAGAAGCGCACGAAGCGACGCCCACGGTCGGGGTCGAAATCGATCCCGGGAGTGGCCGCCACGCCGATTTCCGCCAGCATGCGCTTGCAGAATTCTTCGCTGTCGTTGGTCAGCGCCGAGACATCGGCATAGATGTAGAAAGCGCCGTCGGCGGGCGCCAGTTGATCGAGCCCGGCTTTGGGCAGTTCTTTCAACAGAAGCGCACGATTGCGCGCATAGGCCGCCACGTAGGCATCGAGCTGTTCGCCGCAATCGAAAGCCGCCTCTCCGGCGATCTGGGAGAGACAGGGCGCCGAGATGAAAAGGTTCTGCCCCAGGCATTCGGCCGGACGCAGGAGGTCTTCGGGCAGCACCATCCAGCCGACGCGCCAGCCGGTCATCGAGAAGTACTTGGAGAAGCTGTTGATGACGATGGCGTCATCGCAAAACGACAAGGCCGTGACCCCCGGCTGATCGAAACAGATGCCATGGTAGATCTCGTCGGAGACCAGACGGATACCGGCACTGCCGCAATAGTCCACCAAGGCCTTCATCTCGGCGGGCCCGACCATGGTCCCCGCCGGGTTGGAGGGCGATGCAATGATGAGCCCGTCCGGCGGTGACGGCAGGCGTTCCAACAGCTCCGGGGTCGGCTGGAAGCGGTGCTCGACTTCGGCCGGCAAAAGGATCGGCTCGACCCCCAGTGCCGCGAGGATGTTGCGGTAGGCAGGGTATCCGGGCGCGGCCAGGGCGACACGGTCGCCCGCGTCGAAGGCGGCCAGAAAGGACAGCAGGAAGCCGGCGGAAGAGCCGGTGGTCACCATGATGCGACGCGGGTCCAGCTCGCAGTCGTACCATTCCGCGTAGTGCCGGGCGATGCGCGCGCGCAGGCTGGGCAGGCCCATGGCGTCGGTGTAGCCGATCAAATGACTGTCCAGTGCGCCGCGCGCCGCCGCCAGCGCGCCGTCCGGCGCCGGCGTACCGGGCTGCCCGACCTCGAGATGCAGGACATCGCCGCCGGCGGCCTCACGCTCGTTGGCCGCGCGCATGACGTCCATAACGATGAACGGTGGCACGCGCCCGCGGTTGGCGACCTTTATTGCCATGGCAAAATCATAGCCTGCTACTGCACCAGAACGGCCAGGCCGTGGCCCCGCTTGTCGCGCGCCACCTGACAGGTAATGGTTTCGTTGCGGAGCCCACCGGGGCAGATGAGCGCATTGACCTGTCCTACCCCGGACTCGGCCGCCAGGCTGTGCCCACGCTGACGCAACGCCGCCAACGTCGCCGGGTCCAGGCTCGGCTCGTAGTAGGTGACATCCGGAACCCCGACATTGACGACACGCGGCGCCGCCACCGCCGCCTCCAGGTTGTTGCCGTTGGCTTCGCTCTCCAGCATGACCCTCGTCAGAGCCGCAGGAGCGGCCAGGCCGCCGCTCGCTGTACCTGCGAAGTAAAGCGTGCCGTTGAATTCGTTGGCGATGATCGCGGCGCTGAGATTGTTCGCACCCAACACCGCCGCCTTCGGCAGAATCACGCCGGTACCCGGAACCATGCGGCCATCCCCGAAAAGGCCATTCATGGTGAAGCTGCATGCCACCGCCGAACTCCAGCGGTCCGCCACGACGAAACCCGCGGTGAAAGGATTGGAGGTCGCCGGCAAGGGCGTTGTGGCGCTTTCGGCGGCGGGACTGTGCTGACTGGAACGATAACCGGCCATGAGACGCTCCATCTGCCGCTCGGCGACCAGCGCGGCGCCATCGGCATCGTCCCCACGCATCCAGCCGCCGCGCTCGGCAAAGGCACGCTGACCGGCCTCAGCCATCATGTGGACGCGCTCGACCTGCGAGGCGCCGCCATAGTTCTCGACTTCGGTCATCATGCCCCACATCTGGGCGGAGAGGACTCCGCCACCGCCCGGTGGCGGCGAGAAATAGGCCATGCTGTCGCCATAGGGAATGGCCAGAGGCGGCACCACGACCGGAAGGGATCCGCGAAGCTGCTGGACGGTGATGGACGACCCGACGCTGTTGGCCGCCTCGACAAAACGGTTGGTGAAAGCGCCGCTATAGAGATAGCCGGCTCCCTGTCGGCGCAGGCCCGAAATCAGCCCTGAGAGCTCTGACAGCATGATCACGTCGCCCTCGCGGGCAAGAGATTTGGAGCGGTTGGAGAAAGCGGCGCGCAGCTCCGGGTTCGCCGAGACGAAATCGCTGGCAGCGGCCAAATCGACGGCGAAGGCGCGGCTGACGCCATTGCCGAGCCGGGCCATACGCTCGGCGTCATTCAGCAGCAGCGCCCAGCGCGCGGACCCGTGTCGCGCGTGCATCACTGCCATGGCCCGCGGTCCGGCCAGCTGAGGCAGATCCGGCGTGGCGGGGTCCGGCAGAAACTGGATCACGTCGACGAAGGGCGCGCCCTTCTGAACACCAAGGCCGCTGTTGTGGGCGATGCAGACCCCGCCCCCGGCGATACCGACCCGCGACGGCAGGGTAACGGTCATGGCGAAATACATGGCCACGGCAGCGTCAGCGGCGGTGCCGCCATTGCCGATCACGTCGCGACCGATGGTCACGGCACGCGGCTCGTCGCCGGCGACCAGGCCGGCAAAACCCTCGACAGGCGCCAGAATGCCCGGTTCCCGTGGCGCTTCGCAGGCGCCGAGAAGCGCCAGACAGGCCCCAGCAAAACCTGCTATCTTCAGGTTCCTTGAGGGCCGCTTACGTTGAAAAACGCGTGAGAGGTGACTAGATATCGAGTTGAAAGGCGAGACCAAACCGTTGCGCAAACCGCCCATTCCTTTGTTCTGTATCTTCATTCTTCTGCTCGGCACCCTCTTGCCGCAGCGGGCGGCAGCCAATCAACTTCAGCTGATTCGCGATGCAGAGATTGAAAATACCATCCGCATCTACGCCACGCCACTGTTCCAGGCCGCCGGACTGAGTCCCCAGGGCATCAGCCTCTACCTCGTAAACGATCGTGCGCTCAACGCTTTTGTTGCCGGGGGCATGAATCTCTTCATCAATACGGGTCTGTTGATCGAAACCGAGGAGCCCGGCGAAGTCATCGGCGTGATCGCCCATGAAACCGGCCATATCTCCGGCGGGCACCTGGCCACCCGCGGCACCGCCCTGGAGCAGACCCAGGCGGCCATGATCGCCACCTATCTGCTGGGCATTGGGGCCGCCCTGGCGACCGGCAACCCCGGCGCCGGCGCGGCGGTGATCAGCACCGGCTCGGACGTGGCCCTGCGCGGACTGCTGCAGTACACCCGGGGCCAGGAAAACTCCGCCGACCAGGCCGCCGTCACCCTGCTGCAGGCCACCCAGCAGTCGCCGCGGGGCCTGATGGAATTCATGGAAGCCCTCAGTGGCCAGGAAGTCCTGCTGTCCAGCAGTCAGGATCCCTATCTGCGCACCCATCCGCTGACTCAGGATCGAATTGATTTCCTGCAGCAGGCGATGCGAACCTCGCCTTATGCGAACAAGCCGGATGATGAGGAGTTGGTCAGGCTGCACAACCGCATGCGCGCCAAGCTGATCGGCTTTCTTTCTCCCTTGAACAAGACGCTGAAGCTCTATCCGCCGGTGGATATCAGCGTGCCGGCACGCTACGCCCGGGCCATCGGCTACTACCGGGTGCCGAACATCAAGGCGGCGCTGAACGAGATCGACAATCTGTTGGAAGAAAATCCGAACGATCCCTATTTCCGGGAGCTCAGGGGGCAGATGCTGCTGGAATCCGGCCGCGTCGCCGAATCGGTGCCCGAATACGAGATCGCCGCCCAGATCCTGCCCGGTTCCGCCCAGATCCGCCAAGCGCTGGCCAAGGCGCAGATCGCCATGGATTCCCGGGAAATGGACAAGGCGGCGCTCGAAAACCTGGCCATCACCCTGAGCGAGGAGCCCGGCAACGGCGCCGCCTGGCGCCTCTCGGCCATTGCCCATGGCCGGCTCGGCGATCAGCCGATGACGGCCCTGGCCCTGGCGGAATACGCCCTGGCCCGTGGCAAGTATGTCGAGGCGCGCGACCGTGCCAATACCGCCGCCGGCCTGCTGCAAGAGAGCACCGCCCCTTGGCTGCGCGCCCAGGACCTCAAGAACGAGGCTGAGCGCAGGCTGAAACGCAAGCAGTAGCCGGGCAATGACCATCCTGTGATTTGCGCCGCCGCGGCCTCATCCGCTATGACTGAACGACACACCCTGAGGTCTTGAGCCACCCCCCCTCAAAGGGCCAGCCAGGACATCACGATGGCGAAGGCTAATACATTGAAAATAAAGAATATTCTTTGGGTTTGCGCGATCCCGCTGCTGGCCGCCGGCCTGGCGATCGCGGCACCTCGTGCAGGCCAGGCCCAGGACGCTGCGCCGGTTTTCGACGCCGAGCAGTCCGAGGCCATCGAGGCACTGGTCCGCCAATACCTGCTGGACCATCCGGAGATCCTGGTCGAGTCGCTGCAGTCCTACGAGCAACACCAGCAGGCGGCGGAAGCGGAGCGCCAGCGCGCGGCCATCGTCGCGGAAGCCGAGGCTCTGACCAACGATCCCGATGCGCCCGTGCTGGGCAATCCGAACGGCGACGTCACCCTGGTCGAGTTCTTTGACTACCGCTGCCCCTATTGCAAGCGCCTGACCAGCGTCATCAGCCAGGTCTTGGACGAGGACCCCAACCTGCGCTTGGTGATGAAGGAATTCCCGATTCTCAGCGAGGAATCCGTCGAAGCCGCCCGCGCCGCACTGGCCGCGAGGCGCCAGGACAAGTACGAAAGCTTCCACTTCGCCTTGATGGAGCGGGGCGGTTCCATGTCCGAGGCGGAAGTCATGGCGGTCGCCAATTCGGTTGGTCTCGACGAAGCCCAACTGCGCGCCGATATGCAGGACCCGGCCATCGAGGAAGCCTTGCGCCGCAACCACGCACTGGCGGGGAACATCGGCATCACCGGGACACCGGCGATTGTCTTGGGCGATACGCTGACCCCCGGCGCCGTCGATCTCGAGATGCTGCGCTCCATGATCGCCGAAGCCCGCGCCAAAGCGAGCTGAAGGCCGGCCCTGCGGGAGTTTGGACAAGAACAGCCGGAAAGAGGTGCGTTGCGTCCTGCGGCCTCGCTATGCTAACGCTTGTCGGTCTTGATCAATGGGGACGCGCAAGTGGCCAAGGCGCCGAAGGTTCTTATCCTCAACGGCCCTAATCTGAACATGCTCGGTAGCCGCCAGCCCGATGTCTACGGCCGTGAAAGCCTTGGCGACATCGAACAAAGCTGCAGCCAACATGGTCAGAGTCTGGGTATGGACGTTGAATGCCGCCAATCGAATGGCGAAGGACAGCTGGTCGACTGGATCCAGGCTGCGCGTCAGAGCCACGACGGCCTGATCTTGAATCCCGGCGCCTACTCGCACACATCGATCGCGATTATGGATGCCTTGCTCGCCGCGGGTCTGCCATTGATCGAAGTTCATCTTTCCAACATCCATCGGCGCGAAGCTTTCCGACACCATTCATATGTGTCGAAGGTTGCGGACGCCGTCCTCTGCGGTTTCGGGTCACAGGGCTATTTACTGGCTCTCGATGCGATGTCGCGGCGCTTGAACGCAGAGCAAGAGACGTGATGGCCAAGTTTGAAGTCAATGAAGAGTTGGTTCGCAAGCTCGCGGACCTGCTCCAGGAAACCGGACTCAACGAGATTGAGTACGAGATCAACAACCACCGTATCCGGGTCGCCAAGTCTGCCGGCGTGACCACGGTCGCCGCGCCGGCGGCTGCCGCGCCCTGTGCACCCAAGACGCCGACCGCGGGCGCACCCGATGCCATTCCCGCCGGGGCCGTCACCGCACCGATGGTAGGCACCGTCTACGTCGCCGGCGAACCCAGCTCCCCGCCCTTCGTTAAGGTCGGCGACCAGGTTACCGAAGGCCAGACCCTGCTGATCATCGAGGCCATGAAAGTAATGAACCCTATGGCCTCGCCGCGTGCCGGGACGATTAAAGAGATCATGATTACCGATGGCCAACCCGTGGAATACGGTGAGCCGCTGCTGGTGATCGAGTAGGTCCGCAGCGCAGCGATGTTCGACAAGATCCTCATCGCCAATCGCGGCGAGATCGCCTTGCGGATCCACCGCGCTTGTCGCGAGATGGGTATCCAGACGGTCGCCGTGCATTCGACCGCCGATGCCGATGCCATGCATGTGCGCCTGGCCGACGAATCGGTCTGCATCGGACCGGCTCCCAGCAAGGACAGTTACCTCAACATCCCGGCAATCCTTTCCGCTGCCACGATCACCGGGGCCGACGCGATCCACCCCGGGGTCGGCTTCCTGTCCGAGAATGCCGACTTCGCAGCGATGGTCGAGGAACACGGCATGGTGTTCATCGGCCCCTCGCCGGAGCACATCGCCATGATGGGCGACAAGGTGGTCGCCAAAAAAACCGCTCAGAACCTCGGCATTCCCGTGGTGCCGGGCTCCGACGGCGCGGTCACCTCACCCGAGGAAGCCCGCGCGACCGGTGACGCCATCGGCTATCCGGTGCTGATCAAGGCCTCGGCCGGTGGTGGCGGTCGCGGTATGAAGGTCGCCCAGAACGCCGACGAGGTGGAGGACGCCTACCGCCTCGCCCGCTCCGAAGCGAAGGTGGCTTTCGGCAACGACGAAGTCTACATGGAGAAGTACCTCAGCCATCCGCGGCACATCGAAGTGCAGCTCTTGGCCGACGGTCAGGGCGGCGCGATTCATCTCGGCGAACGCGACTGCTCGCTGCAGCGCCGCCACCAGAAACTTCTGGAAGAGGCCCTTTCTCCCGCCCTCAACGCCGCCGAGCGTGAAGCCATCGGCACGCGCGTGGTCGATGCCATGCGCAATCTCGGCTATCGCAGCGCCGGCACCATCGAATTCCTCTACGAGAACGGCGAGTTCTACTTCATCGAAATGAACACCCGCCTGCAGGTGGAGCATCCGATTTCCGAGGCCATCACCGGGGTCGACCTGGTGCGTGAACAGATCCGCATTGCCGCCGGCCTGCCGCTCGACCTGGAACAGAGCGACATTTCCTTTTCCGGCCACGCCATCGAGTGCCGCATCAACGCGGAGAACCCGGAAACGTTCATGCCCTCGCCAGGCCTGGTCACCGACTACCATGCGCCCGGCGGCCTCGGCGTAAGGGTCGATTCCGGGCTCTATGCGGGCTACCGAATTCCCGCCACCTACGACAGCCTGATCGCCAAGCTGATCGTGCACGGCCAGACCCGCAACGAATGCCTGATGCGGCTGCGCCGGGCCCTGGAAGAATTTGTCATCGTCGGCGTCGACACCTCGATCCCACTTCATCAGAAGTTGATTGGGGCGCAAGACTTTATCAACGGCGACTACGACATCCACTGGCTGGAAAAATTTGTAGCTTCCGGTTCTTAGCCTATATCATTCGGTGTCATGCAGTTGACGCCCGACCTCCTGTTACGAGCCTATGCCATCGGGATCTTTCCGATGGCAGAAAGCCGCGTCGACCCGGAGCTCCACTGGATCGATCCGGACATGCGCGGCATCCTGCCGCTCGACAAGTTCCACGTACCGCGCAAACTGCGCGCCAAGCTGCGGCGCGGAGACTTCGAGGTGCGTTGCGACACGGCCTTCCATGACGTCATCCAGGGCTGCGCCGAGCCGGGGGAGAACCGGCCGGACACCTGGATCAATCCCGTGATCGAGCAGCTTTACAGCGAACTCTATGAGTTGGGCTTCGCGCACAGCGTCGAGTGCTGGCGGGACGGCGAATTGGTCGGCGGCCTCTACGGGGTCTCGCTGGGCGCGGCCTTCTTCGGTGAGTCCATGTTCAGCCGCGCCACCGACGCCAGCAAGGTGGCCCTGGTACAGCTTGTGCTGAGATTGCGCAGGGGCGGCTTCCAGCTGTTGGACACGCAGTTCAACACCCAGCACCTGAGCCGCTTCGGCGCGGAAGAGATCCCGCGCGAAGCCTACCGCCAGCTGCTCACCAAGGCGGTGTCGGACCGGGCCGACTTCTATTCCGGGGTGATCTCGGGGGCCGAGCTGGACGACTTCTTACAGTCCACCACCCAGACATCGTAGACCGGATGCTCGACGGCGGAGATGGCGGGGCTGGAGGCAAACATCCAACCGCTGAAGATCGGGATCGTCGGGGAGTCCGGCCGGACATCGACGATTTCCAGGAATGCCGTGCTCTCCGGGGTCTCTTCCGGCGGCTTCTTATCGCAGGCACGGGCGACGATCTGCAGGGAGCCAAAGCGCACCGGCTCGTTCAAGGGCGCCTCGAAAGTGGAGATTCGAGCGGTGATCTTGTCGAGGCCCTGCAGCACCGCGATATCGCCCGGAACGGCGCCGGCCGGCAGGGCCGCCAGGCCGGCGAAGGCGGCGCCAGAAGCAGCAAGGAACAACGACCTTTTCGGGAACTTCAAGACTTCTGATCCTCGTCGCCACGGTTCCGGTAGGGGTTAGCCAGGGAGTCGATCAGGGCCGTCAGAACCCCGCGCAACTGAGCTTCGTCGCAGCCCATGAGAATCCCGTCTTCCAGGGCGTCCTGGGACATTTCCCGGATTTCCTCAAGATTCTCGTTCAAAACCTTGATCTTTTCGCGGCAGGACAGCGGCGCGCCATCGGGCTGCAGCCAGACCGGGATCTCGAATTTCTTAGTATCAGGTGCGGACACGCGAAGACCTCAGCAGAAATTCACTGCAAAAGATTTAAGGCTTCCCCTAGAGCCGCGCAACCTCCGGCGGGAAATTGCCCGCGCCGTCAGCCCGGTCGCCGGGCGACGAAGCGCAAGCGGACGTAATCGGCTGTCCAGTTGCCCTCGGCGTCGCAGAGCTTGGGGCGCAGCGCTTCGGTCACCTCCGCGATCAACGCCGGCCGGTCGGCCTCGCCGACGCGCTTGAGGAAGGACTCGCAGAAGGTCTCCAGCCAGCCGCCCATCTCGCCGGGCAGGGGCGTCGGCCGCGGGATGAGCTGGATCGATTGCACCTCGAAACCGGCGGCCTCGAGCCGAGTGCTGTATTCCTCCGGCGACGGGAAGTACCAGGGGTTCGCAGCCTGGCTGTCGAACCCGCGCGCCTCCAGCGCCGCGGTGACTGCGCCGGCGATGAGCGCGACGTTGCCGGCACCGCCCATCTCCCCCACGAAACGTCCGCCCGGCTTCAACGCCCGGGCGACGCCCTGCAGCACTGCGTCCGGGTTCAGCATCCAGTGCAGCGCCGCGTTGGAGAGCACCGCATCGAACTCCCCGGCGAAGGTCAGCGCCTCGCCATCCATGACCTGGACATCGAGGCCGCGACGCCTGGCCGCGTCGATCTGTTCTTGAGAAGCGTCGACGCCGACCACCGTCGCGCCCGAAGCCGCCAGTCTCTCGGTCAGCGCGCCTTCGCCGCAGCCAAGATCAAGAATGCGTTCACTGGGCTGCGGCTGCAGCAGGTCCAGCAGAGGGTTGCCCAGCTCGGCGACGAAGCCGGCGTTCTTGTTGTAACGCTGCGGGTCCCAGTGCTGCGCGGCAGACCCGGGTGAGTCGGCCTGTCCCTTGCCGGCGCTCATTGGCCCGTACCGGGACCTTCCGAGTTGTCGTCGGAGGCAGCGTCGGCGGCACTGAAAATGAACCGGCCGAGCAGGTCGACCACGTTGATGGAGCCCTGGGAGTACTCGATCTGGCCGCCGTCGGAGATGTAATCCTCGGCGCCGCCCGGCTCCAGCGCAACGTAGTTGCCGCCCAGGAGACCGTCGGGAATGATCCGCGCCGAGGTGTCGCTCGGCAGGCGAATCGACTCGTTGAGGCCCAGGACGACTTCGGCGAAGTAGGTGTCCGGGTTAAGCTTTTGATTCACCACCGTGCCGATCTTCACCCCGGCCATGCGCACGTCGGTGCCGACGGTGAGGCCGGAGGCATCGCTGAATTCCACGAGCACCTTGTATCCGCCTGAGGTGTCGCCGATGCTGGTGCTGCGAAAAGCAAAGACGACGAATCCGACGGCCGCCAGGATGACCACTCCGCCCATCACCGTCTCGATTATGTTTCTGCGCATTTATCAGGTCCTAAGCTGTATCGTCCGGGGCCTTGGGCCCGGTAGTATTCCGCTCCCGCAGGAGGCATCGAATCAGTTGGGTGTCCAGGGCTCGTAGTCGCCGGTGGCTCGGTCACGCAAACCGCCCTTGAGGGTATGGCCGGGCGGGCGATAAGCCTGTTCCGTGCCGGTCAGGTTGGGTTGGTGGTCCTTTTGCCAGGGCTTTCGCTCGGGCCCGCCTTCGGGAGGCGTCGCGTCGGTGGTGTGGTGCAGCCAGGCGTGCCATTCCGGCGGCACGCGGCTGGCCTCGACTTCACCGTCGTAAATCACCCAGCGCTGCTCGTGGCGCAGGGAGTCCTTGTGGGTGCGACCGCCGCCCTTGGCGCGATAGTACCGATTTCCCTGCTGGTCGCGGCCTACCAGTTCGCCGCGCAACCAGGTAAACAGCCTAGTTCCAATCGAAGCACCCATAAGCGCCAACCAACCCCTGCATAGACGTAAGAATCCCGCCGCCGGCTAGCCGGCGGCAGCGGCCGAACTATGGCACCCCGGCTGCCAACAGTCCAGCCTCCGGGACAGCGATCGAAATGCGCGAAAAGGCCCGGAAAAGAGCCCTTCTTGAATTCCGGCACCGGGGCGAAAGACAGGCGGCGTTTGCGGGGCGCCGCAGCCGGATCTCGGGCCGGACTTGACGGCCGTGGGTGACTGGAGCAGATCCGGGCTTTAGCGATCCATCGACCCGGTGAATCTGCTCTGACTATCCGATCTAGCGGCGGTGAACCTGGGGCATCCGTGTAGACTTCTTGGAGCCGGCCTTGGTTTTCACGGCGGCCGGCTCTTTGGCGGCGGCCTCCGCGGCCTTGTCGGCAACTTCCTTGTCGGCGGCTTCTTTCGCGAGGCGGAGGGCGCGCAGCTTTGCCATGCGCTCTTCTCTCTCCTGCGCCGTCTTTTCCTTTTGCTTCAGGGCCTGCTGGTCTTTTTTCTGGCTGGCGGCGAACTGCTCTTCAGCCCGCGACTTCACTGACTTCCGCATTTTGGCAATCCTCTGCTGCTGTTCGAGGCGTCACGGGCGGAAGGTGTTAGCCCCGAAGCGCAATCGGGACCGCTCGCAGGCAGGTGCGCAAGACGGCACGGCGTTATCCGCCGCGAATCTTATTGTTCGGCGTTTTTAGTGCCGCCGAAGGAGTAATCGCAGGCCAACCGGCCCGCTTCCTTCAGTATACCGGGCGATCCGCAAAGGACCGGCCGCGGGCGGCGCGCGGCGGCCGCCTCCAACGGAAGTCGGAGGCGGCGCCTTGCAGAGCTATTCGACGATAGCCAAGTTCTCGGCGGAGGACTTGCCATTCTGGCCGGGCTGAAGCTCGTAAGAGACCTTCTGCCCTTCGCTCAGCGTGCTCATTCCGGCGCGCTCGACGGCCGAGATATGGACGAATGCGTCTTTGGAGCCGTCTTCCGGCTCAATAAATCCATAGCCCTTGGTCGTGTTAAAAAACTTCACAGTACCAATAGTCATTGTCATGCCTCTAACAGGAGTGCTGATTTCGCGCCTCACACCATGTGATGCTGCGGTCGGTATAACGCTCACATTGTCGGGGATAAATAAGTTTATCGGCGTACCGGCCACTCAAGTAACACGAAACAAATGCAACACGTATCACGGTAAACTACGGCAAATTCTGAGGAAGTCAATAATCCACAGGACCTAGCCGGAAGGCCAAAAACCGGCCCGCAGGCTCATCTGCCGCCGAAGTCTTCGAAACGACAAAATGTTGAATTGAAATAAGGCACTAGCTCGAATCCCGTTGCTCGGCAGAATAAAAGCAGCCTACGAACAACCCGGAAGCAGGTTTTCTTCTGTGCTGTTCCTTGAGGATGCCGATCGGAAGATTCGAGGACTTTGCCCCTTACATGGGCCG
>PJEL010001701.1_pt1 | contig 21461 bp, 21 predicted proteins | sample 1853271 | NCBI WGS metagenome assembly PJEL01 (sample SAMN08108733, study PRJNA415343) | Invertebrate metagenome, whole genome shotgun sequencing project. | host: Globobulimina | place: Sweden: Gullmar Fjord | collected 2015-08
AATGAGGCAGCAGAAAAGTGATTTTCAGTATTTTAAGAACTTGATTTTCGTAGGTTTGTTGTCATTATCTTTGCTTTTATCCAACTCTGTAATATCAGAAATTCATGAAGAAAAAGGAAGTGTAACGCTAGATTCACAGCCCGAAATATCACCACTAGCATTAGAAAAGGTTATAATTTTTTCCTCAAAAAACCCTACTCTTAGAGAGGACTATCCCGGTGCTATTACTATTTTGGATGAGAACAAGCTAACAGATTTCTACCTAAGCTCAGTCGTAGATGTATCGTCGTTGGTACCGGGTCTTTTCGTCCAAGAAACGGGGGCTCGTAATCCTTCCCCAGTAATTATGCGTGGTATTAACTTGGATGGTATGAGTACTAATAATCTAGGTGGTGATACTTATACGGTAGCCAGTTATTTCGATAATATTCCATTACAAGGTTATTATGCACCGCCTCAAGTAATACTCAAAGATCTTAACTCCGTCGAGATATTGAGAGGCCCGCAAGGGACATTGTATGGGGCCTCTTCATTGGGCGGTGTGATTGCTCATAATACCAATAAGCCAATAATGAATGAATTGTCGTTTTCTGTTCATGGACGTATTTCTCGAACCCGTGGCGGCGATGATACTAATACAGACACAGACTTAGTGGTAAATCTACCTATAGCAGAAAATATATTAGCGATGAGAGGGTTAGCCAGTTTCACTGATAGTGCCGGTTTTATTGATAATGACACACTATTGTCTGGCCCTGAAGAAGGTATCAACAAAGATGAGGTGACTGCAGGTCGTTTGAGTTTTCTTTTGACCCCTGCAGATCGATTAGCAATATCGTTGATGTTACAAAAACAACAAACAAAAAGTGGTGATTTTCAGGCAGATAATCCATCCGTGACTGAAAAACATTATAAAGCCAGTACGTTTTTTTTACAGCCAATGGAAGGTGACTTAAATCTCGCTGATTTGGAAGTACAGTATCGGTTTAAAAATATAACGATGGAACTAACAGGAAACCATTATGAATATGATCTAGAGCAAACTACGGATATCACGGCTTTCTATCAATTCCAGGGTTATACCGTTGGTGAGGACGGCGGTGACAATGGCTTCACCGAAGCAGATGTGGAAGTGGTTCAGAGTAATTTCGAAATACGAGCGATTACCCACTTTGATAGTAGCGCCAATGGTATTATCGGTTTTAGTTCGACAGAAAACAAAGTAGATTTTTCCAGTGAAGATAACCTCACGGATTTTCCCGAAAGTTTTAGGCTGGTAGAGTATACCTATACGCAAGCGCAAACTTTAAAAGATAAGGCATTATTTGGCGAATTTAATTGGCAAACGACGGAAGATATTTTGCTAACAGTAGGAGGGCGCTATTTTGACTATAAAGATACTGCACAATCCTGTGATGCTTTTTATACCGATTCGTTGTTTTGCATGTCAGAAAAAATAGAAAGCGCTCATAGCAGTTTTAAGTTGGCTGGGCTTTATCAGTATACCGATAATACAGCGTTTTTTCTTAATGTAGCAGAAGGATTTCGCCGCGGTGGCGCTAATGCGGTACCACAAGATCTAGCAGCAAATAGTACTTATAATCCTGATACAACAATAAATTATGAGCTTGGTATATTAGGCCAATCTAGCGATGGAAGATTAGACGTTTCTATGACCTTATTTTATATCGATTGGAGCAATATCCAATTATTTACAGGGAATGTTTCAACCGACCTTGGTTATTATGTCAATTATATCGCCAATGCGAAGGATGCTGAATCCGCTGGTATCGAGTTAGAAGTAGACGTTTCGTTTGGCGATGATTTTCAATTAAAAGGATTCTACGCATACAGTGATGCAAAATTGTCAAGCGACGCACTTAGTTACAATGATGATGCAGGCTCGGGGGATGACGGTTTTAAGGATGATCGCCTTCCAGGCACTCCTAATCATCAGGCCAGGCTGAGCTTATCTTACAAGAAGAATTGGGAAGCTTATACATTTGATGCTCGTATTAGTAGTAATTATGTTGGTGATGTGAATACGCAATTGAATAAAAAGCACTCTGGGTTTGAAAATCTTGGAGGCTATACATTGCATTATATGAATATTGGTTTATCTAAAAATCAATGGCGCTTGGGGATGTTTACAGATAATGTAACGAATAAGCGTGCAGTGACTGCTAAAGCCCGAGAGCGTTACGGCCCAGGTAGTGGATTATCTTATGTAGTTAAACCTAGGACTATCGGGTTGGATGCTCGCTATACGTTTTAAAAGAAAATCAGGAAAATTTTTCAATAATAATATCAAATATAGGAAGTATTATGACTCAAGATGTAATAGAAGATAAAATAAAGGGCATGCTTACTGTTCAGTATTTAGCATCGATTACGGCTAATGGCGCGGAATATAATTTAGTTTTGCAAGATCAATTGAATTCCTCTCAACCGGCATTAGTCATTGCTAGTACTAACTCTTCTTGTTCAAACGATACTATCCAAATCGACTTTAGTAAACTATTGGATAGCAATGATAAAGTAGTGATTGAATTTTCACTCAATACTACCGGTTGGATGTTTTCTAAGCTTCCCTTCACAACGGTAGAGGGGAATAAGCCAGCAGCAGACGTTGTTTCATCAACAGAAGGTCAAAAGGCGACCATTACTGTTGATAATGTTAAGCAAGGCTCATTCTGGGAGTATTTTATCAACTTAGAAGGGCCAGATGGCCAAGTTTCTTTTGATCCTGGCCTAGGTGGACGACGCGGTTCATAAAGAGCTGATATCTAAAAAGTGATAATAAAGTGAGTACTCTATGGATTACTCATTTTATTGCGGCTTTCACTAAACCATTACTTTCTGCGAGTGGCGTGCAGCGTAAAGAGGTTTTCTTTTCATCTGTATCTTGCTGTGAAAAGGCATTTAAAAGCAATTGATTAAATGCATCAGGATTACTACGACACAGGTCGTCGAACCATGCAAGTTGGTACCAAATAGGGCTAAGATTTTGTGATAAGCTTTGCTCTATATAACTTAATGCTACGGGCCACTGTTTTGCTAAACTATAAACAAGAGCTGCATTAAATAATACTTCGGCATTATCGCCTGCAAGCCGTAGACTTCGGTGCAGAGTTTGCAGAGCCATGTCGATATTGCCAAGCTGAACATGTGCTTCAGAAAGATTGCGTTGCACAACCCAATCATTGTCACTATTATTTGATTTTTCAATCACTTGCTGATAATGCATTGCAGCTTGTGTGATTTTTCCTTGTAATTGAAGGCTACCCGCTAGGTTTAAACGCCATATAGTATTGCTAGGGCTGATTGCTACCGCTTTTATAAAATACTCTTCAGCTTTGTTATAGTTACCAAGTAGTTCATAAGCTAGGCCCATATTACTATAAAATTGTGACTTAGGACTAATGTCGATAAGTTCGTGGTAAAGGGTAATAGCTTCATTGAGTTTGCCATCTAGTAAATAAACCAGAGCCATTAACATTTTTGCATTTACATCGTGTTTATCCATTTTTAACAATGAGTCCAAAGCGTTTAGAGCCGCGCTATTATTCCCTTGATGAAAATGATTATTCGCAATGCGATACCATAATAAGGTTGAAGGACGAAGCGCTAAAGCCTGCTGGTACCAACGATTGGCTTGCTGGTAATCATTCTGATAATTCGCCAGTAATCCTCGATAACTAAGTGCTAATACCGTGTCATCAGATTGTTGAGATATAGCCTCTAGTAGTTCTGTTGCTAGCTTGAAGTCTTGTTGACGTTGTGCAATTTCTAAGCGCCCAATAGTCAACGTTAGGTTGGGGCCTAGCCTTTGTTCGGCGACTAAAAATAATTGAGATAAGGCTTGTAAATAACTTTCATCGCCACTGTCATCGAAAAGCAAGCCGCCCAAGTAGCTCATTAGTTGGAGGTAGGGTAAATAACTAGCATATTGATTTTTTAGGGGTAACAGTGAGCTCCAAAGCTCAGGGCTATCCTGTCCTTGATTGATTATGGCATGGCGATATCGCAAGAACTGTTGATATTCTTTTTCACTTAGCGGGTTGAGTTCTGTAGTGAAGCTGTGGTTTGGACATAATCGCGTTAATCTATGCTGCACATCGGATGCAGTGTTTAGGTATTGCTTGTCGACGATCATAGGCCAAGTTTGTTGTGACTTGATCGCCCACCTTTGCTGACTGATTTCAGAAGGCTGATTAGAGGAAGCTGTTTCAATGCGGTTGAGTTCTACTTCACAATGCTGTTCATTACAGGTCAGAACGGTTTCTATCAGTACATCGGCCGACAAGGCATTAGCTATTCGGGAGTAGTCTCGATTTTTAAACTGCACATGATGGTTACTAACTAAATGAAGGCCATCGCTATGAATTACTTGCTGCTGTAAAGCATGGCTAAAAGAATCTACCAGAAGTTCTTGCTGCTCAGTGTTTACTTTGCTTTTGTTTATCAGTGGTGGTAGTACGGCAATGTATAAGCTGGTTGGCGCTGAAGTTTTATTTAATTGCCAATAGCTCATAAATGACAGTATTAGAACGATAAACATTAAGCTAGTACTTAATAGTTTCCCTCTTTGTTTAGTAGTTAACTCATGACTTTGAATTTCAGTACGAGAGTATTGATATATTGATTCGATATCAGGTTCGAGTATTGCGATATCAATGGTATCGCTGAAATTTGGTTCTGAATCATCATCGCAATATTCGATTATATTCTGCAGTTCTTCAGCCACCTGTTGAGCGCTAGTTGGGCGCAGTTGAGGTTGCTTCATTAGCAACTGCTTTAGTAGAGTGATTAAATTTTTATCCAAACTAGAGTTGAGCTTTTCAGCGGGTAGTGGCGCTCGATGTAGAATATTTTGCACGACAATGTTTTGGTTAGTCGAGTCGCCAAAAGGGTGGCAACCGCAAAGTAATTTGAACGCTAAAATACCAAGCGAGAATAGATCACTGCGCTCATCAATGGATTGGCCCAAAGCTTGTTCAGGTGATAGGGCACTATAACTACCCAATAGCTTACCGGTAACTGTTAAGTCGGTATTATCACTTTGTGTATTTTTGGCAATACCAAAGTCAGTGATTTTGGCGATGTTGTCACGGTTTATAAGAATATTATCGGCTTTTAAATCTCGGTGGATTAACCCTTTTCGATGAGCTGCAGTGAGCCCTTGCGCAATTTGATGTAACCAAAAAAGGCGCTGTTTAATGGATACCTTGTGTTCTTTGACATGTTTATTAAGTGTTTCTCCTTCGATGTATTCCATAACGAGGGATAGTTCGTCTGCGTCATGAATTATGTCATAAATTTGTACAATGTTAGGGTGGTTTAGTTGTGCCAGCGAGGTCGCTTCATATTGTAGACGCTTATTACGTTGAGAGTTTTCTTCACCTTCATCCAAATCTGTTTTTAGGCGCTTAATGGCAACCTTTCTTTTTAGTCGGGTGTCTTGGGCGAGATAGACAATGCCCATTCCTCCTTGTCCAAGAACGTTGAGAATTTGATAATGATCTATTTGCCTGTTCATTTGCTCGAGCATGAAATTAATCTCAATAGCATAGGCTTTCTATTCGATCGCCCTTCGAGATACTGGCTTGTGAACAGTTGAAGCGGACTTCGCCACGGCGACGTTGTAGTAAGTCGGTAGCACCAGGAAATTCATCGGCTATTTGTTTTCGTGCCCGAAAAATCTGAATGTTGATATGGGAAACATCAATTCCTAGTTCTTTAGCTAATTGCTCATTATTAATCCAACCTTGGCTTTTATTATCCACCCCTTGATTAGCATGCTCTGCTTTTAATCTGGCTAAATGTAAGAGCAGGTAGTGATGACTGCGCTCGCCGAGGTCTATCGTCTCATACTGATGATCAAGCTTAAGTTGCGTATGCTCTTCATCAAGGCTGACATCAAAATGAAATGCAACCTGATCTATGCTGCTTGGATTGTCAGTAATATTAAGTGTTTGTTGCTGTTCAGTATTTAAGAATAACTGCCACTTGTAATCACCTATTGATATGCAGTCATTATGATTAACGATCGTTTCGTTACTGCAGCTATTAATATTGTTATCGGTGTGACTTTCCAGTATCCACAGTCCACGTGTTCCACAATGAAATAGAGCTGCCAGAGGGCTGGTTGAATTTGGAAGTAGATGATAGTGACTAAGCTTTTCGGTTATCGAGCTATCATTTAATCCTAATAAAAGATTGGCGGGGGCATCTAGGTTTTCAACTTTCCAGCTATTTTTTGTTTGGCTAGCAAAGCTAATCGTCTGTCCTGTTCTTAGGGCTGTATTTTTAGCTGAAGGTAATTTTTGTTGGTCTATCCAGGTACCGTTACGGCCTAGATCACGAATTTCCCAAGCTTGACCATTCCATTCGATCACCGCATGAATCTTTGAAACTTCGGCTTGGTCGATAAAGGTATCGACGCCATCATTACGGCGACCAAAGGTATGATGCGTAAGTAAGTGCAGTTTGTCGTTAGTTTGTAAGTTACGCAGATATGCCATGGCTCTGTCCTTTTGAGCGAGTCTAAATTAATTTTATTATATCGTCCTTTATGATCTGAATCGTCCATGAATTCGAGCTTTTGACGATAACAGAAAGTAATCGAGTTGTTAAATATATTGGTAGGTAAGTTGGTTATTTGGCTCAGTTACTTAAGACAATCTATACTTCTAGAAAATAATAATGAAATAACTATTAACTTAGTATGCACATGTAATCATGTGTAATACACATTCTATTCCTCAAACTCTAAATTGATTTGGATTCTGGAATCTACTCCAGATTAACTTAACTTTAGTATTATCAAATTAAAAGAGGACGAGGAAGCTATGCCTGAGAATGGAAAAATCTATTTGGAATTATCTAAACGTCAATTCGAATACAATACAGAGCAGTTTGAGAAAGACGATGCATTTATCACCGTAGGGATGCTAGATGAAAAGTCTTGGGAAGATATTCAAAAAGGCAAGCAGGAATATGCCGAAATTGGTGCGACGGTTCTTGATCATGATGTTCTTGCACCTGCCCAAGCGGTCAATACTCGAACTACTAAGTATAAGTATCCTGCTCAATTCAGAATTTCAAGAAATAAATAGAGGGTAACTTGTATGATTAAAGCATATGTTAATAATATTTTTACCCATGATGGCCAAAGTACGGTGAAAGAGTTTGGCGCAGAAATCATGAAAGATCAGGCAATAATCGCTTCAGTACCACAACTTATGGTTATTGCTGGTTATCACGGTGATATGCAAGGAAACTGGGATCATGACTTTGATGCCGATGAAATGGCAGATACCCAAAAAATTGCGGAGAAGTTTGGTAATGCAAAAATAGAATGGGTTAAAGGGCCTGGTATGACTGACGAAGCAATAAAATTGGCATTCGGGCGTGGTAATGTATTTTTCACCTGGTGTGACAGTGATAAAAAAATAAGAAGTGTTATGGATATTAAATGACTAAAGGAGCTGGGCAGATGCTCAGCTCCTAATTCTTTGATTAGGCCAAATCAGATTCTTTATAATTTTTCTCTTTAGCCTCTATCGATTGTTCTTTAAATTTGAGCTCTTGTGCTTTCATTCGTGGTCGATTACTTATGGGGTTAGAGAAAACTAAAGTCTCATCATTCACTTTACCAAAACGCAAGGTTGCTAAATCAAGGGCATAGTTTTGATATAGTTTCCAAGGTAGTTTAGAGCCCTGTTGAGGCGCTCGCTCCATTGCACGTTGTACGTAACCCGATTGCATATCAACAAAGGGACGATGCTCTACAGATTTATCAAAGTTATGGGGCATTACAATTTTGTTACCGGTTGCATCCATATGATTTAACAGACGGCACATCCATTCCGTAATTAAATCGGCTTTTAATGTCCAAGAAGCATTGGTATAGCCGAATACCATGCCTGCGTTAGGTAGGTCTTCTAATAAAACCCCGCGATAAACCATTTTATCGTGGGCATCAAAAGGTTGGCCATCGACAATTAATTTCATTTTACCGAATAGCTGAACGTCTAAGCCTGTGGCGGTAATGATGATATCGGCATTTAAAGTTTCCCCAGATTTAAGCTTAATACCATCCTCGGTGAAGTGATCGATGTGGTCGGTCACAACTGAGGCTTTTCCTTCGCGTAATACTTTAAACATATCACCATCGGGTACGGCGCATAAGCGTTCATCCCAAGGGTTATATTTGGGAGTGAAGTGCTTCATGTCGAAGCCTTCCCCTACTTGTTTTTTTACCAACTTTTGAATGAGTCGGCGGGCAGAGTTGGGAAAGCTTTTGCAATAGTTATACATCATTGACGCAAAAGCGATATTTCGCGTGCGTGTAATGCGATAGACCCAAGTCTCGGGTAGGAATTTTCGCAGGCCATTAACCATAGGATCATCCTGAGGTAAGGCCATCACATAGCTTGGTGAGCGTTGCAGCATAGTGACGTGTTCTGCTTTATCCGTCATCGCAGGCACCAAGGTAACCGCGGTTGCGCCGCTGCCAATCACCACGACTTTTTTACCAGCATAATCATAATTTTCATCCCATTTTTGTGGATGAATAATATCGCCGTTAAAGTTTTCACTGCCTTTAAACTTAGGTTCATAACCTTGGTCATAGTTGTAATAACCGGTACAGCAGAGGACGAAATTACATTCGTAATAACGAATTTCACCCGTTGCAGTGAGCTGAATTTCAATCGTCCAGCGTGCAGTTTCACTGGACCAAGATGAGGTTAAAACATTGTGACCAAAGCGAATATTCTTTTCTATATCCTGTTCTTTAGCGGCTTCGCAGATGTATTCGCGAATATCTTTACCATCAGCAATGCCTTTAGGGCTAGTCCATGGTTTGAAGTTATAACCCAGAGTATACATATCGGAATCAGAGCGTACACCTGGATAACGGAAAAGATCCCAAGTTCCACCAATAGCATCACGGCCCTCTAAAATGGCATAAGTCTTATTGGGGCTGTCTTTTTGTAAATGAACGGCCGCACCAATACCTGATAGGCCTGCGCCTATGATTAATACGTCAAAATACTCGTGTTTATGGGTATCGTTTGCCATGAGAAAGCGTCGCTTTTTTATTATGTTATTAACGCTTAGCTTGACTGATAAACCTTAGTTTTTAAAGGTGAATAACCGTCAAAGAATGAAGATTTTGGCAGGATAGCAGGCTTATCTATCCCTAGATAATGCCGCCTCGATTGATGACGCTTAATAAACCGGGGCGGCTTAATTCAGAATAAAGTCTCGCAAGCTTATCGAGGGGGTATTTGAAGTCACTGGCTACCCAGCGCTGTAATACCATCCAAGATGCCCCCGCGAGGTAATCAACCATAAATCCTAGCGCTTCTGGATCATTCAGCGGCATGGAATGGTTTCGAATATAGAGACCCATAACTCGAGTAATGTAGTTACGAAAGCTCTTGATCACTAAGTGTTCTACATCGGCAGCAATGATGAGCTTGGCAAATTCAGCATGCTGAAGCCATTGATTAAATAAGTGCCAAGCGATGATATCACCGGGCTCCGGCGAAGCGATGATATGACCTTCAATTTCGTGGTAGAAACTATCAAATACCCCATCGATATAGTCGACCAAAACCGCATCTTTCGACTTATAGTGTAAATAGAAGGTTTGACGCGCTAATTCAGCGCTTTGAGTAATGTCTTGAATCTTAATTTTTTTATAGGGAGTCTCTTCCGTCAGCTTAACCAGAGCTTGAATGATTAAAGATTTAGTCCGAATGACCCTAGGATCTTCATTTTTTGACGACATATTTTCGATTCTGTAAATTAGTAGACATCTGTACATATTGTCATTTGAGGCTACTGCTCCGATGGATTTAAATCAACTCAATTACACGAAATTTAACAAACTAATAATTAAAGAATTTCGTTACAGCTAAATTGAGGTAGTCGTTATGTGTTTAAGAAATAATACAGAGCTAGAGAAGCTAAGCCACTTGCGCGTTGAAGAGCATTATCAACAGATGGTGAAATACCTAGCCAATCATGATGCGCCTTTAGATTATTTAATCTCAGGAGAATTAGCACAAATACAAACGTTCGGCATTCCAAGCATCAGTAAGCTGTTACAGCGAACAAAACAATATCAGCAAGATGGATTAAAGCGATTGGATGATACCCGAGCGATACTGACGGAATGTATGACGGATTCCGTGCAGAGTTCTCGCGGGCAGCATATGGTGAAACACTTAAACTGGATCCACAGTCACTATGAAATCAGTAATGATGATTATCTATATACCTTGGCTTTATTTATAGTTGAGCCCGCGCGTTGGATGGAAGCCTTTGGTTATCGCCCATTAACTGATAGAGAGAAATACGCGGGTTACCTAGCGTTTAAATCTCTCGGTCAAGCTATGAAAATAAAGGATATCCCTGAAAGTCGAGATGAATTTGTATCTTGGTACGAAAGCTATCGCCTTCAGCATCTGACGTACCATCCCGATAATAAAATAGTCACCGACGGTTTAATTAACGGCATGAAAGAGATGTTTCCATTTTTTATTAAGCCTTTGGTCCGCCCCGTTATTTTAACGTTAATTAATGATCCTGAATTATTGTTAGCAACAGGGCAGGTAGCGCCATCAAAGTTTGTGCAAAAAATAATTAAAGGTTTTATGCGTGTAAGAAAGCTAACTCAACAAGTTATCAACCCTTGGCAAAAACAGAGTTTTGAAACCAGCTATTTAGGCCAGCATTATAAGAGCTATCCTACAGGCTATCAAAACAGTGTATTAGGGCCGAAAAAAATGGTTAAAAATTCGACTGGGGGCTGCCCATTTCATGCTTCAAATCTTTAAAGTTGTAGTGCTAAATAAACGAATGCTAGTCCTTAGATAAATTTAATTTACGCCACCTTGCGGGTGTTGTATGAAACTCTTTCTTAAATTGGCGAATAAAATGGGTTGTATCATTCCAACCTGTTTGTTCGGCGATATCTTCGATGGATTTTGGGGTATGTAATAAATGCTTGCAGGCTTCGGTTAAACGAGACTTGCGTATCCAATCACCTACAGTAAATCCGGTTGATTTTTTAACTAGGTTCGCGAGATAGCCCTCACTTTTGTTTACTTGCTGCGCCACATCTTTTAATGAAATATTGCTTAGGGTGTGCTGCTGAATATAGGCTAACGCTTCCGTGACGATAGAGGAGTGAGAGAGATTATTAAATGCGAGAGCAGACCCTCGGGATACTTGGTGCATCAAAAGGACTAAATAGCTACTGATGACTTCTAACGAGAGTTCTAAGTCCTGTTCGATCTCTTGTTGTAAATTCGTTAGTAATTTTAAGTAGAGTTCTTGGTTTTCAGGGGGAAGCTGCCATACAGGCACAGCACCTGTATGAACGAGATTGAAAATAGGTAATAGCGTCGGACTATTCTCCAGTTCTAAGCAACCAGAACAAAAACTTAACCAAAAGTATTCAACATTTTCACCTTGCAGTGCTTTATGGGGTACTCCTGCGGGAATTACAATTACCATCCCTGGGGCTAAAGTAATCTCTTCGCCACAGTCCATCACAATACTCCCTTTAGTGATCAGTGATATGACGTTTTCACTGTGGGTATGATGCTGATGCTGTACGGCATTACCTATGCGCTCGAAGCCCATACTGATGATATGAGAATAGTTCATTATATTAGGATATGCCGATAATTGCGTAGGATGCACTCTAAAATACTCGTATTCGACCGATTAATATAGAAGCTTATTAATTAATGCCGATTTTTTCGGGAAATTACTCTTGGAGTTATGATGAATTTTGAACTCGCTTTAATGGCTTATGCGCTGTATTTATTGATCTGGGAAAAGCTGCCGGAATGGGGAACTTGGTTTAATCAAATAATTGAGCATCTACCCAGAGTGTTACAGAAACTCTATGCCGATTGGCGCTGCCCATATTGTTCAGGTTTTTGGATCGCTTTAGCCTTACACGCGTTAACCGGACTGCAAACTTTACCGCAACTAACATCTATGCCTGACTATCTGGGGATGTTCGCAGCCCCTTTAGCTTGGTTTTTAGATGCGTTAGCGACTTCGGCATTGGTATTAATCACCCATCTGGCTGTGAGTGCGTTATCAGGGCCAGCGATAAGAGGCCATAAAATTCTGGCAGAATTTAAGGCCTCTATGGCGGCAGAGAAAAAGTAATATCCTGTGAGTTAGCCTTTTTCGGATAATGCTAACTCGTTATCTTTTTGAGCAAGTTTTCTTTCAAGCCAATCAGGTCCCATGATGAGAATTCTGGGATCTTTATGCTGCCATGTTTCTTTTAACATTAAAAAGAACTCATGTAGCTGTAAATAAAGTGGATTGAAAGGCTTTGCAGGCGGGGTTGTCACACCATAAACAATTTTTCCCGCATCTTCTTCACTGCGGAAAGTACCAAACAGTTTGTCCCAGATAATAAAAACAGCACCAAGGTTTCTAACGATTTGTTTTGGATTTTTACCATGGTGCACTCTGTGGTGTGAAGGGGTATTAAAGATCAGTTCTAGCGGTCCCAGTTTATTAACCTTAGTGGTATGAATGAAGAACTGATACGCCGTAATAATCTCCATCATAATAATCACAGAAAACTTGTCATAACCGATTAAGGCAATGGGTAACCACCACAATAACCAGCCCCCAGTAATCGGGAAGAGTAAGTTCTGTCTTAGCGCTGTGGATAAATTGAAGCGCTGCATTAGCGAATCGAATATAACATTAGATGCATTAGCATCAAAAATGCATGTTTCATCTAGAACGTTGCATCGGCGCTTACAGGAGCAAGGAAAGAACTTTAATCAGCTGTTAAGGGACATTCGTCTTGAGTTAGCGACAGAGTATTTAGCGGATACGCGCTTAAGTTTATCCGAAATTAGTGCTCGCTTAGGATATGCCGAGCAAAGTGCTTTTAGTCGCGCTTTTAAGCAGTGGACGAACACGACTCCCAAACAATACCTTAAGAATTAGCCGAATCAACATCGGCTAAAGTATTGAAATAGACTTTTTTAATTAATTCTTTTTCAATTTAAATAACAGATCATGAACTTCAGCCTTTAATAACTTATCGTCTGTATTTGCACAGTTCACTTTTGCTTTTTCTAGATTGGCGATGGCTGCTTTCGTATCACCCAGTTCAATCTTCATGGTTGCTAAAGAGTAACCAATTGAGGCACAGAAATCTTTTGATTCAATTGCTTCCGCTTTTAATAATGCTTTTTCATACAGTGCAATTGCTTGTTCTAGATCTTCAGTAAAATCCGCAAGGGTTTCCCATTGAACTGGGTGATCTTTGGGGGAATCTTCATGCTCTTCACAAATTTTTAATAATTGTGCATAACTTTTATCAAATTCCTGCTGATTTTTACCTTGAGACGCTTTTAACAGATCTTTCGCCAAAGAATGCACTTGCTTGTAGATTTTCGTATTCATAACCATGTTCTGACCTTATAACTCGTTGCTTATCATTCATTGGATTCACGGTAGGGATTATAGCGCTTTCCCGCTTTATTCGTCACTACAGCACTCATCTTGAAAGAAGGCGATGACTGCGGCTAGTTTGTCGTATTCAGCAACGCAGAAAAGGGTTCTACCTTCGCGGCGCTGGTTGATCAACCCCGCAGAAACCAAGCTAGAGAGATGATGAGACAGGGTAGAGCCCGGTATTTTTAATTCTTCTTGAACGTCGCCTACGGCAATTCCCTGATGGCCCGATTTAACGAGGCGTTTAAATATTGCCAAACGGGTAGGGTGGCCCAATTCTTTCAGTGCTTTTGCAATAATTTCGATTTCCATTAATTGGCCTTAATTCGAATAGTGATACAAATGGGGGCTGACTGTATTTCGATATTACTAGAAATATATTGACGAAGAAATTGTTCAGGCTTATATTTCGACAACTATATATTTCCATAATTCTGGGAATATAGAATTAAATACTGCATCCTAACCACATTCTGGAGATGAATTATGACGATAACGACCGCAATGGTTGAGCAAAGCTTAACCATGTTCGCTTTTCTCGCAATAGAACTGACCTTGTTATTTTTAATCATTAGCTATTTAGTCGGGGTATTACAACTGTATTTATCGCCCGCTAAGATACAATCAATTTTAAGCAGCAAGCAGGGGAAAGGCTATATTATTGCCGCTTTTCTTGGGGCGATAACTCCATTTTGTTCATGTTCTACCATTCCTTTTCTGAAAGGCTTACTGCGTGCCAAAGCGGGTTTTGGCACTATGTTAGTCTTCTTATTTGCCAGCCCATTATTGAACCCTATTATCATCGGCCTATTTGTCGTTACTTTTGGACTCCAAGTAGCGGTATTTTATTTTTTGGTAGCGATGAGTGTCTCGGTTATCGCTGGGTTTTTATTAGAAAAGCTAGGGTTTGAACAATACGTTAAAGCTGAGGCTTATAGCCAACCACTGGCTAAAAGTTGCTCCGGTAATAAGGCACAGCCTGTGAATAAGTGGCTGACTATCTGGCATATCACCTGGAAAGATTTCAAAAGCGTAGTGCCTTACCTAATGGCTGGCATTGCCATAGGCTCTATCATTTACGGTTTTATGCCAACTGAACTTGTCGCTAGCATGGCGGGTGAAGAAAATCCCTTTGCGATTCCTATCGCCGCAATTATCGGCATACCACTCTACATTCGGGCAGAGGCGGTTATCCCTTTGAGCGCGGCTTTGGCGGCAAAAGGTATGGGCTTAGGTGCTGTGATGGCGCTAATTATCGGTAGTGCGGGAGCCAGTTTAACCGAAGTGATCTTATTAAAATCGATATTTAAGAACCCTATGATCCTTGCATTTTTGGTCGTCATTATTGGTATGGCTATTATGGCAGGTTATCTCTATCAGTATTTATTCTAGCGACCTCATCTGGTTGTTATTTTAATGGTCGTCATTCCAATGATTAACAATAACAGATTGATTATCTAATTAGTTTGCATGTAAACTATAAAGGTACGCATGCAAACTATATAATCCCCGAGAGAGTTGAAATTGGATAAACGACTGTTTTTTTTAATGAATATGGCTCAGCGCAAGCTATTTAATTATGTGGATAAAGCCTGCGAAGATGCCCTTGAAGTATCCGTGACTCAGTTAGCGGCTTTGCTCTATATCGTTAAACATTCAGGCTGTTTGCAAAAAGAAGTCGCGAAGGCATTAGCGTTAAATAAATCGGCTCTTACCGGTTTGATCGTACGCATGGAAAGAAATGGCTTAGTCGAACGTCTTGTCAGTGAAGATGACGCGCGGGGGATTAAACTCTATGCCACCCCTGCTGGCTTACAAAAAACACTGGATATGATGCCTTTTATTGATGAACTCAATGCGCTTTTTAGTGACGAGTTTAGTGAAGAAGAAATTGAAACGGTTTTAAAGTTTTTGAATTTTGTCTTAAAGCGATTTTAACGGAGAAATCCATGAAAAGCAGTGAAATCAAAACAGTCACCTTACCCACGACGGGTGGGCATTCAATTGTCGCACGCGTTTTTCCTGCCCAAGATGAAAGTACGAGTAAAGGGATTTGTATTATTGCTACGGCGACGGGGGTTGCTCAATATTTATATGATGATTTTGCCAATTGGCTGACGCAACAAAACTACACGGCAGTAACCTTTGATTATGATGGCATCGGTCTATCGGTTGATCGCCATGTTAAATACAGCAAAAGCGATAAATTAAGTTGGGCAGAGCATGATTGCCCCGCCGTATTGAATTATGTGAGTGAACATTATCCACAGCAAAAAGTAACCTGGATTGGTCATAGTGTTGGCGCTCATATGTTGGGCTTTATGGAAAATACCGATCAAATTGACCGCGCCATTACCGTCGGGGCTGGTACAGGAACTTGGTGGTATAACGCAACACCGACAAAACGTATCGCATGGTTTTTATGGTATTTCCTAGTCCCTGCGACAGCGCCAATATTAGGGTATTTCCCTGGGGATAAGTTGAAAGTTATGTGCAACTTACCCAAAGGGGTCATTATGCAGTGGCGTCGTTGGTGTTTGAAAAAAGAGTATGCAATAGGGTATGAAGGTGACTGGTTACGTCAGCGTTTTGCGGATGTGAAAATGCCGATGACAGCATTAGCTTTTACCGATGATGATATGATGTCATTAAAGAATGTTCATATGCTGCATGAGTTTTTTACTTCGGCCGATAAAAAAATGATAAAAATAAAACCAGCCGATATAGATCAAAAGCGTATTGGTCATATTGGCTGGCATAAAATTCGTTATCAAAAATTATGGCAGGATCATTTTCTACAAGCTCTAGAGCCTGAACTTTAGAACCTGAACTTTAGAGCCTAAAAAGTATAAAAAAATTCTTACGATAAATATTGTTGATAGCGCTTTGTTAATTTTTTTAAACGAATGCGGTCACGAATTAACGAAAATATTGGGGAAGCATTTACCTTAGGATTTTTCCCTTTTCCCATTCGTTGCAGCTGTCGTTTGATCACGGCCATCGTGGCGACAGAACTTAAGGTTTTATCTTTCCAGCGTACCGTTGCACTATGTGCGACGACCTGGGAGTTGACTTGCCAGTCGTTTGGAAGTGCTGGGTTCATTGCTAATGCGGTTCCCATGCCTACCATATCAACGCCTTCAGCTAATACCTGTTCGGCAGTAGCTAAGCGTCGTATTCCACCCGTTGTCATAATCGGCATGGTTGCTAGGTGCGCAATGTCTTTAGCAAACTCTAAAAAATAGGCTTCACGGGCAAGGGTACTGCCATCCGCTGTCGTGCCTTGCATGGCGGGACTTTCATAGCTGCCGCCGGATAATTCAACTAGGTCGACGGCCAGAGCATTCATTGCCACAACAACTTGCTTGGCATCATCGGCATCAAATCCTCCACGCTGAAAATCCGCTGAGTTCATCTTTACTGCAATTGCAAATTCGCTAGCAACGTTCTCACGAATAGCTTTAATAATATTGAGTAATAAGCGCATGCGATTTTCTATTGAACCGCCAAATTCATCATTTCGTTTATTAGTTAGGGGTGATAGAAATTGCGACAGCAAATAGCCATGAGCGGCATGAATTTGAATACCGTCAAAACCTGCTTGCTCCGCTTTTATTGCGGTATCAACAAAGCGTTGAATCAGGTTGTTAATTTCTTTGTGGGTCATGGCTCTTGGCTGACCAAATAATTTTGAGTGTTTTCCTAAATCCAGAGGCACCGATGAAGGGGATAATACGTCTCCACCCATTGCCGCATACACTTGACGGCCAGGGTGATTGATCTGCATCCAAATTTGGGTGTTATTTTTCTTTGCAGCCTGCGCCCAGTCTTTAAAGGGGGCGAGCTCGGTTTCTTTTTCTAAGACGATGCCCCCTGGTCCCGTCATGGCTCGGCCATCAACCATCACATTACCAGTAATGAGCAGTCCTGAGCCGCCTTTGGCCCAACGCTGGTAGAGGCGGAAGATAGCAGGACCTGGTAATTGCCCTGGATCTGACATGTTTTCTTCCATCGCGGCTTTCGCTAGCCGATTGCTAAGCTGCGCACCACACGGCAGTGAGAAAGGAGAAAATACGCTTGATGTCATGGGGGGCCTATTATGTAAAAAATTCAACTATAGACTTATAGTTTAAATGACTATAGCCTTATAGTTGAAGTGTTAATTACCCGTAATGTGATATCAAACAAGTTATTAATTTATGAGCAAAGCCGCAATGAAGCCCGCAGAATTAAGCCAAGGTGTGGCCACCGAATCTAAGCGTGAATTGGCGAAGGCTAAAACTCGACGTGCATTGCTGAAAAGCGCTCTGCAGTTGTACAGCCAAGAGGGGTCGCAAGGCTTAAGTATGAACAAGGTGGCTAAAGGGGCGGGGATTGCTCAGCCCAGTTTTTATAATCACTTTGAAAGCCTGGATGCTTTACAGCAAGAGCTGTGTGAACTGCTAAAGGAAAGTTATCTATCGCCAATGCGTATGGCGTGGGTCAGCATGCTGGAAGAATTTGATTCTTTATCGAAGGAGTTACTCGATCATAAATGCCGGCAATGCTTAGGAATGATCTTTGATGCAGCCTTTCAAAATATCGATTTATTCCAACACTTAATTGAAGATAGACCGCGCTTTGGCCAACATACTCATCATGGTTTAGAACATGGGAAGGAGCTATGTCTTTTACTTCAGTCAATGGAGCGGGTTTAGACATGAACCTAGGTGCTTCGTTAGTAAACATAGAACCCACTTCTTTGCTTATGGGTTATCATAACTTTGTAGCAAGTTCACTCTATAAAACTATTGAGATTGATAGTACTACAATGACCATTACAGATGGTTCGGAATTAAAAGGTTTTGTTTACGCAGCAGATTATTCAACGGCAGGAGAGGCAGATGATCGCTGGATACCAGACTACGCAGCAGTGAAAGCATACGCAGATTCAGTAGGTGGAGGTGGAGGTGTATCAGTAACTAACCAAGCAGACAATAGGGTGGTTACAGCTACAGGTGTTGCAGATACTCTTAATGGTGAGGCTAATCTTACTTTTAATGGAACGATTTTAGCTGTAACAGGAGGACTTTCTGTTAGTACGGCTACAGTTAATCTTACAGGACTAGGTTCTGACGATACAGAAGACCATGTGATAGCTATTGATGACACTACTGGTTTATTAAGTAAACGATCTGTAGCAAGTTTAACAAATGGTGCAGTTTTTTGGGGGACTCCCGGTAATGATTATGAAATACCGGTAGGAGATTTCAACGGAACTTTAACTACAGCTCAGACTATTAATGAGGATGCGTGGTTTGTATATGATCCGACATCAGATGCTTTTGAAGTTTCAAATTATAATGGAGCTGGTCACTCGGATATACACGGAGTTAGAATCGAGCCGAAGAATAGTGGACAATATATCCAAATAACTAGGTCTTACGATGCCGTTGAGTATTTAGATTTTTGGGGTGGCTTGAGTTGGGCTACTTTTAAACCCGGAGAAATTCGTATAAGAGGAGGAGATGCTGGAACAGCTACATATCCAAACGGAGGAGATGTAAAAATAATAGGAGGGATACCTTATACAGTCGGGGATAATGACGGAGGTGATATTTATATATATGGTGGTCCTCCTGACAACGGTGGAGCAAGAGGCGAAGTTTTCCTTGGTGACGGTACATCAATAGGTACGTTAAAAGAAAATGCAGTAGAAACCGATCTTGTTGCGTATGATACAGTAACAGGGTTACTGAGTTATAGATCAGTAGCATCGCTTGGTAGTAGTATACCTTATCCAACAGGTAGTGGTATTCCTATTGTAGTCTCTGGTACTTCATGGGGAACAACTATTAATGATAATAGTACTCAGTGGGATGCAGGTTATACTCATTCCCAAATTGCTGGTGGTGACTCAGTTCACGTATCCGTAACAGAAAATACAAATTGGGATAGTGCATATTCACATATTTCACTTACCAACAATCCACACTCAGTAGATGCTACTGATATACTTCCTTCACAAGGAACACACTCAGGAAAATTTCTTACAACTAATGGTACTGTTCTTTCTTGGGCTGTTGGTGGTGGAAGTGTTGCTGGATCAGATACTCATGTACAGTTTAATAATAGTGGTGCATTTGGAGGATCAGCTAATTTCACATGGGACGATTCTACATTAGCTGTCACTGGTGCTATAACTGCAACTGGTGAAATTACTGCTTACGTATCTGATAAGAGACTGAAGAAAAACATTAAGAATATTGAGAATCCTATTGAGAAGATAATGAAAATCAATGGTGTTACTCACGAATGGGAAGATTTTGTTCAAGAATTAGGATTTAATCCTGCTCGTAAAGTTGAGACATCAACCATTGCACAAGAGATTGGTGCTGTTATTCCAGACGGTATTGCACCTGCTCCTTTCGACGTAGGACTAGACGGAAAATCTATCTCAGGGAAAGACTACATAACTGTAAGAAATGAGAAGATTGTGCCTCTACTTATTGAGGCTATCAAAGCTCAACAAGTAATGATAGAAGAACTTCAAAATAAATAGAATATGGCTTTAGGAGACACAGGAATATCAGTTAATGCAATAGCAACCGAGTTAGGAATATCTACAAGTACGGAATATGATTGGACTGACTTAACAGGACATGCTAATATAAGTTTGTGGTCACTCTTTGCTCCGGGTGCGTTAAGTGTTGATGTTAATAAAGATACTGTATTAACACCACCTGCTTCTAATATGAAGATAGGAGATTTCAGGAGATATAATCATTCATCAAATGTACCTACTGTTAGTGGACCATCTCAGTTAAACTATGGTCCCGGTGTAGGTAATATATCATTTCAAATGAGTATGTTGCCTGAACAGATGAACATTTGGGAATATGCAGACCCAGCAGAGGTAACATCGTATAAACTATATGAAAATGCTACTGATAGAGGAAACGAAGCTAGTCCTTTTATACATACTGGTGGAGATTCAATAAGTATTAAAACTTTAACAGAATCAGTTGGAACAGTACCAACAGGACACACGAGAAGTTCTACTAGATTAGTAGCCTCTACTCAACCTACTGATGTTAAGTTATTTAACTCATCAACTAACGGTTGGACCACTCCAAATCAAACTATATATGGTGATGGATTTCTTGGTGCAGCAACAACAGGAGCAAGAAAAATAAATTTAGGTGCTTCTGTATCTGCTGGATATTTTGATTTCGTTGCTCATCAACAAGATGCACCAACTGTTACTAGTACAGGAAATATTGCTCCTCCTCCAAGTACACCGGGAACTTGGACAGCAGCGTGGATAGCTGTTCATTCAAACTCTACATCTTGTGATGAAACAGCTACTATTGATCAAACTTGGAATGCTACTACATATAGTTTTTATATAAAAATCTTAGGAATATATTCGACTTCTGACTATAGGATAGATGCTACTGACTGTAACGTTTACCTAACACATGATGGAGGAAAGCAACTAATACATTCTGGGGCTTTATCAGAAGACGGAATCCAAGTAGCAGGAACGTTAGATGCTAGTAATACTTGGTCATACGACGAAGTTGGATATGTCACTATTGAAGATGTAGTATTTGGAACTAATGATACCGCTTGTTAATTATGAAAAAAGAAATAGAAGATAAACTGATATTAAATGAAAGAATACTACAACTGTGGGAAGCAGACAGTGTTCTTGATATTACAAAAGGCAAACATTTAAAAGTTAAGACTAACAAGATAAAGACGGATTCTGGCTACGATGTTGATGAGGTAACTGTAGAGTTGATTTCTAATAATCCGATGTCACCAGAAGTTCAGATCAGAACAGTAATTCACGCCATGAGACAGTTTGAGAGTGATCCTCTAATACGTAAGGTTATTCACAACTCTCATACTCTATCCGAAAATAAACTCGAAGGAGAAGTTATTTTTACAATAAT
>PJEL010001702.1_pt1 | contig 21455 bp, 16 predicted proteins | sample 1853271 | NCBI WGS metagenome assembly PJEL01 (sample SAMN08108733, study PRJNA415343) | Invertebrate metagenome, whole genome shotgun sequencing project. | host: Globobulimina | place: Sweden: Gullmar Fjord | collected 2015-08
CTGTTGATATAAGAGGAATCATGATTTCAGGAATTACTTTGATTTTCTTCTTTTTAAGCTGACATGCTGCTTCCATTATCGCACGAGCCTGCATTGCGTATATTTCAGGGAAAGTTACGCCCAGACGGCAGCCGCGATGTCCAAGCATCGGGTTGAACTCGTGAAGTGATTCGTTCTTTGCCTTGAGAGTCGGGAAAGGAACTCTCATGCTCTTTGCAAGCGCCTTGAGGTCCTTGTCATTATGAGGCAGGAACTCATGGAGCGGCGGGTCCAGAAGCCTGATTGTTACAGGCAGGCCTTTCATTTCTTTAAATACTCCGAGGAAATCTTTCCTCTGGAACGGGAGGAGTTTGGCAAGGTATTTCTCTCTTCCTTCCAGTGTCTCGGAAAGGATCATCTGTCTAACGGCTTTAATCCTGTCAGGACCGAAGAACATATGCTCTGTTCTGCAGAGACCGATTCCTTCAGCGCCGAACTTAAGTGCAGTTCTGCAATCATCGGAAGACTCAGCATTTGTCCTTACTTTAATGAACCTGAACTGGTCTGCCCATATCATTAGCTCTTTGTACCATTTGTTGTGTTCAGGGTCTGCAGGGTTGAGCTTTAACTGGCCAGGATAGAATGTTCCTTTTGTTCCGTTCAGTGTGATCCAGTCACCTTCTTTGACGGTTTTACCTTTAACATTCATTGATTTCTTTTTCAGGTCGATCTGAAGATCTGAACATCCGACGATGCAGCATTTACCCCATCCACGTGCAACGAGTGCCGCGTGGCTGGTCATTCCGCCTTTTGCTGTAAGTATAGCTTCTGCGGCGTGCATACCGTGTACGTCCTCAGGAGAGGTTTCATTTCTGACAAGAATGACTTTCTTGCCTTTCTTTGCCCATGCCTCTGCGTCATCAGCGGTAAATACAACTTGACCTTTAGCGCCGCCAGGGCCTGCTGGAAGTCCCTTTGCAAGTGCGCCTGCCTTTTTCTCGGCACTGGGGTCAACACTCGGGTGGAGGAGTTCATCAATCTGATCCGGTCTTACACGGAGCAGGGCGGTTTCCTTCGAGATCATTTTTGATTTTCCCATTTCAACGGCCATACGGATAGCGGCCTGTCCGTTACGTTTTCCGATCCTTGTCTGGAGCATCCAGAGTTTTCCTTCTTCTATAGTGAACTCAATGTCCTGCATGTCGGAGTAATGGTTTTCAAGTCTCTTCTCATAACTGTGGAGTTCCTTGTATAATTTCGGCATATTCTCTTCAAGTGATGGGAGGTGTTTGGTGTCTTTTGTTTTCCCGGCCTTGTTAACAGGGTTCGGGGTCCTGAGACCTGCCACAACGTCTTCACCCTGTGCGTTAGGAAGCCATTCACCGAAGAACATGTTTTCACCTGTGGCAGGGTTACGTGTAAATGCAACACCTGTTGCAGAGTCGTCTCCGGTATTTCCGAAGACCATGGTCTGGACGTTAACAGCAGTTCCCCACCAGTCAGGGAGTTTTTCGATCTTTCTATATGCAATAGCACGTTTGCCCATCCATGATGAGAAAACTGCGCCGACACTGCCCCAAAGCTGTTCTTCGGGAGTGTCCGGGAAAGGTTTCTTCAATGTTTGTTTAATGATCTTCTTGAATTGATCACAGAGTTTTATTAGGTCATCAACTGTAAGATCAGTATCGCTCTTATAACCGTTTTTCTTTTTTACTGCTTCGAGAGCTGATTCAAGTTTATGGCGGATTCCGTCATGGTCTGTTTTTGGTTCGATACCTGCGCCCTTTTCCATAACAACGTCCGAGTACATCATCATAAGGCGGCGGTATGCGTCATATACAAAACGTGGATTGTTGGTCTTCTTTATAATACCGGGAATAGTCTTGGTTGTGAGACCTGCGTTAAGAATGGTCTCCATCATTCCAGGCATTGATGCACGTGCACCTGAACGAATGGACATAAGAAGTGGATCGTTTGGATCACCGAATTTCTTGCCCATTATCTTTTCGACTTTCTTCATGGCAGTATCTACCTGACCCTTTAATTCTTTGGGGTACTTCTGTTTGTTCTCATAAAAGAGGGTGCAGACTTCAGTTGTTATTGTGAAACCGGGCGGGACGGGAAGCTTTAGTTTTTTATGACCGGCCATCTCAGCAAGGTTGGCGCCTTTGCCGCCAAGTAAATTTTTCATGCTAGAGTTGCCGTCTGCTTTGCCATCTCCAAAAAAGTAGACTAATTTTTTTGCCATTATGTTCCTCCTCAAATATGGTTTATGATAATTGATTTATTATGGATATAACAGTTGATTATTTTACACAAAAACGAGAATTTTATTCAAACCAAATATTTTTTACTTTCCTATAAATAATACTAATTCTCATTAGGTCCACTTGAGAGTTGTTTCAGTCATAAAAATAATGAGTGCTTTGAGTATTATAATTCTGAGATATGGCCCGGTATTTCTTTTGCATTTTTTTATCTCCATTAATTAGTCTGTTTCCCAAAGAGAAGAATCTCAAGACAGATTCTTATTTATTTTGCTGGTGACCCCACATGCTAATAGTATATTCTGCACATTTATTGTCTGGATGACTGTATTGCGTAAAATAGCGCAAATAGTGCTTAATTGTGTCAAAACTATTAACTAAAACAACGTAACTATAGGAATGAAAAGAAAATAGAAGCTGGAATGGAATATGCAATGTGTAAACATAATTGACATACGAATCTTGTTTTTATGGTTGAAATGATCATTTTAGAAACATGAATCTGATTTGGATAAGCTCGATAATTCAAGATCGAGGAGGAGAAATGAAGGAAGTGCATAAAAAGGTTTATAAAATAAGTCAAAGATTATTAAAGTGTTTTATTAGTGCACTTTTTATGATATGTATTATTTCCAGCTTCTCGTATGCAACAGAATTAACAATAGGTATTATCCCTGAAAATGATGTATTTGAACAGGTTGAGAGATATAGATCACTCGGACAGTATATTGAAAAAAAGACAGGGATAAAAATTAATTACACCATTATTTCACGATACGGCAATATTGTTGAGAAATTTAATCAGAGAAACCTGGACGGTGCATTTTGGGGAAGTATGACCGGTGCAATGGCAATAAGGCAGTTGGATATGGAGCCAATAGTCAGACAGGTTGATCTTGATAATGCTTCATCACACACGGGATACATCTTTGTACATAAGTACAGTGTGATAGATGGAGTGGACCGCATGAAAGATGTAGAGATCGCTTTTGTGGACAAGGCAACAGCAACCGGTTATTTATTCCCTCTCTCGTATTTACGTAAAGGCGGCGTTGATAATATCGATGAATATTTCAAGAAGAGTCATTTTACCGGTAGCCATAAAGACACGATAGAAGCGGTTTTTGAAAGGCGGGTAGATATAGGGTGTGCAGACAATATTGTATTTGATATGATGTCTCGCGAAAATCCTCGAATTAAAGAAGACCTGGTTATTATTGCAAAGTCACCTGAGCTTCCCTCAACAAGTTTGGGTATCAAAAAAGAGATCCCTCTGGCTTTAAGGGAAGACCTGAAACGCGTTTTAATCGAGATGAAAGGTAGTACTGAAGGAATGAAAATTCTTGGGCAATTTGGTGCCAGACAATTTATTGAAACTACTGAGAATGATTATAAAGCCGTATTTAATATTGCAACCGGGGCTGGACTGGATTTGAAGAAATATAAATACAGCAATAAATGAGGAGATGACAGGTTAATGAAAAGAAAGATTATTATTTCACTATGCGCTCTTTTTCTATTTTTCACTATTGGAGTAGTTATATCTACTTTATATATTAAGGACAACACTGCAGAACTTGAGAACATTATTGAACGGCATGAAGTTGAACAGATAAGGAGATCACTGCTGAGTGATATGCAGACCGTTCAATCAAGGCTTTATACTGCTAATAGAACGTTTGGAAACGATTTCGATTCTATGATAAATAATGTAATAGCCCTGGACGAAACCTCAAATGAATGTCATTCTTGTCATCATCCTCCAAGGCTGTATAAACGTTTGGAAAATATGTCTCTTCTAGTCACTGATTATAAAACTATCATTAGCGGATATATTACGGCAACTGCAAATTTTGAGAGTATTGAAAAGTCCAGAGTTGATGCAATTGAGGCAGGTAATAAAATAATTGCTCTAACAGAGAATATGTCACATGATGCCAGTATAAGCCTTAAGAATTTAACAAATGCGACTTCCGCTAAAATCAAAAATGCTAAGACAATTCTCCTTGTTACTGTTGCTGTAACGTTTTTTCTGGCGATTATTGTTGCTGTGATACTGACAAGGTCAGTAACTCGTCCAGTAAAAAAACTTATGGAAGCAACGAGAATGATTTCATCCGGAGAGCTCGGAACTACAATTGATTATAAAGACAACACTGAATTTGGGGAGCTAGCCGGACATTTTAATAATATGAGTTCTGCAATAAAGGAAGGATATGAGAAGATACAGGATGAGATTACGGAACGCTGGAAAGTTGAAGAGGCACTTAGCAGTTCGGAACATTTTCTTAGTACAATATTTGACAGTATCAGAGATCCGTTCTGTATTATTGATAGAGATTTAAAAATAGTCAGGCATAATGATGCTTATGCTGAAATGCGTAATGAATCGTCAGAACACATGCTTGGTAAAAAATGCTTCAAAAATAAAAAGAGTGATCTCAGGACCTGCAAAAACTGTATTGTTGAAAAAACATTCCAATCATCAGACCCATATGCAAAAGAGAAGCGCATTGAATACAAAAAAGGTACGGACATATGGCTTGGAATCTATACATATCCTATATTTGATGAAGAGGGTAATGTGACGCATGTTATTGAATATATCCGTGACATTACAGAACGTAAGCTGGCCGAGGAACAGCTGGTATTTGATGCCATGCATGATGCACTTACTGGGCTTCCTAACCGAGCTCTCTTTATGGACAGACTTGGCCATGTTGTTGAGCGTGAAAAGAGGAGTAAGGGTTATTTGTTTGCCGTAGTCTTTTTTGACCTGGACCGTTTCAAGGTGCTAAATGATAGTCTGGGGCATACTATAGGAGACGAGCTTCTCATAGCCATCAGTCAAAGACTGGATGAAGGTCTTCGCCCCGGAGACACTGTTGCCCGTCTCGGTGGAGATGAATTCGCTATTCTACTTGAGGATTTAAGAGACAAAGAGGAAGCTGAAGAAATTACAAAGCGTATACAGAAAAGACTGTTAATGCCGTTCAAACTAAACGGGCAGGAAGTATTTACATCCGCAAGTATAGGCATAACGTTTAGTTCAACAGGTTATGATAAACCTGAGCATTTTCTGCGTGACGCGGACATTGCTATGTATCAGGCGAAATCGAAAGGAAACGGTCAATGTGAGGTCTTTGACAAAGAGATGTATGCCAAAGCAGTGGCCCGTTTACAACTGGAGACGGACATGCGTCAAGCAGTTAATCAAAATGAATTCTATCTTCTTTATCAACCTATTGTTGATGCGCAAACCGGAAGGATAAAGGGAATGGAAGCCCTTATGCGGTGGGAACATCCTGGACGGGGACTTGTTTCTCCTGTAGAATTTATTCCTGTAGCCGAGGAGACCGGTATTATCGTGCAGCTAGGTGAGTGGGCCCTTTACGAGGCATGTCATCAGCTGAAGAAGCTTCAGGATCAATTTCCTTCCGATCCACCTTTGAGCGTAAGTGTTAACATTTCATGCAAGCAATTGTTGCCAAATCTCATTAAGCACATACAGGACGTTCTTGATACAACGGGTATTGAACAGGGTAGTTTGGTGCTTGAAATTACCGAAAGTATGCTTATGGAAAATGCCGACTCACTTACTCCTATGATCCAGCAATTGAGGGACATGGACATTAGAATGCACATTGATGATTTTGGTACAGGATATTCTTCTTTGAGTTATCTGCATCGCTTTGCTGTAGATGTACTCAAAATTGATCGTTCATTTGTCTCGAGAATTAGTGCCAACGGAGATAATCTTGAAGTGGTTACGGCAATTACGACCCTGGCCCACAGTTTAAATATGAAGGTAATCGCGGAGGGAGTCGAGACAGAAGAACAGATTTCTAAACTAAACGAACTTAAATGTGATTATATGCAGGGATTCTTTTTTGCCAGACCATTAGAAAGCGCGAAACTGGAGACGTTGTTAAGGGAAAGTAGATTTGACCTGATTTCGTATTTATCACATAATAATTAGTGAAATAGAACTTTTATTCCACTATTTTTGAGAAATCACACAGCGAGTCAAAGGCGGCTTTGACAGAAGCAAGAAGTGCAAGCCTGTTCTCCTTTATCTGAGGGTCCTTGTCCATTACTAAAACATGTTCAAAAAAAGCATCGATAGGTTTTGCCAGTTCAAATAGGGTCTTGAAGTCAGTCTCTATTAACTTCTCATTCACGCCCTGGACAGCATCATATAAATCTTTTTCAGAAGATTCAAGCAGTAAATCTTTTTTCAGTTCTCCTGGTTGATATTTTGAAAGTATGTTATAGACCCTTTTTGCGGCAGTAAGTAAACCAGGAAAATCAGGGCTTTTTCTGAAATTGGAAAGAATGTCGAGTTTTTGTTTTAGTTCTTGTATGCGTGATCCTTTTACAGCAAGCACTGCGTTAATGCTGTCATATACGTAGTTCTGTGCAAGGAATATTCCTTCGAGTCGCTGATAGAAAAATTGCAGGATTTTATCGGTAAGTGCCTCTCTTTTATCTGTGGAGCTTTCAAATGCTGAAAGGGCATTATCTATCAGGTCGTCCAGCGTCAGAGGGTAATCGCTGTTATTAAGGATATGTATAATTCCAGTCGCCTGCCTTCTTAATGCATAAGGGTCTTCCGATCCTGTTGGAATTAAGCCGAGGAAGAAAAATGATGCGATACTATCCATTTTATCTGCAATGGATAGTATGGAGCCTATATTGCCGGAAGGTAGTTTGTCACCTGCAAATTTCGGCATATAATGCTCATGGATTGCTAACGCGGTTTCCTTGTCTTCACCGGACGACAAAGCATATTTCATTCCCATATATCCCTGCAATTCCGGGAACTCTCCTACTACTCCTGTAACAAGGTCTGCCTTGCAAAGCAATGCGGCCCGATGTAGATTATCTTTGGAATCGATCCCGGCTTTTTCAGATATGAACGAGCAGAGGGAGGAAATCCTTTCCGTTTTTACAAAAACAGATCCAAGTTTTTCCTGAAACGTAACTTTTTTAAGTTCCTTAGTGTAATCATATAAAGGTATCTTCCTGTCGTCATTAAAATAAAATCTGGCGTCTTCAAGCCTTGCTCTTAAAACACGTTCTGCGCCTTTTCTGACAGTATCATTATTATCGGACCTGGTATTGCTGACAAGAACGAAAAAAGGCTGCATGTTGCCCGAACTGTCTTCCGTTGAAAAATACTTTTGATGGGACTTCATGACTGTAATGAGAAGCTCATCGGGCAGGTCAAGGTACTTATCATTAAATTTCCCGGCAACTACTGTGGGATATTCAACCAGGTTAGTGACAGTATCCAATAGTTCATCATCATTGTGAACAATGCAGTCGATTTCGGATTGGAGTTTGTTTATTCCTTCAGAGATCATCTTTTTTCGTTCATCGGGATCAGCAATTACATGGTTCTGCTTTAGGAGTGACAGGTATTCAGAAGCTTCCTCAACCTTAATAGCGGCCGGAGACAAAAATCTATGACCGTATGTAATATTGCTGCTTTTCATTTCATCCAGTTTAAACTGGAGAATATCTTTGCCGAACAGTGTTAGTATCCATTGTATCGGTCTGAAGTATCTTAAAGGACTGTTGCCCCATCTCATTGATTTAGGGAGTTTCATCGAAGATATGATTTTAGGAAGTTCCTCTGCCAAAACATCTATAGTAGGTCTGCCTTTTTCTTCAATTGTAGCGGAAAGGTATAAACCGCGCTCCGTTTCTTTTAATTCTAAATCATTGAGATCAATGTTCAGGTTCCTGGCAAAACCTATTGCGGCCTTTGTGGGTTCGCCGTCAGCGTTATATGCTACTTTTTGGGGAGGGCCAAGAGTTTCTACCGTTTTATTTTTTTGCATTTCGGCAACATTATCAAAAATTAATGTCAGCCTTCTTGGTGTTGAGTATTCTGTAATGGAACCGTAATCTATTGAAGATTTATCAAAAAAAAGAGTGAGCTCTTCTTTGAGTATTGCGAGTCCTCTGGAAATAAACCTGGCCGGTATTTCTTCGGATCCTATTTCAATAAGTAATGGCTTCATAGTTTAAATCGTTCCAACCGTTTCAGTCGTTCCAGCCGTTTGAACTGTTCAAACGACTGAAACTATTTTTGTTTTAATAATGGAAAACCCAGTTCTTCACGACGGGCTAAATATCCTTCTGCGCATCTTCTTGAAAGTTTTCTGACTCTTGCTATGTAAGCTGTCCTTTCTGTAACACTGATCGCCCCTCGTGCATCAAGCATGTTGAAACTGTGAGAACACTTTAAGCAATAATCATATGCAGGGAGTACCAGGCCTTCCTTTAAAAGGGACAGTCCTTCTGCTTCATATTTATCAAACAGGCTGAAGTGAAGATTTGTATCAGCAATATCAAAGTTATATTTTGAAAACTGTACTTCTGTTTCATGGTGGATGTCTCCGTAAGTGATTCCTTCGGTCCACTTGAGATCGTAAACATTGTCTATTTCCTGAAGATACATGGCAATACGTTCAACTCCGTATGTCAATTCTACGGAAACAGGTTTTAATTCGATGCCCCCGACCTGTTGAAAATAAGTAAACTGGGTCACTTCCATACCGTCAAGCCATACTTCCCAGCCTAGTCCCCATGCACCGAGAGTAGGTGATTCCCAATCGTCTTCAACAAAACGAATATCATGTTTGAGGAGATCGATATTAATGGCAGAAAGGCTTTCCAGATAGAGTTCCTGTGTGTTAGGAGGTGAAGGTTTCAATATAACCTGGAACTGGTAATAATGTTGCAATCTGTTGGGATTCTCCCCGTACCTGCCGTCAGCAGGTCTTCTGGAGGGCTCAACATATGCCGTTTTCCAGTGTTCAGGGCCTAGTACTCTAAAAAATGTGGCGGGATTGAATGTGCCTGCACCAACCTCTATATCATATGGTTGATGAATTACACAGCCTTTTTCAGCCCAGAAAGTTTGCAGCTTTAAGATTAGATCTTGTAAATACAATTCAGCTATATGTTTCTTGTTTAAAAAGTTAATAATATTGTTCGAACATAAATATTAAATAGAAGTATGAGACTTTGTCAAATGCAAAGAATGCTGAAAGCTGATGGCTACTTTATTAAACACTCGTGATGGTTTTCAGCATGTTAAATGCAAATAGGATAACTGACAGTAATGTGACAAAGGCAGCAATGATTAAGATGAACTCTGATGTTGGAGAGTCCCCTCCTAATGCAATCGGCCAGCAAAATGCCATGCCAATAAGACCGGCATTTGAGAGCCAGAACTGTATTTTCATTATCCTGGGGCTGTAAATGAACTTCCCGCTGAACTTCGGCAGTATGTGATAGCCGACTCCGTAAATCATCATAGACATGAATCCAAGAAGGTTCAGGTGAACATGTACCGGGACGTAGAAACCTGTTTCACCAGGCCAAATAAGCATTCCAATTCCGATTGCCGCCCCCGCGACAAAATAGATAACACTCATTCTGATATACCAGACTATCGTAAGTTCCATAATTTATATCATCAATCCATTACGGTTTGCTGCTTACCGCTAATTTAAATTTTTAAATGCTGATTATTTGTTATCCGACCTGTTCAACAGATTTTATTTCAGGTATTTCATTTTTTATGGTCTCTTCTATTGCGTTTTTTAGCGTCATGGTAGACATCGGGCAACCTGAACAGGCTCCTGTTAACCTGACTTTTACAATTCCGTCATCCTGTACTTCAACCAGTTCGACGTCACCACCATCTCTCTGAAGCATTGGTCTTACCTTGTCAAGTACTACCTGGACTTTTTCTTTTAACATGCTCTTCTCCTTTTCATTAATTGGACTATGATTTTATTATAATGATTATAATAAATTAATCTATGATTTTTGTCATAGAAATCAGTTTGTATATATTATATTTCTCTTATGATACATATCATAGACTGAAAGGACTTTTTTTTATACAGTAAAGAAAAGGATAAATAAAGGAGGAATCATGAGTGAAACAATTGAAGTAACAAAGGATTCAATAATTGGAGATGTTATTAAAAATGTACCTGGCGCGGATGAGGTAATAAAAAAGTATTTCGGTACTGGATGTTTTACCTGTCCGGGTATTAACGTGGAGTCGATTGCTTTTGGTTCAACAATGCACAATGTTGATCCTGAAACAATAGTAACGGACATAACTAAATTAATAGGAAATAATAATGGAACGTAAATGCTTCAATTGTGGAATTGAAAGTAATGAAGTTATCCTGTTGCAGTGTGAATACAAGGAAGACGTTATATTTTTATGTATTAAATGTCTTCCCTCTCTTATTCAGTGTTCTCATTAGGACAGGTACATAATTATCTTTCTCTACTGCCCATAACTATTTATGAGTCGTCATGAATATGAAAAGTGATTTGTGCTTTTCTTATAAACACTATGGGTCCTGATTTTGTTTTACTCTACTGTGTAAATCAATGTGTAAAAAAACTTGACAAGTGCTTTTTTTTATGTTATCTTATAATTATCTTTTTCCAAGAAATTCAAGATTAAAAAAACTCAATGGAGGAATGTATAATGGCAAGGATAGATGTAAGATGCGATGTTGATTTACCCGTGGCTGTTATCATGGATAATAACGGTGGTAAAGGAGTTACTGAAACAAAGACTAAATTCACTTCCTTGAGTCTTGGTGGGGGATACATTAATCTTGCTCCTCCTTCTTCTGATCAAAAAATTATTGGGCTGAAATATGACTTGCCTCGACATGGAGAGTTTGAAATCCTGGGTGAGGTTTTACGTTCAGATAATGATGGTATTGCAACCCGTTTTTATAACCTCAACAGAGATGCTAAATTAAAGCTCTGGGATTATATCAAAGAGAATATTTCGGATGATATTTCATGCCCGTATTGCTCAAAAGAAAATTCGAGAAAATTAAGTAAATGTGACAGGTGCGGTTGGAACCTGAATTTTCATTCACAGGACTACATTATGGAGCATGAGAAGGAATCATTCCTTAAGAGGCTGGCATTAAAGAGTGATGAATTTTCTATTGAAGATATTTTCAGGATACTGAATTATATTGATGTTGAAATTCTGAAAATAGGAAAGAGCCTGGATAACAACGAGGAATTTGTAGGATCAAGCAAGGCAATGCTAGATGTTTTTTCAATGATAAGAAAAGTTGCTCCAACTGATATCCCGGTCCTTATTACTGGAGAGAGCGGTACAGGCAAGGAATTAACTGCAACAGCTATACATGAGAGAAGCCCCAGGAGAAACAGGCCTTTTGTGCCTATTAATTGTGCTGCTATACCGGAAGATCTTATAGAGGCTGAACTTTTCGGTCATGAAAAGGGGTCTTTTACAGGTGCGTATGCCAACAAAATGGGTAAATTTGAATATGCTGATGGCGGCACTCTTTTTCTTGATGAGATCGGTGAACTTTCTCCGAATATTCAATCAAAGCTCTTAAGGTTTCTGGAAGACAAGATAGTAGAGCGGATTGGTGCAACTAATGGTAAAAAAGTTGATGTAAGGCTTCTTGCCGCTACGAATAATAACCTTAAGTCTGCTATTTCGAAGGGAACTTTCCGCAAGGACCTTTTTTACAGGCTGGACGTTTTCAATATAAATCTTCCCGTTGTAAGGGAAAGGGGCGAGGACAGGGTTATCCTGGCCAGATATTTTCTGAACAAGTTTACCAAGGAAATGAACTTGAGTAAAAAATTCAGTTCAGAGGCAATAGAATCGATAAATAGTTATGACTGGCCGGGTAATGTCAGGGAGATAATTAATAAAGTCAGAAGAGCTGTTGTAATGTCAAAAGAATCAACTATCACGCCTATGGATATGGATTTGAGTGTTCCAAATATTGAGATTGATGCTGTTACATCATTGAAAGAAGTCAGATATTCAATTGAGAGGCAAAAGTTGATAGAAGCCATGAGTCACTGTAATAATAATATTTCGAAAGTGGCCAGGGTCCTTGGAATTAGCAGGCCTTCTGTATACAGTCTTAGGAAGAAGTATAATATTTAGTTATTTCTTTCAAGCATTTAAGAATAAACTAGCTGCAGTGTGTAAAGATATCTTTTAAGTGTAAAGTATTATTACGCTTTGTGGGCCATTTCAACAGAAGTAATTCTGTAACTACCTGATAAATAATACAATTAAATGTGGCATGTATTTTGCAATTATTAATCCAGGAGGCCAAAACAATGATTAATAAATGGAGATCAGTGTTTTCTATTCTTGATGACTCTCCCTTCTTTAAGGAGCTCACAATAAAGGAGAGAGAAGTTCTTATTGCAGAACTGTTTACATCATATCCGCAACTTCATATGCAGAATAGCAGCGATATGGAAGTGGGTTATGAGGCAAGCTGGTTAACCGAACAGGCTTACAGGTAGTAGCAACTGCACTGCATATATTGACATAATGAATTTTATTGAATAGAATTAAACAGACATAGTAACTCAAATATTACTCTATGAAATACAGTATATTATTTATAACATTCTGGGATGAAGCGGACTTCTAACAAAGCACTCAAGTGAACTGTGCAACCTTCCTTCAAAAAACCATCAAGTAAAATTTTAAAAGAATTAATGATTAATCCTATTTAAAAAATATCCGCACTTAGTAAAGCGTTGACATTTTAAAGAAATTAATTAAAAATAATACATGAAAAAGGCTATTATAGTGCCTTTACTGCTGTTATTCTTTATTGGGTATAGTTATGCGGCCAGGAATACAGTTGTAGAGGGAATCCGGTATTCGTCTTATGAGAGCCATACAAGAGTTGTTATTGATTTAAAAGGACCTGTAGAGTTTAATCAAAACCGTATTCATGATCCTGACCGTGTTTTCTTTGACCTTAAGAATACTTCTTTATCCAGAAAAATTAAAAAAGCATTTTCAGTAAATGATAATGCTATTAAGAAAGTCAGGGTCGCGCAGTTTAAAAAGGACATGGTGCGGGTAGTCTTTGATCTGAATAAGATTAAAAATTTCTACGCATTCATTCTTGAAAAACCTTCCAGACTTGTTATTGATGTTTATCCCCAAAAAGGCAATAAGCCAATAAAAAACCAGAAACAGAAAAAGAAGACCGTGATCAAGGGCAAATCTTATGAGATAAAGACTGTTGTAATTGATCCCGGACATGGGGGGAAAGACCCCGGAGCGGTAGGTCCCAGGGGGCTTAGAGAAAAGGACATAACCCTGTCGGTAGGTAAGAAGCTCGGGAAGATTTTGAAGCAAAAACATGGGATGAAAGTCCTGTATACCCGTAAGAGGGATAAATTTATACCGCTTAATGAAAGGACTGAATTGGCAAATGGTAACAAGGCTGACCTCTTTATATCCGTTCATGTCAATGCGAGCAAACAAAGAAGCGTAAGAGGTATAGAAACATACTTCCTTAACTGGACAAACGAAAACCAGGCGATGAAAGTCGCTGCGAGAGAAAATGGAATACCCCTCTGGAAAATGAAGAAGATGAAGGGGGGGCTTCAGATGATCCTTCAGGACCTTGCACGAAGTAATAAAAAAGAGGAATCAATGAGGCTTGCTCACAGTGTTCAAAGTTCTATGGTAAATACGCTCAAGAAGAAGTATCGAAAGATAGAAGACCTGGGAGTCAAGTACGCATTATTTTATGTTTTAGTCGGTGCTGAAATGCCTTCCATACTTGTTGAGATATCGTTTATAAGCAACCGTGAAGAAGAGAGACTACTTTCCGGAGACCGTTACAAAACAAGGATAGCCGAGGCCATAGCCAGCGGGATCGGGTCTTATATTATGGAAAAGGCACTTGTAGCAAGTCCGGATATGAAGCATAGAGAGGTTTCTTTTACCGAGAGTCCCGTGTCTGTTGAAGGCCCTGCTGCTTTATTATCAAATGTGAAATCTTCTGATGGGTATTGATTATTTACTTAAAGACGGGTTTGTGATAGACGGTACTGGACCGGACTCGGAACTTCAAAAAGCTGATATTGCAATTGAAGGTGATTGTATTAAAGCTATTGGAGACCTTTCGGATGTTCGTGCTGAAATGAGTATCAGTATAAAAGGCCTCATTGCCTGTCCGGGCTTTATTGATTCCCATTCGCATTCTGATTTTACATTGCTTGCGGACGGCCGGGCTGAAGGGAAGATCTGTCAGGGAATAACAACGGAAATAAATGGTAACTGTGGGCTTTCAGCAGCGCCTCTTTACGGGGCTGCTCTTGAACAGAGAGAATCGGACCTGGAAGAGCTTCTCATAAAGGACCGCTGGAACAACTTTAAAGAGTACTTCAGGCTTCTCGAAAAAAGAAGGTTCTCCGTTAATTTTCTTACACTGGCAGGCCATGGGAATATCCGGGCTTCTGTTGCAGGGTATTCAGACAAACCGCTTTCCAATGCTGACATGAATAAAATGACGAGGCTTCTCAGTGATGCGATGAATGCTGGGGCAAAAGGCTTCTCTACCGGACTTATATATCCTCCAGGTATATTTTCCGATACTTCCGAAATCATTGAACTTGCTCGTGAAGCTGCTAAATATGACGGGATTTATACCACACATATGAGAAGTGAAGGGGACATGCTGCTGGAATCAGTTGATGAAGTCATTCGTATAGCTAGCAAGTCTAAAATCCGTGCCCATATTTCTCATCTAAAAACGAGCGATGAAAAAAACTGGCAGAAGCTGGGAGGTGTTTTTGAAAGGATCGGGAAGGCACGGAAAGCAGGTTTGTCACTGACATGTGACAGATATCCATACATCGCATCAAGTACAGACCTTGATGCTGTTTTGCCGTCATGGGCATTTGAAGGCGGTCGGAAAAAAGAGCTTGTAAGGTTGAAAAGAAAACGGGCAAAGCTTGCAGCCGACCTTATTAAAGAGCATTCGGAAGTCTCCCTGATATCATTCTGGGACAATATAGTAATATCTTCAGTGACAATGCAAAAAAATAAATGGATGGAAGGTAAAAGTGTTTCCCTGATTAGTAAGAGACTCGTGACTTCTCCCATGGAGTTTGTTTTTGATATTCTTCTTGAAGAGGAGTTGAAAGTGGGAGCTATATTCTTCCTTATGAACGAGGACAACCTGAAATCTATTTTAAAGCAGGATTATACTGTAATAGGTACGGACAGTTCGGCCAGGAGTTTTGAAGGTATTACAGCTAAAGGGAAGCCCCATCCCAGAGGATTCGGGAGTTGTCCCCGGGTCCTTGGAAGGTATGTCCGGGAGCGGGGAGTATTAAAGCTGGGTGAAGCTGTTTATAAAATGACAGGACTGCCTGCAGAAATATTTCGTATTGATCGGCGTGGGGTCATTGCAGAAAAGCATTTTGCTGACATCACAGTATTTGACCCTGAAAAGGTAAATGATCTTGCTGACTATAAATCACCTTTTCAGAAGCCCGATGGAATACATCATGTATTTGTTAACGGCGTTCCTGTTCTTTTTGATGCAGAAATGACTGGAGCTTTACCTGGCAGAATAATTAGATAGAATTTAGTTAGCATTTCCCCAAACAAAATAATTCTACTTTGCACTATCCATAATTAATTCAGAAAGTTTATAACCGCTCTCGACACAATCATTAATCCCAATTCCCCTGTAAGCGTTTCCGGTTAAATACAGTCCTGGATAGTTTTTTAACCTTTCATCAATGCCTTTCATTGTCTTGCTGTGTCCTGGGAGGTATTGAGGTATGGCCTTTTCCCAGCGATAAACCTTTACCATTTCAGGATCGGTTTTAAGGCCTAAAATAGGTTTTAATTCATTGAAAACGATATTCATAATTTCATCGTCATCGAATGCCTCTGCTACAGGATATTTTGCCCCGCCTATCATTGTTCGTAAAAGAACATTGCCTTCCGATGCCCTGTTTGGAAATATGCTTGAGTCCCACAGGTTGCCGAGAATTTTCCTGCCTTCAGTGTGAGGGACCAGAAAACCAAATCCATGTAAGGGATTTGTTACATTTTCTTTTTTGTATCCGAAACAGACTACCGATACATGAGGATATGGAATCTTGAACAGGACCTTTGAAAGACTTGAATCGAGGTCTTTCAATATCTTTGCAGAAGCGTAAGCCGGTGTTGCAAGGACAACGACGTCCGCATCGAATGTATCATTTGATGTTGAAACCTTATACGTATCATTGTGTTTGATAATATTCATTACGGAAGCGTCAAGTTTTAGTCGCCCTCCCAGTTTTTCGGCAAGGGCGTCGGTAATCGTTTGCGCGCCGTTATAAAAGGACGTTAAGTTACCACCGGGCGCCGCAGAAACACTACCCCCTTCTTTGCTCTCTTTTTTTCTCTGTTTCTTGATTTTAATCAGTGCTTTTATCAGGCTGCCGTATTCCTGCTCAAGCTCTTTTATTCTTGGGAAGCAGCTTTTAATGCTCATGTTATACGGGTCTCCGGCATAAATACCGGAACACATCGGGTCTATGAGTTTATCAAGGGCCTCTTTGCCGAGACGCCTGATAATAAACTCAGCTACGGTCTCATCGTCGGGTCCTTTGGGTGCGGTCAGTTCAAATAATAATCTGAGTTTTCCTCCCCAGGACAGGATGTCTGATTTAATGAATGAGCCGGGTGATTCAGGGAGGGCATTGAGTTTGCCTTTAGAAAAAATATATCGTTTCTTAGAATTTTCATTGCTCCCTACAGGATCAATCCCAAGGCGTTTGCATAATTCAAGGGTCTTCGGTTTGTTGTCTAAAAAACCGTTCGGCCCTTTTTCACACAGGAAACCATCTGATTGTTCACTCCATATTTTACCTCCGGGTCGGCTGTCAGCTTCAAATACCGTGACTTCAAGTTCTGGATTTTTATCAGTTAGAAGATAGGCAAGTGTTAACCCGGATATGCCTCCTCCGATAATTGCGATTCTTTTCATTTATTTACCCCATTAATAAGTTCTCTAAGTGTATTGATGAAGTTACCGTACGTATTCAATGACTCGCATCTTTTGAGAGTTATCCCATGCTTTTCAGCCAGGTCTTTGTATAGTATGTCTATTTCATAAAGTGTTTCAATATGGTCTGAAACAAAGCTTATCGGAACGACAAAGAGATTTTTGCATCCTTCATCGGCGAGTTTTATTATAGTATCCTCGGTTGAAGGTTCTATCCATTTAACAGGTCCTGTCTTACTCTGAAAAGATAGATGAGTTTTAAGCCCGGGCATATGATATGGTCCTGCTGCAAGTCGTTCGTTTACCTTTGATATAGTGTATTCAATATGTCTGAGATAAGGGTCTCCTTCATCGAGAAAAGACTGCGGCAGACTGTGAGCGCTGTAGAGAAGATCGAAGTTATTTTTCCCGAAGTCGAAAACTCCTTTGGCGATCAGTTCAGCAAGGGACTCTATATAGAGAGGGAAATCGTGCCACTTTTCAATATATTCAATACTCATGCCTTTCCCTTTTACTTTACGCTTGAATTCTTCTATGGAAGAACCTGTTGTTGCCTTTGAATAATGGGGGTATAATGTTAGTACAATTAACTTTTTAATACCATCTTGTGCAATTTTATTGAGAGTCTCTTCACTGAAAGGATGCCAGTAGCGCATAGCAACATAGACCTTGAAAGATGATGGTAGGGTAGAAGGTCCGTTTTGATTATTCAAAACCTTTTCCAATGCCACAGCCTGGGCGGTTGTAATATCCAGAATTGGAGATTTACCCCCTATCTTGCTATACATATCCTGTGCATGTCTTGAGCGTAGAGTTGAGATCATCCAGGCAATAGGCTTTTGTAGAAGTGCGGGGCCGAGCGTTATGATCTCTCTGTCTGAGAAGAGATTAAAAAGAAAAGGCCTGACCGCCCGGAGTGAATCTGGTCCGCCGAGGTTCAATAAAACAACGCCTATGGTTTCTTTATCTAATTCCTTCAAATTATATCCTGGTATGAAATGTTCATTAAATCAGGTATATCATACCTTGGCATTTAGATTAATGAAAGTATTTCAATAGCGTCGTATGTTTGCTATTTTTTGCTGAACTTATGGACGGCTTCAACCAGGGCTATAACGTTTTCAGGACTTGTTTGGGGTACAACACCATGTCCGAGGTTGAAGATATGTCCACGTGCTGAAGAGGCCCTTTGCAAGACATCTTTTACACGTGTTTCTATTTCATTCTTAGGAAGAAACATTGAAAGAGGATCAAGATTCCCCTGTACAACGCAATCGTTGCCAAGTCTTTTTATGGCAGCGTCAATATCAATCCTCCAGTCAACACCGAAAACATCGGCCCCCGAAGTTTTTATCTCTTCCAGCAGACCAGCGGTTTCACCTACGAAATAGATGATCGGCACTGTCTCATCTCTCTCCGTCCGCATCCAGTCTTTAAGGTCTTTAATAATACGCTGTACGTATGATAAAGCATGTTCCCTGAAATCCGCAGGTGAGAAAATGCCACCCCATGTATCGAATATCTGGACGGCCTGTACGCCGGCTGATATCTGGGCCTTAAGATATTCAGTTATTGTAGAAGTTACTTTGTTCATAAACTCCTTGTACAGAGCGGGATTTTCATATATCAGTCTTTTAATATTAAGAAAATTCTTGGATGTTCCTCCCTCTACCATATATGTGGCAGTTGTGAAAGGTGCCCCGGCAAACCCTATCAATGGCACTCTGCCCGTTAGCTCTTTTCTGAGCAGACGAATAGCGTCCATAACAAATCCCATGGTATCTACAGGATCGGGAACGAAAAGTTTTTCGATTGTGGCCTTGTCCCTGACCGGTGGCCCGAGGATAGGTCCCTTGCCTTCATGAAATTCGAGGCCCTGTCCCATAGCTTCACAGGGTATAAGTATATCGCAGAACAGAATGGCCGCGTCAACGTTAAGTATATCAATGGGCTGAATTGTAACTTCCGCCGTCAGCTCGGGGGTCTTACACATTGTGAGGAAATCCGCCTTGCCTCTAATCGCACGGTATTCAGGAAGGTATCTTCCCGCCTGCCTCATGATCCAGACAGGTGTATATGGAACTTCTTCTCCTCTGCAAGCTTTTAAAAATGTATCGTTCATTTTTCCTCCGGTGTTTTTTTATTAATGCCTTTTCTGATCCTGTAAGGCACATAATTGCAAAATGGCTCTTCTTCTAAATAATCGCCATGTATTGCATAGGCCCTTGCACGGCAGCCGCCGCAAACATTTATATATTCACACGAGCCGCATCTGCTCTTGTATTTCTTGAAGTCCCTCAATTCATGGAAAAGTGTTGAGTTCTCCCATATATCTTTAAACGTCTGTTCTTTAAGATTTCCCGCATGTTTTGGGAAATAACTGCAGGGTAGGACGTTTTCGTCAACATCTATTAAGGCGATTACCTGGCCTGCAATGCATCCTTTAGACCCGCCTGTTGAGAATTTCAGGGTCCTCTGTTTGAATTTTTCTCCTTCTTCTTTTTGCTTTTGAAGGACTACCCTGTAATAATGGGGCGCGCATGTGGGACGCACAAGTAATTCATCTTCCTCTTTTTCCATCTGATAGTGCCAGTCAAGGATTTCATCATAGTCTTCTTTTGATATCAATTCGTTCATTATATCTTCGCCTCTGCCGGTGGGAACTATCATGAACATATACCAGGCCGTTGCGCCGATTTTTTTGGCAAGCTTGTATACTTCAGGGATATCCTCCTGGTTGCGTTTGGTAAAGGACGAGTTTATAAGGAACTTAATACCATGTTTATTAAATAATTCAGCAGCTTTCATGACTCCCAAAAACGCGCCTTCCTGGTTTCTGAAATTATCATGGATTTCAGCAGTGGACCCGTCAAGGCTGAGGGAGACCATTTTTATATCGGACTCTTTCATTCCTTTGCATATTTCTTCAGTAACAAGGGACCCGTTTGTTGCCATGCACATTCTCAAACCTTTTCCTGTGCCATATTTTGCGATATCGAATATATCTTTTCTCAGGAGAGGTTCACCTCCTGAAAGGACAACAACAGGACTGGCATAACTTACAATGTCATCAATGATTCTGTAGGCTTCTTCCGTGGAGAAGTCATGATGACCCTTGTCCTCCATTTCTGAGGATGAGCGGCAGTGTACGCAATTAAGGTTGCATCTTCTTGTGGTTTCCCAGGCAATCCATTTTGGTTCAAATTCTTTTATCATGTTTATTCCTTATTATATCGGCCTGAACCGGTGTTCAAATCCAGTTCATATTTTACATTTTTTTAAGATAGTTATGGAACCCACTCTTTTAGACTGCATTATTCTGAGAGCAAAGGGGGCTTCTCTTTTTAAAATGGTAAGATCACCATACGATAAATTGAACTCTTTTCAGATATTATTATTTTCCTGTGACTTAATCTTTTGTATAGATGCTTTACCATTTTAAAAAGAGAAGCCCCCTTTGCTCTCGGCAAGTCAAAGAAATTTAGTAAAGACTTCATTTGATAAAAGCAGGCCTTTTCGTGTCAGTCGCAGACTGGTTTCATACGAACAATCTGAACTTGTGGTTTCTATTAATCCTGTATCTTTAAAATATTGTATCTCTTTCTGATAACAAGTCAGAATATTCTTATGATATTTTTTTGATAAGGTCTCGATAAGCAGGCCATCTGTTTTTCTCAAACCGAGGAAGACAGCTTCAGAAAATGCTGCCTCATCAGTGATATCTTCTGAAGAAATAACCGGACTCATGCTGTCTGAAATAGATTTGATATAAGTATCAAGCTCACAGGTATTATGAAATCGTTTCCGGTTGATAAAGGAATGTGCCCCCAGACCGGCACCGTAATATTCGCCCCTGTCCCAATAGTTCAGGTTATGCCTGCTGAAGCAGCCTGGTTTGGCAAAATTGGAAATCTCATAATGCACATATCCTTCTGAGGTCAAATAATCTATAGTGTATTCATACATCTCAATAATTATATCTTCGTCAAGTAGGGGGGGGGAGTCGTGTTCAGCTTGAAATAGCTTGAAAAGGTCAGTTCCCTTTTCTACAGTCAACTCATAAGCAGAAATATGTTCAGGACCCAGACTCACGGCTTTCATAAGGTTCTTTTTCCAACTATCAATATCTTGTCCCGGAATTCCGTATATGAGATCGATTCCTGTATTATTAAATCCCGATTCTCTGATCAGAGAGAATGCATCTTCAGCCTCTTTACCTGTATGGATCCTACCGAGAAATGAAAGCTCGTCATCATTGAAAGACTGAACGCCCATGCTGACCCTGTTTATTCATGACGACAGAATTGCCTTTAATTTTATCTTGTGC
>PJEL010001703.1_pt1 | contig 21449 bp, 19 predicted proteins | sample 1853271 | NCBI WGS metagenome assembly PJEL01 (sample SAMN08108733, study PRJNA415343) | Invertebrate metagenome, whole genome shotgun sequencing project. | host: Globobulimina | place: Sweden: Gullmar Fjord | collected 2015-08
TAAATGGCCATCCAGGCCCCAAAAAAGTAAAGTAGATAGGATCAAGAAAAATTGACCGACAGCCGGGACATTAGTACCACTTGCAGGATCGACTAAAGAAGCGAAACCTAAACCCGTTTGCATGGCAATAATTTGGCCCGCTAAAGTAAATGTATTAACCACCAACTGGGTCATAAAGCCAATCAAAACACCGATTAATATTTGTTGCCCTACTAAAATAGCGGTGGCGAGCGAAAATAAATTATCGACTTGTGTTGGCGGTATTGCCGGCATTATAGCCACGGTAATCGTTAGACATAAAAACAATTTGACTCGCATAGGAATGGTACGAGCACCTAAGCCAATCATTGCCATAATCAAGGCAGAAACACGGACAAATGGCAACAAAAAATCGGCCAGATATTGATTAATAACTGACTCAGTGAATTCCATTAGCCAATAACACTCGGGATATTGCTAACTAACCGAATGGTAAAGTCCATGAGTTTTTCAACCAGCCAATGACCGCCAAAGATCAACGCCAGTAAGGTGACAATCAATCGTGGTAAAAAACTTAACGTCTGCTCGTTAATGGAGGTCGCAGCCTGAAAAACAGCAACGACTAAACCGACTAATAAGCTTGGAATAATAACGGCAGAAACGAGCAAGATCACCAGGAACAATGCATCTCTTAAAATATCGACAAAGACTTCTGGTGACATGACTTAGGTCCCCAGGCCGTAACTTGTCGCTATAGTACCGATGACTAAGTTCCAACCGTCAACAAGCACGAATAACATCAATTTAAAGGGCAAAGAGACAATCATGGGTGAAAGCATCATCATACCCATTGCCATAAGTATACTTGCTACAACCAAATCAATGATCAAGAAAGGAATAAACAGTATAAAGCCTATCTGGAAGGCGGTTTTTAATTCGCTAATAATGAAAGATGGAATGATCACTGTCATCGGTAAATCGGTTGGATTATCGACCTGATCTATGCCTGCCATATTAGCCAGTGTATTTAAATCTTTAAGACGGGTTTGCTCTAGCATAAATGCTCGAAGTGGCACTTTAGCCTGATCAATTGCCTCAACAGAAGTTAACTGATCAGCTAAATAAGGCTGTATTGCCGATTGGTCAATCTGGTTATAAACCGGGGTCATGATAAAAATAGTCATAAATAAAGTCAGACCAATAATTACCTGATTTGACGGTGTTTGCTGTAAACCAAACGCTTGTCGTAATATCGCCATAACCACAACAATACGAGTAAAAGACGTCATCATAATCACCGCTGCTGGAATAAATCCAAGGGCGGTCATAAAGATCAAAATTTGTAAGGTAACTGAGTACTCTTGCGAGCCATCAGGGTTGGTCGTTAGGGTCAGTGCTGACATCGACAAATCATCTGCAGCAAAACCATTGCCAGAGAAGAAGAGAAGAATAGCGAGCAGAAGACTCGTGAGTAGTGCTTTATTTATCATTTTTCTTTAACAACTTAACGATATTTTGGCCAATATCCATCGTTAAAGGTTGCCCCACTTCCATTGGTTTATCAAGGGTCTGAATTAAAGTTATTTGTTGAGCGGTAACACCTAAGAGTAATTGTTTGCCATCCACATCAACCACGACTAGTTTTTCTTTCGTCCCTAAATGAAGACTGGTGATGACCTTCATACCTGATAGGGTGCCACCTTGTGGCTGAAATCTTTTCAGTATCAAGGCAACCACGACAATCAAGCCTAAAACTAACAGTAAAGATAAAATTATGCTGACCACATCTAAATTTGCCGCGACATGTTTACCCACTTCGGGTGCAGCTTCTTGCGCCACGCCATATGAGCTATTGAAGAGTAAAATTAATCCGGTTAAACCACGCTTCATTTTATTACTTAAGCTTTTTAATGCGTTCAATTTGGCTAATCACGTCAGTTAAACGAATACCAAATTTATCATTGACCACAACCACTTCCCCATGGGCGATTAACGTACCATTAACCAGTACATCTAACGCTTCACCAGCCACACGATCAAGTTCCACTACAGAGCCTTGGTTAAGTTGCAGTAAATTACGAATACTAATATGACTGCGGCCTACTTCCATTGAAATCGTTACGGGAATATCTAGGATTGCATCAAGCTTTCGTTTTTCTTCTGCTGAAATAGGTGCGCTATCTTCCTTTAGTTCATCAAGCTCTACCGCCTCAGCCTCATCTTCTGTGCCGCTATCTTTGGCATCAGCTTGTTCGGTCAAAGCCTCATCCCACATGCTTAAATCATCATCTTCTGTACTCATAAACTGCCTCGCTCTAATACTCTAAATCATCTTCAAGAAGATGAAGTTCGGCATCGCTGTCTAAACGCTTGCCGCCCTTAGTTAATATGGTTAATTCTGATTTCACTGACTCTGGTCGTTTAATTTTTTGATCGATCTTAATTGCGATGTTATCTCGACTTCTACCTAACTTAGCTCTGAAGGTCGGTAAATCTTCGATTAGGACCGTAATATGTTCAGGCATTTCAATCGGTATAATGTCTCCATCTTTTAGATCCATAATTTGGCTCAAAGACAATTCTGTTTCAATAAACTTGGTGCTTAATTCAACTGGTACGTCCATAATTTCGTCACGCAGAGCTTTAGACCAACGCATGTCTGTATCTTCTTTGTCACTTTGCACACCGGCATCAAGAAGTTCGCGAATAGGTTCTAGCATTGAATAGGGCAATGCAACATGAAAGTCTCCACCACCACCATCAAGCTCAATATGGAATGAGCTGATCACAACGACTTCTGTCGGGCTAACAATATTCGCCATTGACGGGTTTACTTCTGAATCTAAATATTCAAAAGAAACATCCATTACTGGCGACCAAGCCTCTTTGTAATCTTCAAAAATAAGCTTAAGTAACATTTGAATAATACGACGTTCAGTTGGCGTAAATTCACGACCTTCAATTTTAGCGTGATAACGACCGTCACCACCAAAAAAGTTGTCTACTAAAATGAAAACCAATCGGGCTTCCATGGTAATGAGTGCGGTGCCTTTTAACGGTCTAAACCTTACCATATTCAAACTTGTAGGGACGAATAAGGTATGTACGTACTCACCAAACTTGATCATTTGAATGCCGTTTATTGACACTTCTGCAGTGCGGCGCATCATATTAAATAAACTAATCCGCATATGGCGAGCAAACCGTTCATTGACCATTTCGAGTGTCGGCATACGCCCACGCACGATACGGTCTTGTGAAGAAAAGTCGTAGTCAGAGGTACCTTCTTGCGGGGTAAAATCCTCTATTACTTCTTCTTCTTCGACGTCATCAACACCGTGGAGTAGCGCGTCAATTTCGTCTTGTGATAATAAGTCACTCACTCGTTAATACTCTTTTTAGTGGTCAATGATGATTACTGCATGACAAAGCCAGTAAACAATACTTTTTCTACTGTTTTCTTGCCGTTTATTTCAGTCAAAATTTTCTGTACTTCAGCTAAAGCCTTTTGCTTAAGCGATGTCTTGCCGGCGCTTGTTGCTAAATCATCTGCGTTGGCTTGAGAAAATGTCGCTAGCAAAGTACTTTCAATTAATGGTACGTGTTTTTTCGCATCTTCTTCATTATCAGAACCTCTAACGAGCAACTGAACACGAATTTCCACGAACCGATCTCGGGTAGTACCCGGAACATTAAATCTAAAAGGTCTAGGCATTGGCACATAAAGCGCGTCGCCGGTAGCCACGCCAGAATCAGCTGCCTCGGCTTCACCCGCTACAGCTTCACCAGAATCTAATGCTGCTTCAACATCAGCATCTGACGGCGCATCTGAGCCAGACATAAAGAAGAAATATCCACCGCCGCCAGCCAACAAGAGCACAACGACAGCAATGATAATGATCAGCTTTTTCTTCTTACCGCCGCCACTATCCAGTTCTAATTCTTTTTCATCAGCCATTTCTAATCCTTAAATTATTGTGCTAGCCAACACAAAGGTGTTGCCAATATACAAACTATATCGTTAAGCGGATTTCAATCCAACGAGTTTTGCACGTTAAGCATAAAAATCAACACCAAGTGCTGAAGCTTTAACCATATTGGCAGAAAGCGTAGCGACATCGACATTATCTTCTGAGTGATTGTCACCCTGTTCTTGACCCGCGTGATTTTCTTGTTGCTGCTCTTGAGGTGATTGACTCTGTTGCTCAATATTGGCATTGCCGACATCGACACCCGAATCAGCTAACATATCTTTAAGCTTACCCATATGCTGCTCTAACGCTTCTTTAGCTTGTGAGTTTTGCACCATAAAACTTACAGATGCTTGCTCGTTTTGAAGATTTACTCGTACATGCATATTGCCTAATTCTGGTGGATCAAGCTGTATATCAACTTGTTGCAGCTTTTGGTTAATCATCACCATCACTTTTTCTTTCACTTCATTAGCAAAGTCTTTGCGATAAATAGAAATAGTATCCATAGCCAACTGTGTTTTTTGAACCTGTACGTTTTCTTTTACTACGCGATTGGCTAAATGTTCAACTAATTGTTCATTGGCTGTTTCACTGATGTGTTCCGCTTGAGCTCTTGTTGCATTAACAGCTGTGTTCATTTGTGCCTGTGCCAATGTTTCAGCCACCATGCTTTTATCGCTTACAGTGACTCCCTTAATAGACTTTTCTAAGTTAAGTTCTTCACTGAGTTGATCCGATTGAGCTTCTTGACTCGTTTGCTGTGCTTGTTTAGCTTGCTGATCTTTATTACCCTGCTCTGATTGAGCTAAATTTACATCTAAACGTGTAGAGCTATGTTTATCACCGCCAATGCTTACTGCTACTGAGGCTGATTTTATTGCTTCAGCGTCATTTTTATTGATTTGAGCTGCTTGTAAAGATTCACTAACTTTACCTGATAATTTAGCGTTTAACTCGGTATCCAGTGTAATACTAGCTTGACTTGCTTGACTTGCTTGACTTGCTTGCTTTTTCTCAACGTCTAACAGTTGCTTGTCTGCAGATATATTTTTTCCACTTCGTTCAAGCTTTTGATCAACTTCTAACGTTTCATCATTGACTTGCGTATCGCCACTTTGCTGTTGATTAAGCTCCGTTAGTAATGCATTTAAGGTTTTATTTTCTGTACTATTTTCCAACTCGCTGGTGAGCTTTGTTTTAGCCGCTTGTTGCTCTGCTTCATGTACTGTCGCCTTCACTTGCTCCATAGCGATGGAGTCACTAGCCGCTTTACTTACCTGTTTAGTCATTGCATTAGTTAATATTAATTCAGGCGATGCTGTTTTTTGGGCTTTACCTAGATCTAAGTTTTCATCTAATGACGCTACTTTTTGACTATCTTTTAGCACGTTTTCATCCACTACCGCCTGACTGGTAAATTGGCGCGCTAATTTTTCACTCGCTTGTTCAAGCGATTGACTCACCTTATTTTTATCAAATAATTGCTTGAGTGTATCTTTTGAAAAATCTGGCTCTGGGCCTTCAGTTAGCTCTTGTGAGGCCTCTTCTACAGCTGACTTCTCAGTTTTCACCAGTAAGTCTCCAGACGCTGCAAGTAAATTCAATAATGCTTGTGATTTTTCATTCGCTTGATCGGCTGTTAATTTTACACTTGCTTGAACAGATAGAGAGTCACCTTCTGAAGTATCAGCATCTACTTGTGGCATTTCAGCTTCTGAACGACTAGTTTTATTCTCGGTCGCAGACGTTGATAACTTGTTTTCACCGACTGATTCTTGAGATGAATGGTAAGATTGATCATTATCATTTTTGTCGCTATTTTTATCGTCTACCTTGACACTGCTGCTATGATTGCCATGCTGAGTTTGGTTTCGCTCATCGGGCGATTCCTTGCCGCTTCGCTGATCGCTATGGTTTTTTTCTCTACCTCGCTCTTCGATGTGCTGCTCGACCAAGTTTGCAAACCGGTCAACATCACCACCACTGGAGAGTGCTGAGCTTTCCCGTTTATTTTCAACAGGTTGAATAGAATCAGCTAATAATAAAGTAACTTGTGACATAACCAGTTTTATCCTTACAGAGCTAAAAATGTCGGTGCATGCAACAGTAAACACCGCTTTTTTTGGCCAATATTTGAATCAATGTAATTAGGTAAGCAATAAATGCTCCAAAATTAAATAGTTCTTCTGATAAATTGCTGCGTGGCAATTTCATCAAACATTTTCTGCTCTTGTCGTTGTGCTTTTTTAACCGTTTTTTTCATCTGTAATTCAAGTAAATGCTCAACGGCTTGTAGTTTCTGTCTTTGTTTTAGCCATAAATTTTTGCGGTGTTCCATCATGGCTTTTGACTGTTCAATAGCAATTTTCACTTGTTCGCTGGCTTGGTCTAATTTAGCAATAAAAGAGTGAAAATGAGTGTAGGTAGCACTGTCGATACCTTCTATAGAACGTTGATTAAGTCGTTTCATATACTCTAATCTGTATTCACCGACACCATTAAGTCGCTCTAAATTTTGTTGGTATTCGAGCTCTGCTTGCTGCAGTTGTTGTGCTGTTTTTCGCTCATTTTCTTTTTCAAAACGATATAAGATATCAAGTTGTTTAGTTGACATGACAACCCTCAACACAAAAATGATTATTCCAAGAACTAAATAAAATATTAACCATTTTGACCTCTATTATTATGAGCATGAGCTGCTGCAATGATTTCTTGAAGCTGAGCTAAACTTTGATCGTATGGAATAACTTCTTTAATTTTTTGTTGCAAATAGAACTTAATAACAGGCAACAAGTTAATGGCTTGGTCAATTCGGGCATCACTGCCTTTGGTATAGGCGCCAATAGCAATCAAGTCTTTATTTTGTTGGTAGAGTGAATAGTTTTGCTTCATGTTTTGAGCAAGTTGCTGATGTTCTTCTGAGGTAATAGCAGGCATAACACGGCTAATGGAGCCTTCAATATCGATTGCTGGATAGTGTCCTGCATCTGCAAGCTCTCGCGATAATACAATGTGACCATCGAGTATGGCTCTGGCAGCATCAGCAATCGGATCTTGTAAATCATCACCTTCTGTTAAAACCGTATAAAAGGCTGTAATTGAGCCTTGACCGTCGCCACCATTACCTGCTCTTTCGACTAATTGTGGTAATTTAGAAAACACCGAAGGCGGATAACCTTTGGTCGCTGGCGGCTCACCAACCGCTAGCGCAATTTCACGCTGCGCTTGTGCATATCGAGTGAGTGAATCTAATAATAATAGAACGTTAAGTCCTTGATCACGGAAATATTCACTGATCTGTACTGCGGTTTCACAACCTTTTAATCGCATAAGAGGCGAACAGTCAGCAGGCGCTGCCACAACGACAGAGCGGGCTCGACCTTCTTCACCGAGTATTTCTTCGATAAATTCTTTAACTTCTCGACCACGTTCGCCAACTAGCCCAACCACGATAACATCAGCAGTTGTGCCTCGGGTCATCATGCCTAGCAGAACACTTTTACCGACACCCGAACCAGCAAAAAGCCCCATTCGTTGACCTTGTCCGACAGTGACAAAACCATTAATGGCTCTAACGCCAACATCAAGAGGTTCACTAATTGCCCGTCTCGATAGAGGGTTGATAGGCTCTGAAGACAGACGATAGCTTTCATCTCCTTTTATCGGACCTTTGCCATCAATAGGTTTACCTACACCATCAATAACACGTCCTAACAGCTCCATCGAAAAGGGAATTTTTATTTTTGATGATAAAGGAACGACACTGGCCCCAGGCAATACACCTTTTAGGCTTTCCTCTGGCATCAAATAAGTTTTATCACCAGAAAAACCAACGATCTCAGCAACTAATTCACCTTGAGCTGTTTCAACTAAACATTGGCTACCGACATGTGCCTTTACACCTACCGCTTCTAGCGTTAAGCCAACGACACGCACTAATCTGCCCGCTACCGCTTCTTTAAAAGGGTGAACAAATGTTTGGCAATTTTTTAATTTGGCGGCTAGTCGCTCGCTATCGATCATGTTGGTTTATTGACAGTTACTTCTGGTGTAAAGCATCTTGCAAAAATGATTCCAACACTTGTTTTAGGCGTGATTTAACTCTCAGATCAATATTAGATGTGCTATTTTCAATTTGGCAGCTACCTTGCTCTAATTGAGGTGCTGGTAACAACCGCCACCCCTGCTCTTTGAGATATTCTTCGCCAAACTGTTGTTCGACAATCTCAATATCGGTGGGATTGAGCATAATTTGAGTTTGTAACTCTTGGCTAGGGAGTGCTTTAATACCCTTAGCTATTGCCGACATGACGATTTCAGGATTAATCTTAGCTTCCTGTAACACGACCGCTTCGGTCAATTGCACAACCAGTTCAAGTAATTGTGCTTCTATATTTTTTTCAACGCTGGCTAAGGGTTCATGCAATTGTCCAATTTGATTTTGCCATTTCGTTGCCAGTTCATTGATTTCTGTTTGTCCTTGCTCTAGCCCGTTTGCTAAACCTTCTTCATGCCCGAGCTTAACTCCGTCTTCATGTCCTTGAGCTTTACCTTCTTCATAGCCTTTACTAAAGCCTTCTTCTTTACCTTGATTAAAACCTTCTTCAAATGCCGCCTGTCTAATGCTTTCAATTTCTTCTGCAGTAAGAGGAACAGGCTCTGGTTCAGGTGCTTCAGGAGGTTCATAACGCCATTTAAGATTTTTACCAAGCGCGTTAGTTTTTTGTTCGTCTTCCTCTGAAAGCGACATTTCAACGTCGGGTAGATCCCAAAGTACACCCTCGGGTTTTTCCAAAGGCTGTGCTTGTTCATGATCTTGATTTTTAATTTCAGTCATCGCTTTAACTTAGGTTAGTACGAGTGATTTATAAGAATTCATCGCCACCACCGCCTCCGCCAAGCATGATTTCACCCGCGTCAGATAATCGACGAGCAACAGAAAGAATTTCTTTTTGCGCGGCTTCCACTTCACTAATACGAACAGGGCCCATTGCTTCTAAGTCATCAGCCAACATTTCAGCAGCACGTTTAGACATATTACTAAGAATTTTTTCTTTCAATACGTCATCAGCACCTTTGATCGCTTTCATCAGTGCATCTTGCTGTACATCTTTTAAGATTGCTTGAATACCGCGGTCATCAACATCGGCTAAGTTTTCAAAGACGAACATCAAGTCTTGTATTTGCTGACTCATCTCTTCGTCATGCTCACGCATTGAGTCAATCAACATGCCTTCAATATTGGTATCTAAGTAGTTCATAATATCAGCCGCAGCTTTAAGACCACCCATTTTAGCAGCTTGTGCACCCGCTTGACCGGCAAATTGTTTTTCCATGATCTCATTCAACTCTTGTAATGCGGCTGGTTGTACTTCTTCTAAATTCGCGATACGCATCATAAGGTCTAAGCGTACTTTTTCTGAAAACTGACTGAGTATTTCCGCTGACTGCTCTGGATCTAAGTAAGACATTACAATCGTTTGAATTTGTGGATGCTCATTTCGAATAATGTTGGCAACTTGTTTAGAGTCCATCCACTTGAGTGAATCTAAACCTTTAGCACCGCCACCCATCACGATTTGGTCAATTAAGTTACCGGCTTTATCTTCACCTAAAGCAGCGGTTAATGCTTTACGAACAAACTCTTCTGACTGGAAGCCAATCGTACTAAAGTTCTGGATTTCATTAATAAATAACTTATGGACTGCTGTTATTTTTTCTTGAGTGAAGTCTTCCATCGCAGCCATCACCATACCCACCTGTTGAACCTGTTTGGGCTCTAGGTGCTTAAGTATTTGCGCGGCATCTTCTTCCGACAAACTTAGTAATAATATTGATGCTTTTTCGACGCCGTCTAATTTATCGACATCAAAGCCCCCTGACGCTGGGGTTAATTCTTGGGATTCATCACTCATCTTCTATCAACCAACTTTTCACCACTTGAGAGGATAATTCAGGCTCATTTGCTACCAGAGCTCGAACAGCTTTAAGGACATCTTCGTCACGATGCAAGTCTGGTAACTGTAGGCTACCATCTGGAGCGAATCCAACTGCGCCAGCATCAAATTCAGATGTTAGCATATCCATAGTTTCATCACCTAAATCAATATGTGAATCTAGTGATTTATCACCATAATCTGAAGGTGTTTGGTCAGGATTCAATAAGCGTTTCAGCATTGGGCGAATCACCGCTAGGATAAGCACCAGAATAACAATACCACCCATGACCATTTTGACCACTTGCATAAACCAAGGTTGCAAGTAAATCGGGATAACTTCTGCTTCGCCCATGTCGACGCGCGAAAATGGCAGTGTTACGACTTCTAATGTGTCACCGCGTTGCATGTCAAAACCAATACTACCTTGCAATAAACGACGAATATTGGCGATCTCTTGCACGGTACGCGGCGTTTGCGTGGTAACGCCTTCTTCATCCACCGCATTATGATAATCAAGGGCAACAGAAACGGTGATACGACGAATGACACCGGTTTGCTGTTTGGTATAGCTAATAGACTCGTCTAATTCGTAATTTCTGGTCGACTCCGAGTGTTTTCGGGTTGGCATGACTTTTTGACTGTTAGCATTGCCAGTAGCGTTTTCTGGAATGTCTGACTCTAATGGCGGTTGATTACTTAGTGCACCTGGAATACCGCCTAACGCGCCACCTATGGTGTTGTCTTCAACTTTCATTTCACTGCGAAGTGCAGGAAGATCTGGGTTATATCGACGTGATGTTTCTTCTGAATTGCTAAAATCCATGGTGACATCAACTTGTGACGTATAGTTACCTAACCCAACAACAGGAATAAGAATAGAATCAATCTTATCCATATACTCACCTTCACGCTTTTGCTCAATCTCAAACTCTTTACGAGAGCGTGATGAAGCGGAAGTTTGTGATCCAGAATTCAATAATCGACCATTTTGATCGGTCACAGTCACTCGATTAGGTGTTAAACCTTGTACTGCAGAGGCAACAATATCAACCACGGAGTCGACTTCTTCCTCTGAAAGCATACGCCCTCGCAACATTGTTACCACAACGGTCGCAGAAGGGCTCTTTTGTTTACGTGCAAAGACATTATCTCGTGGAATAGCCAATAACACTTTTGCACGTGTAATACTTTGCAGTTGTTCAACGGTGCGAGCTAGTTGCGTTTCTCGCCCATGTTTTAACCGTTCAGTTTCCATCCGCTGGCTAACACCGAACCCCATGTCTTGCATGATGATTTCAGTACCTTGATCTGGTTCATTGGTTAAGCCTTCTCGCGCTAGCATTAACTTGATTTGCTGATATTCATCGTTGCGAACAGAAATAGTATTACTCTCCTGCACATATTCGACTTTATTAGCATCGAGGAAATCCATGGTTTGAATTAATTGCTCGGTGGGAAGTTTAGTTAATATCCTAAACTCCGGCTGATTAGCCCACATAATGACAAAGACAGCAATCGCTAAACATATAGCGAGTGCCATAATGATGGTCAGCTGCCTAAGCACATCGACATTACCTAACGCCGATGAAAAACCTGACTGTTTCTCTTCTGCGTTATTATCATCATAATCATTGGCGATCATATCGCTATCGCTGTCTGGAGATACCATTGCTGTCGAATCACTCATAATTTTTCTCTACTTCTGCGCTAACGGCCGTTATACCGGCATGCTCATGATTTCTTTGTATGCTTCTACAAATTTATTTCTAACTTGTACCGTTGCTTCGAATGCGACACTGGATTTTTGCGCTGCGATCATGGTCTCGGCTAGCGTCACACGGCTGTCTCCTAGCTCGAATGCTGTTCTTTTCTGACCCGCGTCTTGCTGCAATTCGTTGACGTTCTCAACGGCCGACTTTAATAGGCTACCAAAATCACTTCCTGATGAATTAACCTGACTAATTTCTGAAGTGTTAAGTTTGGAAATATCCGCATTGCTTATTCCCCTAGCCTCGAGAGACATCGACTGCATTTGTGCGAAGAGTGAATTTGCTTTGATATCCATAATAATTGCCTATGTCAAAATTACGTTGTTGGTATTCTAGGTATAGATAAAGCAATGATAGTGCCAACAAAAACTTGATGTCATTGAGCAATTAAGCGGATGATTTTTAAGAGTTTAATAGAGGGTAGCCACGTCAGGCTGATGGAGTTACCTGACGTGGCTGATGGAAAATTATAAAATGATGAGCGGGTATTAAGCGGGTATTTGGATGCCGCTGTCTCTCATTTTGGCAATTTTGTAACGTAAAGTCCTTGGACTAATACCGAGTCGCTCAGCAACTTCTTTTCGGCTGCCGTGACAAGCTTGCAAGGTATCTAAGATAATTTGATGCTCTTGGAACTTCAGTTCGCTGCCCAGTTTGTCTTCTTGCGCTAATTGGTTTGGCGCGTGAGCAGTAATTTGGGTGTCGAAATTTTCAATCAGCAAATCTGTCGCTTCAATTTCATTGTTGGTATATAAAATCAAGGCTCGTTGCACGACATTATCAAGCTCGCGCACATTACCTGGCCAGTCATAAGCGAGCAACTTACTTCTTGCAATGCTAGTCAGTGTAGGGATCGTTTGACCATTTTGTTGACAGTGACGCTCGATTAAATGCTTAGTCAACGGAATAATATCATCACGACGCTCAGCTAACGGTAACCATGTTAGCGGGAAGACATTCAAACGATAGTATAAATCTTCTCTAAATTTACCTTCTTGAACCGCTTCTTTTAAGTCGCGGTTACTGGTGGCAATGACACGAACATTGAGATCAATGACTTTTCTGCCACCCAATCGTTCAACTTCACGTTCTTGCAGTACGCGTAATATTTTAGCTTGCAGGCCTAAGTCCATTTCAGTGATTTCATCGAGCAAAATGGTACCATTTTGGGCTTGTTCAAATTTGCCTGGGCAGGCTTGAATTGCGCCAGTAAAAGCACCTTTTTCGTAGCCGAATAATGTCGCTTCAAGCATGTTTTCTGGAATCGCTGCACAATTGATCGCAACAAAGCCCTGATCATGTCGTGCAGAATGCTGGTGGACATATTGCGCTAGTACTTCCTTACCTGAACCACTTGGTCCTAGCACCATAACGGAGGCATCTGTAGATGCCACTTTTTTAGCTAATTTTAATAATTCGATACTTTTTTGATCAGCAACAATCGGACTGGAAACATCACACTGAGTCAAAGGAATGTACTGACTGACCATATTTAATAAAACTTCCGGTGCAAATGGCTTTGCCATATAGTTGCATGCACCGTCTCTCATGGCTTGCACTGCATCATCAATAGTACCGTAAGCAGTCATTAGTAATACTGGCATTTGTGGATTTTGCGCTTTGATACTATTCAATAATGATAGTCCTGACATGCCGCCCATTTGAACGTCACTAACCACCAAATCAATTTTGTGATTTTTTAGTTCTAGCAGTGCTTGTTCGCCAGACTCCGCTTCCACACATTTGTAACCCGCCAAGACTAGCGTATCGATTAAAGCTTCTCTTAAACCTGCGTCGTCTTCGACAACTAATATTTTACTATTATCCATGAGCTACCTCCTGGAATTGATTAGAAAGATCTGCATTACTTTTGTTTTGTGGTTGTCCAGCGAGCATTAAAGGAAGTTTGATGCAGAAGTTTGCTCCCTCTCCTTTTTGACTGATTAGTTTTACATCGCCTTGGTGAGCTGTAGCGACAGATTTTACTACCGCAAGACCTAAGCCTGTACCTTGTACCCTAGAGGTATAGAAAGGTTCGAAAATTTTATCTGCATTTTCAGGGTCGATACCTTTGCCATTGTCTTTTACACTTATGTAAACATGCTGTCCGTGGCTTTCGACCGTAACCCAAACTTCAACATTTTCTTTGATCACTTGGATACTATTTTGAATTAAATTCTGAATCGCTCCGGTTAGTGCACTTTCATTACCGAGCACTTTGCAATCACGTTCGCATGGTTTGAGATGAATATTGGCATTAGCATTTTTAGCAATGGCTTCAATGGCCGATACTGACTTTTCAGCGAGTTCGTTCATTTCAATGGTGGTGACAACTTGTTGATTGCCACTTTTAGCAAACAACAACATATCATTAACTTGTTGTTCTAAATCTTGCAAACGAGACATCAGTTTGTCTTGGAAATTAGTTCTAGATGTTTCATTAAGGCTGGCATTACTTAAGTTAGCACCATATAACATAGCAGCTGATAATGGCGTTCTTATCTGGTGTGCTAACGTTGAAACCATACGGCCTAATGACGATAAGCGCTGCATTTGACTTAATTTATCTTGAAGCAGACGAGTTTCTGTTAGATCGGTGATCATAATTAACTGACCAGGTTGATCACCTAAAGCGGTAATCTCTAGTTTAACTCGACGCCCGTCTTTTAATGACACTTCATGCCAATCATCTGCTCTTGGTTTAAAGGAACGACGAATAACGTCAAACCAAGCTTGCCCGAGAATAGGCTCATCAAGCAATTGACTGGCTACTTTGTTAATTTTTATCACGACACCGTCGCCATCTAGCATCACCATTCCGGTCGGCATGACATCAACGAGTTGAGCTAACTGCTTACTTTGTCTTCTTAATAATTCGAGTTCGCCAGTAAAAGATTCATGACGCAAATTGTCGGGATGCGACTCAAATGCGAAACTGTTCTGACCAAAAATATTGTTCGACTGTGATGATAATGCAACTGCCATAATGCTTTCGCCCTATAGATAAACTAATTAGGTAAAAGCATTATGTGTGCCAAATTTATTTTCTATAAATTTCAGTATGTTGCATGAATCATTTAGAGAGTCAATTGATTGACGATGAGTCAAATCCCACTGAGGTTAGACTAGTCACCGTCTTTTTGAATACCATATTTACGCATTTTTTCTACCAAAGTGGTTCTGCGCATGGCCAGTAAGTCTGCTGCTCTTGCTACCACACCATCAACTCGCGTTAAGGCTTGTTCTATTAAAGACACTTCTAGCTCAGCTAAGTATTCTTTTAAATTGACCCCGTCACTGGGTAAAATACCTGAAGTCTGGCTTTCTTGAACAAACGCTTGAGCATCGTCTTCATCTTCGTCACCGTAATCAAAACCGGCAAACAACTCGGCGATAGCATCTTGCTCTTGCAGCTCTTCGGGGTATTCTGGCTGATATTCATCGACGTCAATATGCTGATACTTTGCTGGTAATTCACTGACATTGACCACTTGATCGCCATACATAATGATCATCCGTTCGATCAAATTAGCAAGTTCACGGACATTTCCTGACCAAGGGTGTTCCATTAACGACTCAACCGCTTTCTCGGTAAACCGCACATTTTTGCCCTGTTCTGATTCAAATCGACGGACAAGCTCTTGGATAAGCAGAGGTAAATCTTCTTTACGTTCTCTTAGCGCCGGACTCTCAATAGGGAATACATTCAGTCGATAGAATAAATCCTCTCGAAAATCACCGGCTTTGATCATCGCTTCTAAATGTTGATGAGTTGCTGCGACAATTCGTACGTTGGCTTTTATACTTTTACTACCACCGACACGTTCAAACGTGCGCTCTTGCAGTACTCGCAACAATTTAACTTGCATAGGTTGCGGCATATCACCAATTTCATCTAAAAATAATGTGCCACCTTCAGCTAATTCAAATCGACCTTTACGAGTAGAAATAGCACCAGTAAAGGCTCCTTTTTCATGGCCAAATAACTCACTTTCCAACAAATCACCTGGAATAGCACCACAGTTCACTGGGACAAAAGGCGCTTTGGCTCGATCTGATAAGTTATGAATATTGCGGGCAATCACTTCTTTACCTGTTCCCGACTCGCCAAGAATAAGGACGTTAGCAACAGTGCCTGCCACTTGTTCGATGAGAAACTTAACTTCCTGCATTGGCTTGCTCGCACCGACTAAGGTACGTGAAAGATCTACTCCGAATTGGTTCTTACTGGCTTTGTTAGGTAATTTATTATGGTATTGATGACAGTGATGAATAAGCTCGGTAAGTTGAGCATAGTTTAACGGCACTGAAAGTTGGCCAATGACATTGACGGTACCATCGACCATAGAAGCGTCAATAACATCATGAAGAATAAAAGGTGTTTTAGGCTGCTTTTTTATAAATAATGCTAAATCAGAAGTGACGTTACCATTAATGATAACTGTTAAAACACTTTTGACACCTTGAAAAGTTTGCGCTAATTGGTCAGGTGAGCAACAGGTAAAATACTCTCCAATAAAGGAAAGTATGGTTTCAAGTTGTTCACGACGGCTTTCATCACTATCAACAACAATGATATATTTTTGACCTTGCATAACGACCTATTCATTATTTTTATCTTTATAACCAAGATTTTAACGGCCAAGAATAATAGTGCAACAAAATTTTGGCACATTAAAGTCAGAATATTGACAACAATAAATAATATAAGCATATTTTTTGGCTTGATAAATGCTTATTAATCATTAACTATATCAACATAATAAGGCGAATATAATTATCATTTATATTGCCTATTTTTAACACGAGAAGGTTATGACATCAGTTCAAGAAGTCCCTATGGAAACTTACCGTTTTAGTCAATTTGGTGAACCTTACCTATATTCTATCAATAGGGATTCATTCGAAAAACAAACCACTCAATCTGCCTATGCAACTATATTCGGTGAAAAATTATGGCAGACTGAAACTTGTTATATCTTTTTAGGCACAGATGGTGGCTTACTTGTAGATTACATTCTTGAACATGGCTTACCTTATGGTTCTCGATACATATTTATTGACTTACCTGATGTCTTAGATGTTATTGATGCGCAGTTATCATTTACCAAGTGGGATGAAAAAGTAGCGCTATGCACGTTTGAACAATGGCAAGATCAAGCTGAAGAATTCAAGATACAATCCTATTTATTTACAGAAAAAGTAAAGTATATGAAATCTATAGCGGCAATAGATTCATACCACCCGAGTTACGATGATATAGACGATCAGCTCTCACTAACGCTTGAATCTATCAAGCATAAAACCATGGTGAGTTTAAGTAGAAAACCTTTCATTGAACGTCAACTTGAAAATTTGTCTGAAAACATTTTCCCTTTTGCATTGCTTGCCAATATTTTTTCAGGAAAAACTTGTATCGTGCTAGGAGGTGGTCCCTCCCTTGATTTACATTTAGATTGGATAAAAGACAATAGAGATAAAGTTGTTATTATTGCCGTATCTAGAATTGCCAAAAAATTACTGAATGAAAATATCATTCCGCATATGGTTTTCTCTGTAGATCCACATGATGTTAGCTTTGATGTATCAAAAGAAATGCTAGAACTGCCGAGTTCAGTTATTTTTATACATTCAAATTATGTCGTACCGAAATTAGCAAGTCAGTGGCATGGAAAACAATTTTACTTTGGCCAACGCGCTCCTTGGAATAGCAAACTCAATGTGCCGAATTTCGAACTACAAGGTCCTACGGTGACTAATGCTGCCATCTCTGCCGCCATTAATATGGGTTTTAGCCAAGTATTACTCAGTGGTGTTGATTTATGCTTTGCTCGAAATGGCTCTACTCATGCATTAGGAAGTAATGAAGCAAAAGTAGGTCCGCAATTAGACTTCAAGGGGCAATGGGTAGACACCTATGACGGCGGCAAAGCTGAAACCATGACATCATTTCTGCATGCAACTTATGTGTTAGCCGATCAAGGAAAGTTCGCTCAAGAAAAAAACTGTCTCTTAGTCAACTTATCTCCTAGCGCAGCGAAAATTGAACACATTGCACATAAACTGCCTGATGAAATTGTAATTGAAGAAAATAATAAGATTGAAGGTATTATCCAATCAATCGAAATAGAGCCGGCATTAATACAGAAAACGAACAAGCAATTAATTAATGACATTGATAAGTTAATTAAAGCGATCAACGACGTGGGTAAAATAGCAGCCAATGCATTAAAAGATAATGCTGCATTATACAAAGATTATAAAAATGAAGAAAGAAACTATCACTATAAATTAAAACTTGATAAAGCTGAAAAGAAGCTAACCACAAAATTTGAACAAACTACGCTATTTTTAAAACGTACAGGTATAAAAGACTTCATTAAAATTGTGCGAGCAGATACCGATGAAGAATGGTCTGATGAACAAATGGAAGAAACAGGCCGACTATACTATCAAGCGTTTTTAGATACGATCAATGATATCAAACCCAAAATTAATGCAGCTAAAAAAAGAATTCAATCACGGTTAGAAGAAGATAAAGCATCGCCAAATTTCAACGTGTTATTGGCACAATGGCAGCAGGATGAGTCTTTTGGCCGCGCCAAAAAGTGGCAAAGTATTCGCGACTCAAAAGAAGTATCACCTTCGTTATGTACTGATATTGATGCCATGTGCCAACAATATCAGCAGGTCATCGACAATGAAGAAACTGCTCACCTCAAAAGAAGTAAAGCGAGTGCTAGTCGTAAAAAACTAAATCGAAAAATCGTACATTTATTTCAAAAAAAGAACATCGATGGTTTAGAGCAACTTACAGTTAATTTGGACAAGGTAAAACATGAAGATGACTTTACTTTATCTATTTACAACTTATCTTTAGCTTACTTAGCTGTATTAAAGCAACAGCCTACAAGTGCGCTTGAGTACTTTGACAAAGTAGCGTCTGAACTACTAACTGAAGATGAAGCCATACAAATTTCAGCGCTCGCTATTGAAGCTAATGATATAGAAAAAGCGACTTATTTTTTAGAAAAACTTGCCAATATATCTGATAAACATAAGCCAAGATACGCGATGATCCTAAAGTTGAATCAACAATTCAATGAGTCCATAGAAGTGTATTCACAATACTTGGAAAGCAACCCTACTGATACTCACATTATGAATGCACTTGGTAAATTGCTACTTGAGTTAAATGAAATCGCTGACGCACAATCTATTTTTAATCAAGTACTTACAATCGCACCAAATGACCAAGAAGCTTTACACTGGTTGCAAACTATTTCGGTGGACACATAATATGGCTAAACGAAACAATTATTGGTTAACGCAAGCGCCTTTTTTTCTTCCCGATATTGGCACCTTTTTTAACCAGGATGTAATACAAGCTAAAAATATAGTCGCCCAATTATTTGATGCTGGCGTCCATACTATTAAAGGTGAAATATTACATAATCCCAACATTTGTCTAAAACATGATGTTGAAGATGTTTATTTAGGGCTTAATTCACAGAAAATGATAAAAGAAAATTATCGTGCTCTCATCGAACGTAAGTCAGTATCTTTGGAGAATTATCGAGAAATTTTCACTTACGCTCAGTCATTAGGTTTGAAAGTAATCGTTTCTGTATATGACTTTGAGGGGGCTGACTTTGCAAAAGAAGTTGGTTGTGTTGGAATAAAAATAGCAACCTCTAACATTACCCATCAACCATTGATTGAACATGTAGCTAAACTTCAGCTTCCTATGATAATTGATACAGGTGGCTCTACACTTGAAGAAATCACACGAGCGATTAATTGGGCAAATGATGCAGGCAATCATGATATTTTAATTGAACACAGTCCTCCTGCACCTCCCGAAGAGGTGAGTTTACATAATTTAAATTTTATGAAGACACTTCAAAGCATTAGCCATTTACCTGTCGGACTGTCCGATCATCACAGTGGCGATGAAATGTTACTCGCCGCGACAGCACTCGGCGCCATTATATTAGAAAAAGGTGTATGTTCAGATAATATAGCTGATGAACAAGACAGTGGTCACGCCCTGAAGATAAGCCATGTCAAATCAGTTAATAATAAAATTAACAATATCGCCAATGCATTAGGCGACGGCATTCGAGAATTGCCCCGCAACCGAACAAAAAAAACAGCACGTATGGGTTTAATCGCTAAAAGAGATATCGCAGTAAATGAATCGCTTTCATTGGAAAATGTTACGTTTGCATTCCCAATGGAAGGAATAGATGTAGCTAATTGGAATGACGTTAAAAATTTCAGATCAGTATCTAGCATAAATGCAGGCCAGCCAATTACTTGGTCCGATGTACAAGGTTAATTATTTTGTATAAGAGCGGAGAATTCCCTCCAGCCTTTGATTGCAGTACTCCGAAATTATCTTGGCTAGGACTTACATCATCACAGCAACACTTGCTGAAACAACTATTTCCTTGCCCTCATTGGGGCAAATGGAAAAGGCTAGATACTTCTCATCAATTCCCTTTTGGCTATTACCAATGCTACGCAAAAGAACAACGCCTATTTATTAAAATCGTATCTCCAGACAAAGCCATTTCATGTTTGAAAGGGGAAGAAATAGTATCGTCCATCGTTCATTCTGAGCATGTTAACCCGCTGTTGAAAGCATTATCCCAGCTAAATGTCAGCCTACAAAATACCAACATTGCTGCATTGGTATATCCCTTTATCTCGACCCGGCTAACTAATTTTTCTAATGACGACATTAGCCAAATTACGACAGGAATCGCTCAATTACACCACTCACTTTATAGGAATATTAATGAAGAACAAGTGGCCACTTTATGTCATAAAAAATTAAACGGATTGATCGAACAATGGATAGCTTACCAAGAAAACACTCAACAATTTCCCTTTATACCTAGTACAGCAAAAGCGATATTTAACAATCACGATGAGAGTTTTCTTCACCTATTGACAGACAATGCTCAAATTATCCATGGTGACTTAAACGTAGGTAATGTTCTTTTCAATTCCTGTAACAAAGCTACCTTTATCGACTTCGAAAATACACCTACTAGCTATTTTTCTGTGCTATTTGATTTAGCTTATATAAGCGAACGTTTCTTTGTAAAAGGCTCGCATCAAATAGAACTCAAGACATTTCTACAAATATATATTAAACAAAGAACTGCACTCGCTCCAACGTCAACAAAAAGTCTACAGCATATCTCTGAAAGCAATATTTTAACGATGCAAAAAATAATTCCCTTTTACTGCTTATTAATTTTGTTAAAAAAATCTATTAAAGCAGGGGAATTAATCTTTGAAAGTGAATGGCATAAATTTATTAAAATGTATGAGAGAAATAGAATTTAACGTTCTTCTATAATGCACTGCGCTAGTTTAAAGTCTAAATAGTTATCAATATCGACAGAATTCACTGATGACATTTCATATCCAACAATCTTCTTTTCAAAGTAAACATCTTGCTCTTTTATAAAGCGTTTGACGTTAGTGATGGAAACAGCACCATTTAATCGAAAATATTGTGGTAACTTTTGTTTTTGTTTTTGTTTTCGATGGGCTAATAATGGGGATAAAAAATCATCCATATCGCTGGGATTGGGTAAGGGACTTGCCCATACAGGAGGGTGTTCACAAGGACAAATACTAACAACACCATCAGCATCATACTTTTGAAGCATATGCCAAGCGTTATCAATATCCTCTCCTGTACGCAGAGGGGAAGTGGGTTGTAACAATACTATATGAGTATAATTTCTGTCTTTAGATTTAAGAAATTC
>PJEL010001704.1_pt1 | contig 21449 bp, 11 predicted proteins | sample 1853271 | NCBI WGS metagenome assembly PJEL01 (sample SAMN08108733, study PRJNA415343) | Invertebrate metagenome, whole genome shotgun sequencing project. | host: Globobulimina | place: Sweden: Gullmar Fjord | collected 2015-08
TTCAACGATACGAAAGTTTCAATGCAGAAAAAATGTCAAATCATCATTGGAGATTTGAGATATCAGTTTGAATGTAAGCCCAGAGATAGCAAGAATATAGACTATTTCTTGTTGATACATCCGCCAGGAGGAGACTGCGCTCAGGAGAGTGAAGATCCAGAGAGTATAACACTGTATGACGAGCCAGAGCTTGTCGCAGGCAAATTTTTGACAGGTGATGAACAGGAAAAATTTAATCACAAGCCTGTCAGATGTAGACTTTTGTATGGATGAGCATGTACATTTTCTCAGTTTAGTGCTGCACAGGCACTTTTGACTTGCAAAGTGGGTCCCCACAAACAGGACATTCACTATGTCATCATACTTCTCTCTAGGGCATTAATTAAACTTTTTAACTTTATTATTTCAAATAAGTAGGGAAATCATGAAGCTTCCGCCAGGATATGTCGCTGGCAGAGGCGTCGTGGAAGGGACTGCATATGGAGGATTCGGGGAGCGCATGCTGCAGTCTTTGGGATGGGAAAGAGGCAAAGGGCTTGGGAAAGACGAACAAGGAATGAAAGAAGCAATAGAGGTCAAGAAAAAAGACGACACGATCGGAGTAGGACGCGCACCCTCGACAAACTGGAAGGATGCCTGGTGGGAGGATGCATTCAACTCTGCGGTGAAAAATATAGGTCAGAGTGGTGCATCATCCTCGGATTCTGACGATTCTGATGACGATGACGATAATGATCAGAAGACTGGGCTGCGAAATAGAGATGGGACGGTGGCTTCTGCTTCTGCTCAGGAACTGAGGATTCTTGAAGCGTTGAATAAGTCTCAAGGTCGTGTGTCTACTGGTCGGTTTGGGGGAAGGGACGCAAAAATGGAACGAATTAGACGTCAAGAAGCGTTGGAAGCTGCTCAGCTCGCGGAAAGGATGGGGATGGCAGTTGAGGCTGGAACAGCACCTGATGTGACGAAGGAGGAACAAAAGCCAAAACAGAAGAAGAGAAAAAAGGAAGATTCGTCTTCATCAGCATCCAGAATTGTAATTGAATGTGGTATTAAAGAAGATGATGCGCCGAAAGCTGTCCTTGTTCCCACTCCTAGTGATGGTTGGTGGGGATGCAAGTTGTTCTCGTCGGCTGGATGTATGTCTGGTGCAGCTCTGGAGCTTCCAGTCAAGGATAAGAAGGATAAAGGATTCAGTGAGTCACAACAAGAGAATATATATGAACGTGCTCAAAGTGGTAAAACTGTTGGTAAAACTGGGCTTGGTAAAGGTAAACGTGGAACAATCAAAATTGATGGTGTGGCCTGGTCGGGAAAGAAGACAACTTTTTCAGATGATGTTGACGAGAAAGAGACGAAGGAGAAGAAACAGAAGAAGGCGTTAAAATCAGACGAGTTTAAAAAGTGGAAAAAAGTAATGCTGAAAGTCTTGAAAAAGAAGGGAAAATCAGGAAAGGGGATGAAGGTGAAATCTCTGAACAAAGAAATTAGGAAAATTATCCAGGATGACTACCAGGTATCAAATATAGAAAAAGACCACGTAAAGTACAGCGTTCAGAAGACAATTGTTGATCATTCAGAAGTATTCTGTGTTTCTGGAGATTATGTATCATTATATTAGCGATTTAATTTAATTACATCAAGTCACATGCCTTTGGCCTGTTTGCTTGTCGCCCTGTCCTTCCTATTATGGTTGCCAATGCGGCCCTTATTTTTTTCCTTGAACGAATAATTTTTGCCAGTTAGGTTGTTTGATTTCTTTTCAGGCTTTCCTGTGACTTCAGTAGGGATTGACTTGTTGCCACCAGGGCCAAGCCCGTGAATTTCAAGCTTGGACAATTCTTGCTCTGCCAAAATCTTGTCAACCTCATCTTGACTGGAGCACTCTGTCGCGCCTTCTTTTGGATAATTGTATACTCTCCCATCAAGAACCCAGATTTTCTTCGGCTTCTTTGTAGATTGTGGTGCTCCAAAATCTTTGGGCAATGTAAGAACCTCTGTAGACTGACCTGATTCCCCTGCAACCTTGAGGACCTCGTCATATGAATCATCATATTCATCATCATATTCCCATTGCATTGCAACCACAGTATTCCGTAATCTATCTTTATACGAAGATTCTACAGTATCTAAAAACTTTGTCGTTGTTGAATGACCTTTTGACTTCTTTTGGGGGAGTGCTGGGTACTCATCCCTTTTCGGTCCTGCATCATCCTTGGTGTGTGATGCCTTGAGCTCAGTATATGCTTTCCAATCCATATCAGTTGCAAATTGTTCGACCCCTTTGGGTATATTTCCAGACAACAAAGCATCTATCACATTTTCAGGACTATCATCTAGCTCGCGTAAGCACAATGCGATAAAACCAGCCCCATAGGCTCCTGGCAAAATTTCCTCCACTTGTGACACACGAGTCAGAATGGCCATGGTCGGGTCATCAACTTGCTGTTGCTCATTTGAGAGTCTTGCTTCTACTTTTTCAAAGCTTGTTAAACCTAAAATTCCCAAAACGTACTGCTTCTGGGCATCATCCAGAAATACTATCCCATTGTCTATTGCTTGCTGAATTCTATGGGCAAAATCCCAGACATGTGTCATCTTTCTCAACAATCCCTCACCTATCCGCGTTTCTGCATCCTCTCTTCCATTCAAACGACATAGAGAATCTATGAGCGTTTCTCCCCGAAGAATGGAGTCCTCACTGATACCAGAGCTTCCACCTGCCATGCCTTCATCTTCCTCCCTATGCTTCAGCAAGCCATCGAACAGCAAATCTACAGACTTTCCAGCGGCACATTCTAATTCGCAACAGCTTCTAATTAAAGACTCATCTCTGGACTTTATCGGGATATTTTCGAGAAAAAAGTACAGTTTAGGTATCAAGGTATCATGTATGAGATCCAATGATTCTATAAGGTGAAAGCCATCTTTCAGAGACAAATATCGAAGCTCCTCATTTACACCAAGCGCAGCACACAGAGAAAAGCATGCATCTCTCAAATAGTCGACTCCATCACAGATTTCCTTGAATGCCCTGTCGTTCTGACCATCAAGTACCCCATCAATAATGACCATTGACACGATCGAGAGATTCTCAGCTATATCAGACGAAGCCCTTTGAAAATTATCCTGAAGCCAAGGGCGTCCCAAGTTGGTCATGTTTGAAACTATTTTCGTACATACATCTATACTGTCTTGACTGTAATAGATACTTGCGATATCCAGGAGACAAACAACTGTCAGCAGTGGTTTATATGCTGCTTGCAGAGTACTCCAGCTGTATGTCAACATAGCATCCACAAACAGATATTGCAGCACCTTTAGCACCAAATTCCTCAATCTACCTTCAAGTTTCGCGCATTCACCATCGTGTTCAAGGTAACTATCCTTATCGAAAGGACGTGGAGCACCAGCAAGGAAACTCTCTAAACTTTGCATGGCATTTTTGTCATGTAATGTACGCTCCAAACGCGATGCATTGGAGTCATTATCATTTAATTCCTGCAAAAGATTCTCAACATCACGAATAAAAAGCCCCAGGAAAGCAGTACGGTCAAAGCCAATAGGGACCTCCCCTCCTCTGGTGGTATCTACACTGGCAACGTAGCACAGCATTGATGACCACAGTCTCACCAGTATGCCATATTAATATCTTTAAGTTTTATTGAATTGCCATCTTCAGCCCTCTGGGTACAGGAAATAGGCGTACGCCTCCTTTGAGTGAGGAAAAAAAAGCAAATGTAGCAAATTTGGTTTCCGCTAATTCAAAATTATCAGAATATTTGAACCCACTTGATACACACGAATTATCTCGAAGAATGGCAATTTAATACCAATATTATTTATTTGGATTGTCAATTTCTGGTTCTTCTTCTCTTGGCAGACGTAGTTGGTCGTTTTCGTCCGTGACATCAAGTCTCAACAACATTCTCAGACGAGCGTCATCTTGTCCGCGATATCTGGTCTAGGCGAGGCTCATTTTATACTTCATTAAAGTTGAAATGGATGAGGATGCAGCCCTAACTCCTCTGCCTCCAACTTTGCAGAAGACTCAAACAGGCTTGGACAAGGGTGCGCCTGGGTCTGCACAGCACTCGGTAGAACGTAAAGGCACCCTCAGTGCCTTGTGGGATAAGAAAGATACAAAGAAAATGAATGTGATCGACATGACTGAGGATGATGACTGTGTCGTATTGGAAGAAAAAACTCAGCCTTTGGAGGAGAAGCAGGTTCCAGAGGTGCACTCCTGTGAAGACCTGACAGCAGAGGCTAAGCCTGCTGAAAAGGTACCTGCTAGCACGTCGCAGGATCAAGGTACTACAGGCCAAGCTTCGAATGAAGACTCGTCAAAGAAAAGAAAGAGGTCGACACTCCCTGAGAATATGGTGGAGGATTTGGAATCTTTGTTTTCCAAAGACCCTTTCCCATCCAAAGAAGCCAGGGTAGAATTGGCTGCGAGACATTCTATCGAAGAAAAGAAAGTGAGCAATTGGTTTGAGAGGAGAAGAAAAATTGCTCGAGCCAATGGTGATGTGTTGGAAAAGCCGAGTGCTAAAAAAGAGGATACAGAAGAGCAAAAGAAAAAGGTATCCACCGCGACAGTTTTGTTGAGTGATGAAGCACTCGGAAAGTTGGTTGGGATGACCCGGAAAGAGCTTGAAGACGAGGTGTCTGTGACAAGAAAAAATGGCTTGTTGGCTCCCATGAAAGATCTAACCTTGATTCAAGATCCTGTAGAATATTCTGAAGCAATGTTGTGCAGCCTTGTTGCTGGACAGAGGATGACCCTCACAGAGTTGATTCATGGCCTTCATCCTCTCTTTTCATCCAATCAACCATCTGAAGACGCATTGCGGGCTTCTATCGCATGTCTTCTGCAGAGAAAATCATGTGATCCTATCAATAAGGGAGTCAAGCTAACAGAGAGCATGGATTGGGAAAATGAAGGTGTTGAAGGGGAAGGGTTATGGCAATGGGAGGTTAGAAATAAGGATTTGCTAAGCAAATCATGTGCTGTCAAGTCTGGCGCGATTAAAAAGAGGGCGTCCAAAATTGGAGAGAGGCTTCGTGCAATTGATGCCCTTCTCAAGCTTGTTGATGATTCTGGAGACAAGGCAGAAAAGGCTGTCGCTGCTTTCAAAAAATCCTCTAGTTTATCTGCCCTCGAAGAGGAGCTTAAATTACAGCAGAATGTAGAGAAAATGCAAGAAGACAAGCAACGGCAGAAAGTAGAGAGGGAAGTTGAGAAAGCGAAACAAGCAGAGGAGAAGAAGAAAAAGAGGGAGCTTGCAGAACAGGAAAAGGAGCTCAAGAGGAAGGAGAGAGAGGCTGCCAAACTCAAAGCTGCGGAAGAGAAGGAAGCTAAAAGACAAAAGATTCAAGCTGAGAAAGAGAGATTGAAAGAAATGAAGGAGCAAGAGATGCAAAGGAAAAAAGAAGAATCTAGTATGCAGAAACTTGCCAAGCGTACCGGTTTCAAAGACAAGGATTCTTTGAATAAAACAGCGAATAGATTCAAAACATTCTTTGCTGCTGCTGCTCCTAGTAAACCTGATCACAGTGGGCAAGCCTCCGACAGTCATAATGCAAGCTATTTTGACAAGAGATTTCCAAAACCTCCAGGATATGGTGCAACAACACCAGTGTCCATCTCCCTAGACCAGGCATTGTCTTCAAAAATGGACGAGCAAACCGTCATGCATGAATGGAAGGCGTTTCTTTCACGATCTGCCGAGGCTTCTCAAGCCGCAAAGAGAGAAGAGAAGGAGACTTGTATGGGTCTCCCTCCTTCTTGGGCACAAAAATCTGATGCCAAGCAAGCAGCCAAGCAGCGCATGGTTGAGTTGACGGGATCAGGGTTATCATCTGATATGATACAAACATGGCGGAGGAAATTCATCTGGTTCCCTTGTGATTCCAAGAGGCCGCCATTTTATGGCTCTAATAGTGCATCAAGTGGTGCCATACATGCAAGGAATCCATTTGGTAAAGAGTCCAGCCTTGATTATGAAGTCATGTCTGACATTGACTGGGAAGATGAACCTGAAGGTTCATCTTTATCTAGAGACTCTTTGCAGTCTGAAGGAGGAAACGAATCATTAGAAGAAGAGGAAAATTCATTCTTCGTTGCAGATGGATATCTGTCGGCAGATGAAGGAATTGGCTCTGAAGAAGATGAGGCAATCCAACAGCAGATGGAGGAAATTGTCACTGTCCCAGAAAATGACACTACAGGAAAAAATAATGTCAGGAAAACATCCAGAAAAGCACTCATAGCATGCCTTGAAAAATCTAAGAGAAGTGGCAAGCCATTTATTGTGTCACGGTCCTCTATCACGGCTGATGCAAATCATGGAGCATGCTTCCATGGAGACAGTGCTTTGTCTGAAGGATTGGCAATGGAAATTCTTCTCCCTGGTGCCCTTCTCGAAATTCCTGAAGATCCTCATGCCCCAGTCGAGGCTTCCCCAGAGCCCAAAGTGACATCTCCAAATGAGGCAAGAGAGATTGGAGAGCATGTTGCTTCAATGTCAGGAACCATGCATGCAGATTTGCTGCCAGAACTATCTGCATATATTGTTAATAATGCCACGTCGACAAAAGCATTGCTTATTGAAGGATTCCTGCAACAGCACAGTGATAGAAAGATTACCAAGAAATGGATTAATGAGAATATTTCCATGCTTGCCAAAAGATCAGGCTCAAAGTGGTCAATAAAGGAGAAGAATGAAGTCACGACTACACAGCATGATGAAGTAGAAACTCCATTGTGCACCATCAAAGCTCCACAAACGTCGGAAAAGAAAAACCCACCATGTTTTATTAGCAAGGCAACACAGGATGAGGCCTAGGTTGTCAGTGGTCCAATCTACAGAGGCATATTGTTACACAAATTCTTATACAAATGGTATAGTATTGATATCATTAGTTAAAAATCTTGCAACAATCGTCAATCAAGAAGTCCTGATCATATATTGCTTGGCAGTCCCGAGAAAAATACTGCTGCTCATCGTCTCAAAATTCCCTTGCTCACGCTACAAAAAAAGCACAAATTAACGTGCACGAACGCAACTTCAGAATTTAACCGTCAATGGTCCATGTCTTCTCAATAACCATTGTTGGCATCTGTTTGGCAGAGTTGGAGTCGGCCAAGTTGGTCTTGGCTGTAACCCTGAGGTCACCACCTCCTCCACTTCCAGATGTGTTGGTCCACTCGAGAGTAGCATTGCTTGAGTTCATGTCATAGTCCAGTTTCAAGCTGTTGTCATCATCAACCTGGTACTTTCCAGAAAGGGAGAGACTCTCAGTTCCAAGGTTGTAGGCTGGAGAAACCTCAAGGTCTCCAGAGGTATAGGTCCACTTGACGGCACAAGAACGATGGTTTGGCCTGTCGTAGTTGCTCAAGTCGTATGTCAAGGAAGCAGAGTTGTTATCATCAACAGATACCTTGGCCTCGAGGGAGGATGAGTTAGCCTTCAATGCATTTCTGTAGACAAGGTCAATGCGCTTCTCATTCAAGGAAACATGGGTGTTCAGCTTCAATGATGGGGCATGAGCAGACACGTCATAGTTCACCTCAAAGCGACCATTCTTGAGTCCAACGACAAGTCCATCGGTGGTCAATCCATCCTTAACCATGGTATCAGCAAGGCGAACCTGCATATGTGGTGAATAAAGAGATCGTCATCAAGGTGCTTCTCTGAGGGAAAAAAAAAGGCAAATGACTGCCACGTGCCAGGGCAACGTTGGAGAAAAGTTCCGAAACGGTGCAATTCCTACCACAACCATAGGATTGCTCGCAATTGAACCGAAACGACAAAACATATCATATCTTACAATTATAGATGATGGTTTGCGTTTCGGAGCAGTTGCAAATCGGATCAAGAGGGTTACTTGCCCTCTTGATGAAGAACCAATGAGATCTCGACTCGGAAGCACAGGTTCCCGACCGTGACCAAGCGCACACGCGCTCAAAACCAACAGATAACACACAAAACAGGAATGACGTACATTGATCTCATTGTCGTCGTGGTTGAACTTGAGGTTGCAAGCAGCTGAGACGTCCTGTGCGGAGGCTCCGCCGACTGTCAATACTGGCTTCACGTCAAACTTCATGATGTTTTCGTTGATTTATGTAGAAGTATCAAAGATCGAACAAAATTGTGGAATCGTAGGTGCGTAGCGTACGAATTATAATGAAAATTGAATGTCGAGATGTGTAGCACACCGTGTCGGAAGAATCAGATCTGACTCAATTGATCCTGGCATGGACGGTTACAATCTAGGATGACCTTTATCGCCGGTCCAATCATTCATTCAAAGGGAAGGTTTGACAAATCAACATTTTATCCATTCTCGATGCATGAGACAGGGGTAACCGTTTCTGTCTCGACAAGAGAGGAAGAGCAAACCTACGACAGCGGAACTCTCTGCTGACACGAGAAAACAACAGTCACGGTGGTCTCGATTGCGTTTAATGTAGAACTACATTATTGAGTGTTATGCAATCAAGTCAGAAATCGGCGGTCTGTTCATTTTCCTTGCTGCAGTCTTGGCAGCAGAGCGAAGTGGTGGTAGCAAGTGCTCACAAAAGGCTGCCTGCCTAAGGGTATCTACAGTCCTCATTAAAAGCCTCGCGACGTCTCCATCGTCCAAGTCACAGTCTCCAGTTACCTCGTTCCAGCCTAGACCAGAAGCCCACGCTTCTACAACACCTGCAAGGGTATGGTCAAGAGAAGTGGGAAAGTTGATCCCTGCCTCGAGTTGTGTGACTGACAACTCTTCTCGTAGCCCCTCCAGCTCCTCGATAGCCTGTATCACCGCTGACGATGGAGGATATGCGCTTCCAATCGTTTGTATCCTGCTGATAGAATCTTCTGCGACGAGTGAGGAGAAGACTGCAGCAAGTTGTGGTGCTGCCAGTGTCTGAAGGGAGGCATGGGTCAAAGCAAGTGCCATCCACAATTCATTTGATCCCCGTAATTCTCTCGAAACTAGTCCAAGAGGCGTGAACTCGTATCGCAAATCATCGTTTGGAGGGCTTTCGTGTATGGATGCGAGGGAATCCTCCTTGACTGATGGATCAACTATGGCACCGTATCCCTCTAGAACCCTGATGATATTCTGAAAATCTCTCCAGCTACCACCAACTTGAGACTCCAAGTCTTCTCGCATGGCCATCGCACGGTCCATAATTGATCCTGCTTTTGCAAATGCCTGTGATCGTTTCCTTGAATTTTTTGCCATTTCGGTATCACCTCTCAACAGCTCCATTTCGTGTTTGAGGCGTTGAATGCGTTCCTTCTGTTCCTCTAGAGCTGATAAACCTTCAGCTGAAGGGAATATTCTATCCAATTTCGATGCCTGAGGAATACATGTGGGGATATACGAGGCGGTGAGGGATGATCCCTCTGCTCGCATAACACCCTTTGCCAGCCGAGACCAGGCCTTGTGTGAGAGGGTTAATGCCCTTTGCACTACCTCATCGGCCGCAGCGGATGTTTGTTCCTTTTGAATTTCATTCATCTGTCCTATTGCTGATATATTTGGTGGGAATATGATATACATGTTGTTGTCTGCTCCAATACACAGATACTTGTTGTCAAATGATTGAGAATTTGATGGCACATCCCTCACAATCGAGCCATAATCATCAACTTTCCCAACAAGCAAAGCAGGAAGAAAGTATTCCTCGGTTATACTGCTTCCTGAGAGATCTATACCGATAACACAGGGGATGCCTTGCTCTGAAAGCATCGTCTCTGCAGTGTATCCACGTTCATCTGAGAGCTGATGTCTGAGCAGCTTTGCTGCTCTCTTCTCCTCTCTTCTACTCCCTTGCAACTTTTCAAACTTCTGTATAACAGAATCTTGTCCATCCGAATCCTCGGAAGATTGTTCACCGTGAATACCCGCATTTTCTAGAACCTGTGTGGCTTGTCGCTCAAGTCTCTGAATCTCTCGCAGTTTTTTCTTGGCAAAACTACCAGAGAGATACATGGAGAAGGATCGATTCAGGAACTCCTTTGCTTCGCCCATGGTTCTAGTCCGCAGTAAATTCAGTACCATTCCATAATTGGTGGCAAACTTAGATTCTAAAGATTCTGGACCTTTCTTTAGGATTGTCCATGCAGCATCTGGATTGTCCCAACGGCTCTGCACAATGACACAGTGTCCCTGCGTATCATACCCTCTTCGTCCAGCTCTTCCTGCCATTTGCATTAACTCATTATGTCTTAATAACGAAATACCATCATCTCGTCGTTTTGAAAGCGATGTTAGCAGCGTTGTTCTTGCAGGCATGTTGATACCTGCAGCAAGAGTCTCAGTTGCAAATACCACCTTGAGCAAGCCCTGTTGAAATAACCTCTCAATCAGCAATTTCCATCCAGGTAAGCATCCTGCATGATGTGCGGCAACGCCTGCCACCAGAGCCGGTACAGAACTCTCTTTAACGGCCTCAGGCTGGCTCTCCCTCAGTCCTTGTATCATTCGCATGATAATTCCTTTCTCTTCGTCACTGGTCAGATGTAAGCCCGATTTATAAATCTTCTTAACAGCCGCATCACAATCCTTCCGACTAAAAATAAACCAAATTGCAGGAAGAAGTGATTTACTGTCAAGTTCTGCCACAGTGCTTTCAATTGATGGGACGCGTTCCCTCTTGTGTAGCTTGTGCCATGGTTCAGTGTTTTCTATCACATTAATCAATTCATCCAGGGTCTTTGATTTAACTGATCCTATATTTTTGAAAGCAGTGCGTCCTTTCCCTCGACGTGCCGCGAGATCTTCGTCTCCTAAGGAATCCCATCTGCCCCAGGTGGATGGCCCTCCCCATGAGAGGTCGTCATCACTCTCAAACGATGACAGAGACTCTGCAAAGGACTCTACTCTGGACGACGGAGGAATCAGTTGAGGATTCAAACCTGTTTGGGTATCATCCAGCAGTGGTAACATGGCAACATCATCTTTACCAGGCCTCAGACAATAGTGCCATTTCAAGGGGACTGGTCGAAATGTGGTCAGGACAGTGGCACATGTGCCATGAACCTCGGATATCCACCCACTTATATCTGTCGGGTTCTTCACAGTAGCCGACATTGCTAACACTAGGACATCTGGGGGTAAATTAATAATAGCCTCTTCCCAAACACTCCCTCTTCCTGGGTCCCCCAGGTAATGGCATTCATCAAACACCACCAGTTTGACACCCTCCAATCTATTCCTGGGCTGCCCACTATTCATCGCAATCTTCTTTTCCAAACTCATAGTTTCATTTTCTTCTCCTTCTCCTACTCCTTCTCCTTCTCCTTTTTCTTCTTCTTCTTCTTCTTCGACTCGATACAGAATATTTCTCAGAATCTCAGTTGTCATGACAACAACACTCCCATCTGGATTGATTGAAGCATCTCCAGTTTGCAGCCCAGCCTCCTCTACCCCGAATCTATCTCTCATTTCCATCATTTTTTGATTTGACAGCGCCTTCAATGGAGTCGTGTATATAACCTTTCCACCCTGGTTGAGAAAATATGTGGCTGCTGCCTCTGCTATTGCTGTCTTCCCTGCACCAGTTGGTGCACATACCACCACAGATCTCCCGCAGAGAATGTGCCGAAATGCCTCTTCCTGAAATGGATCCAAAGGAAATCTAAAACCGCTCAACACCGTTTCCACAGTACAGTCGATATCTGGCCCATACTGGTCATCATAGACAGTATCAACCTCATCACATGATTCCTCCAACAGTGACTGCAAGTCTTTGGTTTCTGTAGTTCCATTCAAAGAGAATCCAGACTTTTTCTCTCTGGACTTTCTCTCCCCAGATGTCCTCCTAGAGCTGCTAGATGCAGACTTTGGCTTCCTTCTCCCAGTTCCATTGCCACCAGCACTACTCTGCCGTTGCTTTGGCGTGCTTCCTCGCCTTCCACCACCTCTCCTGAAAGCAGATGCAACAACCAGGGTACCTCGGGCATGTACGTGTCCCACCAGACATCCTTGCCCTGTCCCCAGAGCAAGTCCATGCACTTTCATTGTCAGTCAAGGTTGAGTGGACAACCCACTGCTCTCCACCTAAGATTCCAGATGTGGATCAAAACTCTATTAATATCCTTTATTACCTTTGATTCGAGTTCTTGGATCCAATTGACCTCGTTTACACGCTGCATATGCTGTTCTCAGTGTTGCACATTCTTCAGCTTCCCTGGCACACGTTTTGATATCCTTCTTCTCAATCTATACATACATATGTAAAATGTATCATCATAAATGAACATCCAGAGGAAGATCAAACGAATAAATAGAAAATCACATACAGTGAAGCATTCACTTTCTCTCAAACAATGAACAAGGTCTCGTAACAGTCCTTGACAACTCTTCGACATGGTAGTTTCAAATTGATATGTAAATTTATTCTATTCTTTAGCATCAAATCGTATCCTCTGCGTGGGTAAAGAACAGTCTACTGTGACAAAAGTTTGTGACCATGCTTCAAGCAACAAGGCTTGTTTGAAAATATCTGACTTTTGAGATTCCTCTAGCAAGAACACCCTCTACAGGAATGCAAGATGTAATCAAAGGTTACGTGCCGCAGTAGATGGGTGGGGTGTCAATCTCTATGAACATCTCTGATGAGATGATTTAAATCTCTTGGCCCCAACAGCCAATTGGCACTTGCAAGTGAAATGCAGATTGTCCAATCCAAGAAATCGTCTTAGAGTCTGGGTACATCTACATATCACGCTTTAATGATAGGATTACAAACATTGTCGTCTACAGAATTCGATGGAATTGGATGATGAATTTTGTACGAGTGTCTTCTTCTCCCTCATCCTCTGGGTTGTTTGTAGAGGGAGATGATTCCCTACCATTTGTCATATGTGGGGCCAACTGTTATTATCTCATGACAAAGCATCATGAAGGATGTCAAGAGTCGAGACCTTTGAAAGTCTTGGATGCCTTAAAGGATATGGGGATCAACTGCGTGAGGACCTGGGCCTTTGCTGATGGAGACATGGGATCCTTTCTACAGCCATATCCTTTTTTCTTCGATGAGTCCGTGTTCCAAAGCCTTGACGCGATTATTTCACATTGTAAAGATCTTGGTATGAGGATGCTTTTGGATTTGACAAATTTTTGGCCAGACTATGGGGGCATGGGTCAGTATGTGACATGGTCTAGGAAAAAGCATGGAGCAAAAGACAATAATACAAGAATGTCTAGTGACCCACAGATCAAAGATGGCCATGACATGCTTGCATCGCATTTTTATACTGATGCATACTGCCAAAAAGTGTTTCATAAATTTGTCAGGACACTCATTCAACGAAAGAACTCCATCACTGGGATCAAATATAGTGAGGATCCTACCATACTGGGGTTTGGTCTAGCCAATGAGCCCCGTTGCATGTTAGATCCTGGCTGCACAAAGCACATCATTGCAACCTGGGCCCATGAAACAGCAAAGATGATAAAATCTATCGACTCCAACCACCTGGTCTTCATGGATTGTGAGGGTTTCTTTGGTCCCTCTACTGGAAATTGGTACTCAAACCCATTTGACACATCATCATATGGAACAGACTTTGCTCAGGATGTAAACTCGCCTTATATTGATGTCTGCTGTATTCACATGTACCCAGAAAAGTGGAACCCTGGAAATAATGACGATGAAAATGTTGAATTTATGGAGGAATGGATCCATTCCCATCTTGAGGTGGCATGCTTACTTGAGAAGCCATTGTTGCTGAGTGAATTTGGATTCTTGTCTGGGCCATCTCAAAAAGCGTACTATATGGATATTGCATCCATTGTGCTTCGTCACATTCGAAGCCAAAGTAATCTTGTAGGGACCATGTTCTGGCAGGCTTGCAGTAGGGACTATAGGTATGGGGATGAGTATGCTATTGCTGTCGACAGTGACAGGGATGAATCGAGAGACGTTATTGAGGAGTTATGCGGAGCATTGCATCAGGGGTATCGAAATCTAAATCAGTTTCAGAGTCGACGAATACTCATGGATGATGAGAGATATCGATATGATCCAAAGAAAATTAAAAATAAAATTGGGAAGGTAAAGACGCTCCTTAGATCTTCACCAGAATCCTTTCGAAGAAAGATAGATTCAACATCTTGTGTCCTCATGTAATCCCTACGCAGTTTTACGGGTAGATGCCGGCAATGCCTTTCGTACTGGATTTGGAAGGGACTTTTTTGTAGTTGAACCATCGCTTATGCTCTTCTTGGTTGACCCAAACAGGACTGCACCTGGGGCAACAACTTCCACTGCACTCACCGATGAGGCCATGCGAATGGGAAGCTTCTCTCTCTTCCAAGCACCAAAGCCTCCCCGTACGGTATACACTTTTGAAAACCCTCTCGAAGCAAGCTGTTTTGCTACTGCACCATTGAGCGAACCATTCTTATCCATAATGTACACCTCTGTTGACTTTGATACTTTTTTTAGGGCAGCAATCTGCATGGCAGTGATGGTAATTTCCAAATTTCCAATATTTTTGAGTTCCCGACGAACACTTGGATCCTTCAGAGCAGCAAACTCAAGCTCGATATATTTGGACTTGTCTCTCAGGTCAGGAATACCGCTGCCTTCCTTTTCACCCACACTTCTAATGTCAATCAATGCTACCTGTGAGGTGGTACTCACTTTATCTAATGCTATCGCTGGAGACACAACTCCTGCATATCCTCTCAAGGATTTTACGAGCAAAGATGTCAAGGAAGGTAAAGCGAGCACAAATGCCGTTGCCCCAGCAGCATACTCTAGGAGGGTCATTGGTGGCGTCGTGGTGACAAAATCAATAGCCGACAACACGACTGGCTTGGCAGTTGTGACAACAGCAGATGCTGTCTTCTCAACTTCTTTTACTGTGCTTGGGCTCACTCCTGCTTGCTGCACCCAAGATCCAGCTTCAGATACAACCTGAGAAGCACCTTTGGACACTTGAGAGGCCAGGGATGAAGCCAATGGCTTGCCGTATCCTTCAACTGCGTCCTCAAGAATCGGCGATACTGACTTTGTAGCCTTTTCAAGCACAGGAGAGACCTTTGAGTATGCATCAGTCGCAACCTGAAAACCCTTGTCTACGATGTCAAGCCCTTGCTTGACTGCACCTGCAGCTGTTTGGGTGCCACGGACAATGCCTTCAGCCACATTGTCAATCACACCATCAACATCCGCGTTTTGAGAGTTTACTACTACTAAATTGCATCTTCTAGGGCATACTGCTGGCTTGATTGTCCGTATGGAGCTCCCAGCTGCAAAACGATCACTCCTACGAACAGATTGGTGTTGAGTTTGGATCATGGAAGCCATTCTGGCCAGGATTCTTCTCGGGTGTAAAATGATAGGTATTTCAAATGTGATCACACTGGAAGCCTCGTCGCTATTGAACATGATAAGAGAATGCTCTCATGATAAGATTCTGATGGTCTTGGCGTACTAGGAACTGTACGACAGATCATTGTTGGTACATTATGTTCACTCCTTGGTATATCCTGACATAAATATGCATTAAATTGATTATTCTGTACTAGAGTATCACCATGGTGTCCTCGTTGTGGAATACAAACTCTGGATTGGTCGCACATGGGCAATTCCGGTCCTCTCGATCCGTTCACAGTCCTGTTCCGTATGCCTCACATGAAAGATATGTACGTTTTCGAGGATCATTGCTTTCCTGTGGCAATCCTGTGGTACATTCTCTTGCTCGTGCAATGAAGAGCCCCTCTGGCTTGGATGGATTCTCTCTAGGACTGATGGTAGAAGAGGGAGTATCCAAGGTAAAACAAATTGGCCTCTCCCTCTTCAGAATCCACAGGATGCTGGGCTTTCTGGCTCTTTCGATATTATTCCATGGTTCTATGCCATATCCAGCGAATGCAGCAAGGAGTGGTGGTCGTATGGGAGGGATGAGGTCCTTCTCTTCTGCTGGAAGTTCTTCCATGTACCGAAGCAGTTTTTCAGGCAGTCCATCGTCTCGGATGGGATTGTCAAGTGGTGTGCCACGTCGTAGCTCGGTGCAAACAAATGCCTTCTTCTTCTCTCCGTTTGGTTTTGGTTTTGGATATGGGTACCCAATGGGTGGTGGTTTCATGTCTCTGTTGTTCTGGGGAGTATTTGCTGCAATTATCTTGCAAGTTATTAGAGGATCGCTCTCTGGAGGTGTAGATGATGATGAACGGGGCTACATAGGTGGTGGTGGTGGTTCGTATGGAAAACTCTCTGTTGCCAAGGTGCAAGTGGGACTGCTGAGCAATGCAAGGACACTGCAACGGGACTTGGAAAGAATAGCATCTAGAGCAGATACAAGCTCTCCTCGAGGACTGCATTTTGTTTTACAAGAGACAGTTCTTGCCTTGATGCGGAATCCCGACTACTGTATTTACGGATTTGCAAAGTCTGGCATTGAGGATAGTCCAGAAGCTGCTGAATCAAGATTTAACAAACTGTCACTAGAAGAGAGAGGCAAGTTCCAAAAAGAAACAAGAGTAAATGTCAGTGGTATCACCAATAAATCTTCACTAGGCACTTTGTCAAACGTGCAGAGTGCTGTAGGAGAATTGATTGTAGTGACCATTCTAGTGGCTGCAGAGGGACGAGTACGGCTCCCTAAGACAACGTCACGAAGCGAGTTAAAAGATGCTCTTTCAACACTAGGATCGATTCCAGCAGAAGATATTTATGCTGTGGAAGTATTATGGACACCTGAAGAGGAAGGAGATTACTTTACCACAGAAGACCTAGCATATGATTATCCCATGCTCAACACCTTGTAAAACCTATGAAACTCGCTCACAAGAATACACAATAGCTCTATTATCTTCCGTTATATCATAGCAGATATCAATTCCATGAAGGATCACATGCCATTTTGCCGTGTCAGTCTGATGATCATGCAACGTTGACTGCACCAGCCCTTTTTTCTCTCTTCCAGGAACCTTGATGCGTTGAGTGACGCTGCGAAAGTCTCGAGAAAGTGCTTCTTCTATGAATGATATAAAATCTTCAACACTCTCGTATAAGGCATCGGGGATATCCTTCCAGCACGAGTTCAGATCCACCATGGCCCCTTGTGTAATAATCACGTTCAAGCTTTTGAGAGGATCTTGATCTATCTTTGAGTCCACCCATTCGGGAGCCTTTGCATCAGTAACATGATCACAGAATGGCACATAGGGTTTTATATCCAAGATGGGACTTCCGTCCACAATATCAGCACCAGCGAATATGACTGTCTTGCCCACAATAGAAACAATCCTAGCCACAGAGAGACCAATAGGACATGGGCGATGAGGCGATCGCGTCGAATATACACCCAACTTTGCTCCATTTAGTCGAGGAACGCGTATCTTTCCCTTGATTCCTTCATACGATGACTCCCAAACCTTTTGAAAATCTGTATTGTTGTGAAACATGTAGAGTATCCAACAATGAGAAAACTGGTCCAGACCCTCCAAAAAGTCTGATGACAATTCATTTCGAAGAGTTAATGAGCTTCTCGATTGATGGACCAAGAGTGGTTGCCTCGGAGTGCCATTCCTTTGAGAAAAACAGGATTTCAGATACCCAATCGGTTTGAGTGGGTACGCAACCAAGCCTTCCGAGGTCTCGGTTGCACGCTCTCGTAGCTTTTGCTCGGCCCGTATCCTCCCTTGACGCTCATTTTTTCTTTCAGAACTCAAAAGTTCATTTTCCTCTCGAGATATCTTCAACAGTTGTCGCAACCGCTTCAAACGAGAACATGCAAACAGGGAATATGCACAGACCAATGAGGTCAAAACGCATAACGGTACTCCCATCTATGCCATATTTAATGCATTTTAGGTATTTATTTGGCCATTCAGTAGGAAAGACGGCCTAATGAATACTGTCAATGATCATTTTCCATGAAGCGTCCTGATGATGCTTTTCAAACTACACTGTAATGGAATGTCAAGATTCTCGACACATTGATCCCTGCATTGCATTAAATTAAATAGTTCTGTTATCTAATATATACGTAGATGGGTATCAAATGAAGAGAACACCCAGTCTTCGTTCAAGGGCAACACACCAGTCACAATGCAAGTACGTTGAAAATTCGAGTCTACTATTGTATATGCATTCCACATTCTTTTATCGTCACGTACCATGTCTAAATTGTACAATATAATGCATATGCAGCTTCTCTCGACTCGGCTGTAGGCCTCTCAGATGTTGGGGAAGGAAGGCTGTTTGGCCTGCCCTCCCACCTACGAGACAAACACCCATTCAAAAATACCGAGCTTTGAGCGAGAATGTGACGCCTCAAGAAAAGGAAGCAGAAGAAGAAAAGATTCGCGCTGGGTATAGTAGTATCTATGGCATTCCACGATCTGAATGGGTTCGGTTAAACCAACCAGCGAGATACTTGGGAAATGAGTTTGGTAGCATTCACAAACCATGGGAGGAGGCAGATATTCGTTTTGCTCTGACGTATCCAGAAATATATGAAGTGGGTGCTTCCAACTTGGGTCATATTATTCTCTATGGGCTGTTGAACCAAGAGGATGGTCTGTTGTGTGATCGAGCATACTTCCCAGCAGATGATATGGTCCAGCTGCTGGCAAAGTACAATAAAAGTCTCTTTGGCGTGGAGTCGAGAAGACCACTCAATGAATTTGACGTACTGGGATTTTCATTATCCTATGAACTGGGAGGTACAAATATTCTGGAGATGCTAAAATTAAGTGGCATACCAACCTCTTGGAAGGAGAGGCAAGAGCCCAAGGGTACACCATTTGACCCATCCCGAGGATCTCCTCCTCTAATATTCGCAGGAGGTCCTACAGCAACATCAAACCCTGAACCGTTCTCTGACTTTTTCGACTTTTTTGCCCTCGGAGATGGAGAGGAGCTGCTTGTGGATATTGGGAATTGTCTCAAAACATGCAGAAGAGACCAGCTTGATAGAGAGGACACATTATATAGATTGTCAACCGAAGTTAAGGGTGTGTATGTGCCTCAATTTTATGATGCACCTCCTGGATTTGGAGGATCTGTGTATCCAATCAAGGAAGGAGTTCCTGCCAAAGTGATGAGGAGAGTCTGCAACCCTGATCCTTTCCAGCAAATTGGCCTGGTTCCTTTTGTGGACACGATTCATAATCGTCTGACAGTTGAAATTCGTCGAGGATGCACGAGGGGATGTCGTTTTTGTCAGCCTGGAATGCTCACTCGTCCTGCTAGGGATGTGGAGCCAGACAGAGTTGTTGATGCTGTAGAGCATGGGATGAGGTTGACAGGATACAATGAATTCTCACTTTTATCGTTGTCTTGCTCGGATTATCTGAGTCTGCCATCTGTTGGAATCCAAATAAAAAATCGGTTGAAAGATGAAAATGTATCTTTGTCTCTGCCAAGCCAAAGAGTTGATAGATTTGATGATGACATTGCAAACATCATCAGTAATTCTGGCAAGAGGAGTGGTCTGACGTTTGCCCCGGAAGCTGGAACACAAAGACTTCGTGATGTTATCAACAAAGGTCTGACCAATGAAGAGCTCTTGCGTGGGGTGAAAACTGCATGGGACAAAGGTTGGAGGCAGGTCAAGCTTTATTTTATGATTGGATTGCCAGGAGAGACGGATGAAGATGTTATGGGCATTTATGAAACTATTAAATGGCTGCAACAGGAATGCAGGTCTGGCAAATGGCACCTAGCAGTCAATGTGACGATTTCAAACTTCTCTCCAAAGCCACATACTCCATTCCAATGGCACACTGTGAGCACGTCTGAATTTCAACGCAAGCAGAAAATGCTGAGGGTAGCTTTTAGAACGCTTCATCAGGTCAAGGCAAATTTTACACCCGTGAGAATTAGTGCCATGGAAGACTTTATCTCCAGAGGCGATCGAAGGATTGGTACAGTCATTAAGAGGGCATGGGAGCTTGGTGCCACAAATGATGGTTGGTGGATGAGTGAGGATACTAACTATGCTTTATGGAGTCAAGCTATTGAGGAAGTTGGAATGGAGTGGAAATATCGCCAGGTAGACAATGGGGAATGGGATGTCATGGAGAATATTGGAGATGCTCGTTACAGAGGCCAAGGTGGTGGGGGCAAGGGTAGAGTTGACAGGGGAAGCCTTGCAGATGCGCGACTTGACGCCCCACTCCCTTGGGATCATATTGATACTGGAATATCGAAATGGTGGCTCAAGACAGACCTCCAAAAGGCTCTTGAAGCAGCGACGGTACCTGACTGTTCTCACAGCGGTCTCTGTTCTGAATGTGGTGTTTGTGGAGATGAATTTGGAGATAATATAGTTTTCGAGCCCCCAGAAGTTCCTGAATTTGTTGGACAGAAAAACTTAGACTCTTCTAGAACACAAAGGCTGCATTTTAGGTTTTCAAAACGAGGAGATGCAGTATTTGTGGGACATCTTGATATGATGAAAACGTGGGATAGAATCTGCCGGCGAGCAGCTCTCCCTATCTCACAAGATGAATCACCATATGCTGTTCGACAGAGAATTTATACTGCACTACCTCTATCCTTGGGTGCAACTGCTGACAATGAAATTTTGGAGTTGTGGTTGACAAGGAAAGAAAATCCAGAAGATGTCATGAAACGGTTACAAGCACAGCTTCCCGTAGGAATTGAGATATCCAGTGTCACAGAAATGGAAGCTAAAAAGCTCAATGGAGGTATTGGCGACAAGATGAGCCAGTTATTGGATACTGTTGAGTACTACTTGTATGTGACGGTAGATGGCAGTACAGATGAGGATAGCCGATCCATTCTCTCAGACGCGATACACACATTCATGCAGAAAGACTCTATGATAGTGAAACGAAAGCACAAGAAAAAGAAGAATAAATTCGTTGAGACTGATGTGCGAGCAGGACTCGAGACCCTTGAGTTGATTGACAATGCCCCTGTTGCAGAATGTCCAAACCTTCCTACAAGAGATTCCCTCAGTTTGAAGTTCACCTGCTCATGTATTAATGGAAATCCAGCGATATCCCCGGATAACCTAGTGAGGGCTTTGGGAATGATTTCTGACCCCAAACAAGTGATATTGCTCCACGTCCATCGCTCAAATATCACCTTTAGGGAGCCCATCAAACCCAAAGTGGACATTTCGTACCTAAGGAGTCTCTTGCGCCAAGAAGGTCACATTGCTGCAGCAAAACGTTTTCAGAGACAAAACTCTACTATGTAATTGCTTCATATACCACGTGACGATCACAATCGCAATCGCAATCGCAACGTATCACTTCCTCTCCTACTCACAAGATACTCAGGGAGAGGGTAGCATGGACCTGACCCAGCGACAAAATGCACAAGATATACAGGCTTGATAAAATACAAGGATATCTATCCGCGGGACTTCAAATGGTTAATAGAATATAATTATTTTAGTAATCATTGCAATTGGGCTCAGCACAGGCTACATTTCTGTGAAACTGTTGCC